>Ga0228700_1000474_pt1 | contig 37351 bp, 50 predicted proteins | sample McNCre317_Aug_MG_FD_178019 | JGI IMG/M metagenome (GOLD analysis project Ga0228700, IMG submission 178019) | Freshwater microbial communities from McNutts Creek, Athens, Georgia, United States - 3-17_Aug_MG | ecosystem: Environmental > Aquatic > Freshwater > Creek | place: USA: Georgia...
CTTGCCGTAGTAGTTGTCCTGGTAGCCATCATCGAAGTACTGACACCAGGCGCTGTGGGCACTGCGCTGCGTGCTGGTCAGGTGCCACACGCTCGCGTCGAAGCGGTCGGCGGCAACCAGGTAGGCCAGGCGGGCTTCGTGGCGAGATGGGATGTACAGGCCGCCCATGCCGTCCACTTCTGCGGCCAGGGCCAGCTTGGCAACCTCGCTGCCGGCTTCGGCCATGGCTTGCGTGTTGGCAAGCCCATCGGTGTTGCTGGTGGCGCCGGTCACATCGGTGCCGTACAGGCCCCATGCATGGTTGCCCAGGTCGGCACCCTCGCCCGTGGGCAGGATCAGACCGTAGTTGCCACCATTGCCGTCGGGCAACAGCCCGAGGAAGACGCCGCGCTGTTCGTCATACACCTGGCCGACTTGGGGCAGGGCGTTGCGCTTGATGCGCAGGCCTTCAGGCAGCGTGGCCATCAGGCCGGGCTGAAGCTGCAGGTGCAGGTGCGCTTCGTTGATGGTGATGTTCATCGTAGGCTCCAAAGGACTGAAGGATTAAGCGTCGAGCTGAATCAAGCGGACGAGCCGCACGCGGGCCTCAAAGCTCTTGTAGAAGTCGTCCTGGTTGCCATCATCGAAGTACTGATACCAGGCGTTGTGGGCACTGCGCTGCGTGGATGACCAGTACCAGCTGTCAGTGAAGGCCTCTTGTCCAGACGCTTGGAACGCCTCGCTGCTGGACTGGGCAGGGCTGGTGTCGGTGTACGGATAACCGGCCGGCAAGCTGCTGGGGTTGTCGCCGCTGCGCCAGGTGTAGTTCGCCTCGGTGGTGGGCTTGTGGGCGCGGTACAGCAGCTCCAGCACGTCGCGCGCGGGGATCACCCAGTCGCTGTGCCCGTTGATCGTCGTGGCCAGCGCCTGGCGGGCAATCTCGCTGCCGGCTTCAGCCATGGCCACGGTGTTCGCGCGGCTGTCGAAGTAGCTGCGGGCGCCCTCGATGTCGGTTGCGGCCGTGTGCCACGGGCCCGTCATCTCGCCGCCGTCTTTGGGGGAGGTGATGACGCCGAAGACGCTGTCGCCGATGCGAACGCGGCCAGCGAAGTAGCCGCCCTCGGCAGCGATGAATGCATTGATGGTGAATTGCTTGGACATGGCTGTGATGCTTGTGGTGATGGGTTGAAAGGGTCAGACCTTGTTGAAGGCGGGGCGCTCAGCGGGGCCCTTCTCGCCGTTGGAGACGGCCTGGTCGGTCCATTCGAAGTTCGGGCGCTCCATCACCGGGGTGTCGCTGGTGACCTGCAGGCGGGTGACGTCGAACCATTGCTGTTCCTGCAACTTGCCGGTGGTGTCGGCGCCGGGGTTCACCAGGCCTTGGATGCAGCCGTAGAGGTCGAAGGTGATGGATGCCACCACGCCCTTGAAGCCGGTGACGCGGTCCTCCACCTTCATGCCCAGCAGGTTCAGGTGCTTTTTGAGGTTGATCATGTGAGTCTTTCTTGCTGCGCCCAAAGAGAGGTGGGCGCTTCCTCGTGGTGAGGGGGTGCCCTGCCTTCAGTCGGCAGCTTGATCGGCGTCGGTGGGCTGCTCTTCTTCCTCGTCGGCGTCATCGAACATGTCTTCGACGCTGGCTTGTTGAGCCGTGCCCTTGTCGTACTGCTGCGCGGCCAGGGCCTGCACATCGATGCCATAGGCCGTGGCCATCTCAATGAAGCGGTCGGCGTAGGCGTCTTGTGATGCGTAGCCCCACGGCGCGGTTTCGAGTCCGATGTAGACGAAGATGCGTGCGCAGTCGTCCAGGCTGAGGGTCTGCAACTTGTGCTCCATGATCCAGTCGCCGCGGTCGCTTTCGTCGGGCTGTTCTTGGGGTGGCAGAGCTTCAATCTCGGCATCCCAACCGAAGTGCTGCATCAGGTCATCATCGATTTCCGGGTTGTTCTCCAGCGCGGTGCCCAAGATCCATCGCGCCTCTTCTCCGGTGCGCTCAGCCTTGAGCGCAGCAGTGCGGATCAATCTGCGCAAGGCATGGCTGTAGTCGGTCGCATAGCGATGACCCGGGGTGGCGTACGTGCGTTGGAAGTGCGATGGCGTGACCTTGTGATAGAGCGGGCTGCGGGGTGCGGCGGCGCCGTCTTCGTCGGCCTGGCTGCCGTCGTCATCACTTGCTGTGCCAGACTGCTGCGTCATCCAGTTCTGCAGCGTGAGCAAGTCGGCGTCGGCCAGCAGTTGCCGGTGCGTGCCGTCTTCTTTGATCAGCAGCACAGGCATGGGCGGCGTCTCGCCGGCATCGGCCATCTTCTGCAGGCCTTCGGCGATGGTGAGCGTGTTGTCTGGCTCGTCCAGCAGCTCTTCGGAGATCTCGGTGTGGCGGTGATAGATGTTGTGCCACGGGTTCACTGATTTGGCATCCTGACCTTGCAGCACGGTGCCGCCTTTGGCGCGGTGCGCGGTGGCGATCACGATCACATGGGCGTCAACCTTCTTGCGGTAGCAGGCGGTATCCAGGCACGTGTTCTCGTCCAGTTCGCCGCTCAAGCCTTCGTCGTTGCCGGCGCGGTGCGCGCAGTCGCCGCACGAGACGCGGCCATCCAGCCCTTCGGCCTCGATGTCAAAGGGAGCGTTCTCCAGCTTGATCATGAGCTGCTGCCCAATCGCGGCCTTGGCATCGCGGTAGGGCAGCTTTTGCAGCTGGCCGTCTACCGTCTTCGTTGCCAGCGTCAGGGCCTTGTCCTGCAGGGGCTGAGGCACAGAGGCCAGCAGCACGGCCACCTCCCGGTCAATCAGGCCTTGTGCTGCCGCATCACGCGCCTTGCCTGCCAGCTTGGTCAGGCTGATCGTGGCGTACACATGGCTCTTCTTCTTGCCCGTTTCCTTGGTGATCTGCTCCACCGGCACACCGGCCAGGCGCAGTTCGCGCAAGCCCTCGGCCTCTTCGATCACGTTAACGTCTTCGCGCTGGATGTTTTCAATGAGTTGGATCACGCGGATCAGTTCATCCGTCAGGCCGTCATCAATCAGGGCCGGCACGAACTCCAGGCCGGCAAGCTGCGCGGCACGGAAGCGGCGAGCGCCGAACACCAGTTCATACTTGCCGGTGAGGTCGCCTTGGTCTGAGGTCAAGTGCCGCACCTTCACCGGCTGCTGAATGCCCACATGCTTGATGCTGTCGGCCAACTCCTGCAGGAATGCGGGTGAGAAGGTCTTGCGGTAGTTGAATGGCGATTCAACGATGGTGCTGATGTGCAGTTGCTCAAAGTTCATGGGTTGCTCCTGGTGGGGTCAGGCGACGCGCCAGACGCCGCAGTGGGTGGGTGACACGGTGCGCACGGCGAACTTGGCTGCGGCGGGGGTGCCGGCGTTGTCGCGCGTGAACTTGCTGGCTGCCTTGGCCACGGCCGCGCGGTACTTGATGTCCAGCTCCACGCTGGCCCCGACGCGGTCGAGCTTCTTCAGCAGCTCGTCGTACTTGTTCGCGCCCTTCTTGGACACGTGCATGGGCGGCATAGGCTTGTCATAGATGACGGCCACGCTAGTGGGGTCAACGACCGGCAGGCGTTCGCGTGATGCCGGCTTGCGCTTGGCCTTCGGCTTGCTGGCCTGGACCATGGCCGCAGCCAGGTTGGGGCCTGCCTTGAAGAGCGTTTGCCCTGCGGTATCCAGAGCCTTGACGATCACGTGGTGGCTCAGCGGCGTTGCCAGCGAGCCTTCCACGTTGCGAGGGCTCGCCACATCGAACTTGCGGGCGATGTCCGACCGCGTCAGTTCCTCGTCTGGGTTCTGCAAGAAGAAGTTGCAGATGCGCTCGGCCAAGCTGCCCGGTGTCGGGTGGTACATGCTCAGTCCTTGAAGATGTGTTCGGTCTGAAGCTGGCGAGCGAAGTCCAGCTCCTCATAGCGAGCCAGGAACGCGAGGCTCCATTCCTCGGCCGTGAACTCGTTTGCGGCGGGATAGCGCACCCAATCGATGGCGGGGTGCGTGATCTGGCACGGCCACACGTCGCCTGCGGGCATGAGCTGTTCGCGCTCACAGGTCAGGGCGTGCAGGTCGGCGTCCTTGATCACCAGGCGGCTGGTGGTGAACGCCGTGATCAGCCGGAAGTGCCGCAGCACATGCCGCTGGATGCGTTCTTCCAGGACGGCCCACACGGGCCCCAGCTCTTCCTTCAGCGGTGACGACACGTCGCCGGTCAGGCACTCGTGTGCGTCGTGCATCAGGCCGGCCAGCAGCACGAAGGGGCTTCGCACCTGGAAGTGGCGCTCCATGATTTCGCACACCATCAAGCTGTGCTCAGCAACGGAGATGGGGCGTGAGGCGTGGCCGGTGAACCGGTTGATCTGGCTCAGGGAGTGAGCCACTTGCTCAATGCCAAGCGGGGAGAGGTCAACGAATCGCAGGCTCACGGCCTGGCCGTTGGAGATGGTGATCACGCTCATGCGTGGGCTCCAGGCAGTGCGACGACGGCATGACGCGTCATCGCGTTCAGGGCTTCGTCGGCGCACGTGTAGGTGCCGCGAAGGGTGAAGTGGATGACGCCGGCCGCGTCGCGTGCGGGCAGTCGGCGCAGATCTGCATCCAGCTCGCGCGACAACTTGCCCATGTCCACCACCAGGCGCTCAGACCCGCGCCGCACTGCGCGCAACTGGCGGGCAGGCACGTCGTACTGGCTGACCTGGAACAAGCTCAGGGTGCTGCGGTCGCGGAAGACCACGCACATCGGGTCTTCATCGGCGATGACGATCCCCTTGCAGGGGAGATCGGGCATTTGTGCTGCCGGCATCACTCGTCCCCTGCAGCGCGGTTGCGCGTGGGTGAGCCCAGAGGCAGGATGTCGCTCACATCCAGCGCAAACAGCGTCGCCACATCGTGGTCATCGCGTGCGTGGAAGCCTTTCGCGTAAACGGCAACCTGGTCGCCGCGCTTCATCACCACCAGCTTGGCTTGCGCGGCCATGTGGACGTTCGGGTCAGTCCCCAGAGGCTTGCGAACCAGGAAGGGCAGACCCTTCTCCGGCGCGATCTTCAGCACCAGCATCGCGCTGGGCTGAATGCCGGCCTGGTACAGCACAGCGGCGTTCTCTTGCAGCGTGCCGGTGATGCGCACGCCGTTGTCAGGGTGTGGGGCGGGCGCTTGCATCACGCGGCCTCCAGAGCGGCCAGGCGCGCGGACAGCTTTGCCACATAAACGCGGATCGCTGCCACGCGGCGCGGCGCGGTGATGGCGTCAGCCTGGATGGCGTCCGCATCGGCCAGGGCCTCGCGGATGCGAAAGCGCAGATAGGCCTTGATGGCGCGTGCGCGCAACTTTCCAAACATCTGGATCATTGGGGGCTCCTGGCAATGCAGATCAGGCTGCAGTAACGGTGGCCGGGGTAAGCCGCATCCACGAGGCCTTGCGCCTCTTGGCTGGACCCGCAGACGATCAGGTCGCGGTGGCGCTGGCCTTCTGCGCAGATCACCGTAGCGATCACGCGCAGTGGCCTTGCGGCCTGCGTGGGGTTGGATTGCTCCATCACGGCTGCACCTCGCTATGGGTCTTGGGGCCTTGCTCGCCTTTGGCTGCTGCCATGGCTGCGCGCTCTTCTCGGATGGCGTCTTGCACGGCCATGCGGATGAGCGTTGCCAGACCACGGCTGCGCGCTGCTTGCGAGTTGGTGGGGGCGGACTGCGGCTGCGAGCGGGTCATTGGCTGCTCCATTCGCCGCTGTTGATCTCGGCAACAAGCGCGCGCAGGCCCATGCCCCAAGTGCGGCGGATCTCATCCAGGCCACCCAGCAGCCGCACGCGCTGCACAAGCGACAGCGGCACCGAAGGCCTCAAGAGTTGGATCAGGGGTGGAATGCGGCGACGAGTTTCGAACTCGGAGCGGCGGCTGCCGTCGCAGCGGTGCGTGGTGAAGCCGCCGTCGCTCATGGCTGCAATGCGGCGCAGGCCGGGGGTGTAGCGGTGTGCGCGATGTGCGACCAGGGCGATGTGCACATCAACGGCGTTGATGTAGCGGTCCGCCTGGGAATATGGTGGGCGGACGCATTCCGATAGCATTGAGGCTCTCACCCCATCAACACAATCGAAAGGACCGCCCATGGAAACCGATGAAGCAACTGAGAAAAGAGGGTGGGTGCCGCGCGAAAGTACGCCACCTGCGCCTCCGCCAACACCAAAGGATTGATCGTGACGAACGCAGCCCAGCCCCACCAAAGAACCCTCGGTCAAGCCGTCTCGGATGTGCGTTTCGCCGTCCACTACGCGGCACGCAATGAGCGCTGGTGGCGCAGGGTTGACACGCTGCTCAGCCTGACCGGTGCCATCGCTGGCAGTGCCGCATTCGGCTCCCTGTTCGCTGCCGATGCAGCATGGGGACCCTGGGCCTCTGGTGTGGTCGCGGTGGCCAGCTGCGTGGCACTCGTCACCAAACCCATGGACAAGGCCATTGAGTTTCGGGACTACAAGCGCAAGTTCGCCGAGCTTGACGCTGTGGCCTGGAGCATGAGCCTTCCAGACCTCGATGCCCGGCTGCGCACCTTGCGCCAAGAGCCGCTTAGCGGGTTCGACAGCCTGGAGCCCACAGCCTGGAACGACATGGTCATGGCCGATGGCCACACTGACCGTGTCCGCAAGCTGACGCTCATGCAGTGGCTGATGGCCTGCATGGCGTGAATCGTGGTCGGCCATGGTCAGAATTCCTTGTGAAAGAAGATCCGATTCGGGCTGATCAGCCAGTGATAGCCAGCAACGCCGACGAGAGAGCCGGCCAGGTCGTAAGCGAAGTCCTGCCACGATCCGCATTTGCCTGGATGTTTGCTGTCGTGCAGCTCAATCCCGGCGCCGACGGCTGCGCTGGCGAGAAAGCCGGCCAGCTTGTTACCTGTTGCGGCAGCGCCTGCGCCTGCCATGGCCACCGATCCGGCGAAGTGCTTCTGCTTGTCGGCCCGAAAGACGAGGTCGTCAGGGCAGGAGGCGTGTGCGGGCGGTGTGCCAAACATCAGCACCAGCGACAGGAATCCGCAGACCACGAGTGCGGCCAGCGCGTCCCAGAGCCATTGCAGGCGTGGTGATGGCTTGTGCTCTTCGGGTGTCGATTCCGGGCGCCTGGATTGCCCTGGTCGTGCGTGTGCGGTACCTTTGGCGTTGGCTTTCATCTGCGGCCTTTCGTGAAGAAGTGCACGCAGATTACCGAACAGTAATCCTTTTGGCAATACCAAACGGTAATTTTGTTGCGCAATCGCATGCGCCAATCCGCCCCCTGCCGCAGCGCTTAGGGGCTGATCAAGCCTTACAGTTCAGTAACCAGTGGCGCAGGTGAGATGCGTCATACGCAACACACGGAGGAAGCGGCTATGGGGTTCAGGATGCGCAAGACCATCAAGGTGGCGCCCGGCGTTCGATTGAACTTGTCCAAGACGGGCGCCAGTTGGTCAGTCGGTCGCAAGGGGGCGACGGTGAACCTCAAGAATGGCCGTGCCAGGGTCAGTGTTGGATTGCCCGGCACGGGCTTGGGTTACACCACGACATTGGGCGGCGCGAAGGTGAGCACGGCGCCCCGCGAGCTGGTGGCGGACGTCACGCCGACTGGAGCGGTTGCCAGGGCCTGGTTGGCCCTCAAAGTGACGCTGAAAGCGTTAATTGGGTGCGCGTTGGTGACAACTTTTATTGGGGTTGCGGCCAACCCATTCCATAGCGCCAGCGGCGGTCTGCAGTCGCTGTGGTTTCTGTTCTCGCTAATGGCGGCATCCGCTATTACGGTGGCTGGGCTTCAGGCTCGCAGGTATGGCCAATTGCGCAAATTCAATTCGTGGCAGTGCACATCGTGCGGTCATGCTGGAAAACCCATGCATGCGCCACGCAAGTGGATTGCATGGGAGTGGGCGGCATGGTCATTTGGCATCTACCCTGGCGCAGGGCTGACGTTTTACAGGACGTTCACCGGCAAACTGCATTGCCCAGAGTGCAATGCAGTTGCCATGATGCCTGTAGCGGCAACGGAAGATCTGCCTAACGCAAATTAGGAGTCAGACCAGCGGGCCGGAGAATTCACTCCCTAGCGCCTGCTGAACGTACCGATGCATATCAGCTTGACGGTCCGCATGGAATATTTCAAAGCCATGCGCGTGCAGCATGTCTAGATGCCCATCTGCCAGGTCTGCGAACTCGTTCGGCACCTGTACGACAGCCAGCTTTAGCGTGTCTGGCCCCCATGACTTGGACGCAAGTTGTGCTGCCATGCTCTTGACACAGGCCTCATTGATCTTGGCATGGGCGCCTTGGGCGCTAACTCGATAATCTAACGTCTGAGTTAACCGGTATATGCCGTTCTTGAAAACGAAGTCTGCCTTTAAATCTGGATAGTCCGGGACCGGTACGTTTGGAACTATTAAATGTTCACTTAGGTCGTCGATAGACTTGCCCAATACTTTTAGGCTCTTGAATCTCTGTCTTAATTCGCTGGCAAGTCGCGCTTTTCTCTCTCTTTTATGAGATTGGATGGCCTCGCCTGCAGGCGTTATGTATGTGCGCCGAATATTTGATATTTCCGCGTCTAGCTGAGCTGCGTTCTCGGCCAAGAACATTCCTGGTTCGCCGCGCTTGCAATATCCAAGATGCGCCAGAGTATTTATATGTTCGGCTGTTGACCGATCCATGCGTAATACCCGCTCAAGAGTGTGGCGCCAGTCGGCCAACCTAGATGCGTTCCAAGTAGCGTCAATGACGCGCAGCTTACCGAGCGGCGCCATGATGTGGATCGTCGCTTCCCCGGACGGCGCGAACACAACGGCGCCAACGTTAAGCAGCTCGCCCCGCATGGGGTTGGGGGCTAGTCGGAGTACGACGAATTCGTATGTCGAATTCATTTCCAAGCTCCGTTAGAAAGAAAGTCCATAACGGCGGTGAGGTGACGCTGCCAGTTCTCGTCCCACCACGCGCAAAGCGCTGGGGCATCAGTCGTCACCTTCCATTCGACGGGCAGCGGCTCCAGCAGGTTGTGCAGCCAGTCTTGCGAAAGACCGCGAAGTGTATTGCAAACACTTTGCGCGATTGTGAGGTCCAAAGCAATCCCTAGAGCGGGCCAAATAGACAGTGCAAGCGCCGTGTTCTCGTTCTGCATGGCCTGGGCCTGCATGGGTGGCGTCATCGTCGGCCATCCGCGTGAAAAGTCCATGGCGCGAACAAGGTGCCCGGTAGTGGTCTGCTGGTACAGCCAGTTGTGCCAGTGCCGGTCGTAGTTGCCGATAGCTAGATCAATCACCAGCACGGCCGTAAGGGCTTGCTGGTTGACGCACCCCTTAAAAAAAGAAGCAAAGCCAGCGAAGTCATCAATCTCAAGCAGCGCGTGTTCAAAGCGGGAGCCGAAGACGGGCTTGCCTTTGAAGGAGACGACTGTGGGTGCGCAATGCGGAATGCCACACGCGTTACAGAGAGAGGCGCCAACGAACTCAGCAATGCAGACATCGTGCGATGTCTTCATCAGATAGCGTTCGCCGAACGCGGTGTATCCGATGCCTGCGTTGTCGAGGCCGCCAAGTGCGGGCTGGAAGCGTGTGATGACGGGTCCGTCGAAGTCAAGCTGGATCAAAGCTATCCCTTGGTTTTCTTTGGGCTGGACGTGATCAGTACCTTTATCGACTCCCGAATGTGCTCAGGGATGTCGCGCTCAGCAACGGCGGCGGTGATGAGGCTCACCAGATCGTCACGGTCGATCCGCCGGCCAGCGATAGCCGCGTGAAGTTCAGCAAGTGGGGCGGTTGCGGCATGCGCGTTGCTGACGGCGGATGGCTCAACCTGCCAGGAGGAGCGATCCAGCCCGGTGCCCATCGGGAACATGAACCAGTTGCGGTGCAGGCCGATTTGGTCGGTGAGGGTCTTGGCTTTTTTGTCACCGAAAGAGCGGGGCCCGTCGTCCTTTTGGAGTGCTGACAGCTCTCCTTGGTTGGCAGGCTTCCCCGTCCTGGCCTGGATGTGATGAAGCAGCGCGGCGTCCTTTCCCCCGAAAGCTACTTCGATCAGCTCACGGAGGCGCGCGCGCCGATGCTTGGTCTCGTTGTCATCCATGTAATGATTTTTTATTACTGTCGGGTAAATCACCAAACGGCATTGACTGAGCATTACTGCACAGTAATAATCGCTGCATGAAAGTTCTGACGGCATACCTGAACGACCTCGCTGTGGTAGATCAGCAGGCCTTCGCACAGCGCTGCGGCACTAGCCTTGGCTACCTGCGAAAGGCGGTGTCTGCTGGTCAGAAGCTGGGCGAGTCCCTGTGCATCAGCATCGACCGCGAGAGCGGTGGTGCGGTGCCATGCGAGGCACTGAGGCCAGATGTTGACTGGGCGTACCTGAGGACAGGTGGCGCCCCATATGTGCGCCCGCCTGAAATCTCTCGGGCGACATCTTGCGGCCCTCCGTGACGGAGTGAGGCCGCGTCGCGGCGTTGACCTTCTTTTCCCCCTCGCGCAATTGAGTCCAGGCCGTGTCCACGGCCATGAGCCGGGCGTCCTGCCTCCCTGATCGCTTGTTTTGCGGCCTGGATGTGCGCGAGGTGGGCTTTCTTTTGCCTTCCGGCACCCATGACAGGAGACGTGCCCATGCACACAAAGACTCCATACACAGGCGACATGCAAGCGCTGGTTGACTGCGCGCCACCTACTGCGGTTCCGCTTCGGGTGGTGCTGTCAGGCGTCGTTTCGCACCTGACGGTGGTCCGCATCCCGGTTGGCGAGCGGGTCAAGCCGATGCGGGTCAGTGGACTGTTTAGCGAAGGTGCTGCGCCTTCGGTTTTGCCTCGATGCATTGCGGTGCAGAAGGAATCGTGATGAGCACAAGATTGCCGCGCCAGGTGCGCAAAGTCGATGACGTTGAAGGCCCGGCCGTCGTCATCCCCCAAATTCAGGACGTGGACGATGCGGCCTACACGCTGGCTCATTCGTTCCCGGGTGGTGTGCCCGCGCTGGCGCAGCGCATGGGCATGCCGCACAACACGCTGCAGGCCAAGGTCAATCTGAACCTCACTACGCACAAGCTCAGCTTGCGTGAATCGGTGCAGATGCAGGCTGTGGCGGGTGATTACCGCGTTCTGTACGCGATGGCATCGGCACTTGACCATGTGGCGCTGCCTGCCCCTGCGGTGGTTGAGCCTGCTGACGCGGTGCAGGTGCTGGCCCGCCTTGGTGAGGAGGTTGGCGACGTGTTCGGCGCCGTGCGCAAGGCCTTGACCGACGGCAAGGTGACGCCCAACGAGCGGCGCCAGGTTGCGCAGCAGGTGGCAGAAGCCATGTCGGCGATGGCTATGGTCATGAGGGCTTTGTGATGGCGCGCCCCCGTGGAGATCTCATCAATGTGGTGCTGCAGCTCATGACGGAGCTGCGCCGATCAACCTGGCGCCAGGTGCACGCCCTGCTGGTGGAGCGCGGCGTGCAGGCGTCGGCGCACATCGTGCGCAAGGCAATGGATAACCTCGCCTGTCGCGGTTGGTTGCGTCGAGACGGTGTGCATCGGGAGCCTGGTGTGTACCGGCCGCTGCGCGTGTTCACGTTGCCTGATCCTGCCGCGCCTGAAGCGGTGATTCCTCTTGCCCAAGTGATGGGCCAATGGGGGGCGCCAGCAGGGCAGGCATGAGCACCATCATTTCATCCAGGGTCTGGCGCATGCAGTTGCCGCCAGTGCCCAAGTTCGTCTATGTGTCGCTGGCAGACCAGGCCAACGACCAGGCCGTGTGCTGGCCCAGCATCGACACGCTGGCGCGGCGCACGGGCTATTCCATCCGTGCTGTGCAGAACGCCATCAAGTGGCTGAAGGAACAGGGGTTGTTGGACGTGGAGATCGGCGCCATGAAGGCGAACCGCTACACGTTGCGAACAGACCGCTACAAGCCGCCAGCGGCGCCTGCCCCCGACCCTCTTGATGCGGAGGAAGTGCCGCCCGACCCCGCACCAGGTGCACCCATGCAGGACGTGCACCCCCGCACCACGTGCACCCCACCCCCGCAGGAGGTGCACCCTAACCGTAAGAGAACCGTAAGTAATACACCCCCTGTATCCCCCAAGGGGGAACAGCCATCCTCTGCACCTGCTCAACCTGAAGTCCAAACGTCTGGACGAAAACGCAGGGTGCCGGAAGGCTTGACCTTGGCTCAGTGGCTGGATGAGCTGCGGGCCCGTGGAGAAAAGCCGATCCCTCCAGACCATTCGATCTTTGACTATGCCGAGACGGTCGGTCTGAGTGAAGGCCTGCTCACGCTGCACTGGCGAGTGTTCAAGTCCCGATTCATCGACAGCAACAAGACGCAGAAGGATTGGCGCCTGAAGTTGCTCAACTCGGTGCGTGGCAACTGGTATCGGCTCTGGTACCACAACGGCCAGGGCCGCATGGTGGTGTCCACCGTGGGCACCCAAGCTGCGCTGGAATGGGGTGTTGAGCTGTGAGCGAACGCGCCATCGTGCCGCCTTACTCGGTCGAGGCGGAGCAATCGGTCATCGGTGGCCTGTTGCTGGACAACGCGGCCTTGCTTGACATCCCGGATCTGGAGGCAAAGCACTTCTATCGCTCAGAGCACCAGCAAGCGTTTCGTGTCATCCGGTCCATGTGCATGGATGCGAAGGTCGCTGACGTGCTCACGGCTTCAGACGCTGGGGCCGGTGCCATTGCCTACTTGCATGAGATGGCTCAGTCCGTGCCCAGCGCTCGCAACGTGGCCCAGTACGCTGGCATCGTGCGTGAGCGGTGGTTGGAGCGTGAGCTGATCCGGGCATCGGGTGAGGCGATTGACGACGCCGTCGGCATGGGCGATGCGAAGTCCAAGCTGGACCGTGCGCAAGCCCGCCTCGCTGCGCTGTCCATCGTCAAGGCTGATCAGGCGTCGGTTCGCATTGACGAAGCGTTGATCGAATTCCTTGCTCGCCTGGATGCAGAGGCGTCGGGCAAGTCGGATGCCATCAGCACCGGCTTGACCGACCTGGATGACCTGATGGACGGTGGCTTGCGCAAGGGTGAGCTGATGGTGCTGGGTGCCCGGCCAAAGATGGGCAAGACCGCGTTGGTGCTGAGTGTTGCCCGCCACATGTCCATCAATCACGCGGTGCTGTTCTTGTCCCAAGAGATGCCGGTGAGCCAGCTCACTGCGCGCAACGTGGCCGCAGAGGGTGGCATCAACATCGCCAAGCTGCGCCGGCCTGACCTGCTTACGGGTGACGACTGGTCCCGCGTCTCTGAGGCAACCGAGTTGCTGCGGTCGCGTCGGCTCATCATGGACGAGCAACGTAGCCTCACGCTGCTGGATGTTCGGCGCAAGGTGATGGAGTGCAAGCGCAACCACGGGTGTGACGTCGTCATCGTGGACTTCCTGCAGCTCATGCAGGGTGATGGTGATGGGCGCAACCAGGAGCTGGACCGGATCAGCAACGGCCTCAAGGCCATGGCTGGTGAGCTGGATGTGGCCGTGATCCTGCTGTCGCAGATGAGCCGCAAGGCCGACGAGCGCCACGGGCCACCGGTCATGACGGACCTGCGTGACTCGGGCGCCATTGAAGCGGCGGCCGACATCATCGCCTTGCTGTACCGGGAGTTTGCCCACCCGCTTGGTGAGAAGTCGGAAGGGTGGAAGCACCACGCGCAATTGGAGTTGGTGCAACGCAATGCGGCGCCAGGCTCGGTAAGCCTGTGGTTCTCAGGTGAGCACCAGCAGGTGCGCAATTGGGGTGGGCCACCACCCTCCAAAACAGTCAACCGTGGCGCAAGGGCGCGCAGCAGTGGGGTGGAGTGACATGGCAATGATCGATTGGGTTGACCGGCGTCTGAACAACTGGGCGCGGTGGGTGGTTGGTGGTGGTGCCACGGGCTTGGGCTATGCCGCCATGCAGTGGGGCTCTGTGGGGTCTGGTGGCAATCCGGGTGCCCACATCCCCACCGATGCGGTGGAGGCCAGCGAGACGCACGACGAGGTGATGCGTCTGCCGCCAGAGCTGCGGCGCACCATGGAGCTGCGTTACCTGGAGACGGAGAACCGTGCTGCGTTGGCTGCCAAGCTGGCCTGTGCTGTAGCCACGGTGGACACCCGCATCACCAGGGCACATCGCATGCTGGCTGATGCGTTCATGGCTGTGGAAGTGCAACGAAGAACAGAGAGAGAGGCTATCCAACGTGCTGTTAACCGGGCCCGGGGGGTTTGAGGCATTAGGTTGGATCGGTACATTTCAGGCAAGCTTAGCGATAGCCGCGTCAGATGTACGACACGGCTAAAGCCAAGTGGTCTCTAGGGTGTCATCGGGTGGCAAGGCCCCGCTGGAAACGGCGGGGCCTTTGCTTTTGAGGGGTACGCGTGAAGGCTGACGACCGCAAGAGTTCGGCGGCACGAGGTTACGGCAGCAGGTGGCAGCGATACCGCGAAGGCTTCCTGAGGTCGCGCCCCCTCTGTGCTGATCACATGCGCATGGGTCAGGTTGTCGCGGCCTCAGTGGTTGACCACATCGTGCCGCACCGTGGTGACCAGGCCCTGTTCTGGGACAAGGGCAACCACCAGTCGTTGTGCAAGACCTGTCACGACAGGCACAAGCAACGGCTTGAGCGGTCTGGTGTGGTGCTGGGCTGCGACGCGAGCGGCATCCCCATTGACCCCCGCCACCACTGGCAACGCAAGGGGAAGGGGGGGTGAAATCTCTGGGGGTCTTCAGCCCTAGACCGCATGGCTCCCATTCTGTGCACAACCGCGAAATGGCATAGGGGTACCCCCCCTCAACAAGGACAAGGATCATGGCCGGACGAACCCCCAAGCCCTCGGCGCTGAAGCTGGTGACGGGCAACCCGGGGAAGCGTTCGCTGAACAAGCAAGAGCCTGACCCCGATTACTTGGTTGACCTGACGGCGCCGGCCTGGCTGTCTGCTCGGGCGAAGGCCGTGTGGGATGACATCGCGCCGCGCCTGTCGCGGGCGAAGCTGCTGACGGAGGTTGACGTGGAAGCGCTGGCGCATGGCTGCGAAGCCATCGCCAACTTCCGTTATTCATCGGCGCGCGCGGGCGACCAGCTCGTGAAGACCAAGACCGTGCTGGACCAGGAGGGCAACCCAGTCGAGGCCGGCGAGCACATCAACCCGTGGACCCTTGTGCAGTCCATGAGCTTCAAGCAGGCCACGGCGGTGTTTGCCAAGTTCGGCATGACGCCATCCGACCGGTCGCGCGTGGTGATTCAGCCTCAGGGGGATCTGTTCGGTGGCAACAGCGAAAAAGACCCGGCGGACCGCTACTTCTGACCCCGTCACGCGCTACGCGAAGGAGGTTGTTGCCGGCAAGATCGTCGCTGGCCCGCATGTGCGAGATGCCTGCGCCCGCCACCTGCATGACCTGCAGCACGGCGCGGAGCGCGGCCTGCACTTTGATGTGGCCTTGGCTGAGCGGGCGATTGGGTATTACCGGCATGTCCTGCGGCTGAACGGCGGCGAGTTCGAGAACACGCCTTACGAGCTGCTGGACTGGCAAGCGTTCATCGTCGGCAGCATCTTCGGTTGGATCGGCGCGGACGGTTACCGGCGCTTCCGCGTCGTGTACGTTGAGACGGGCAAGGGGTCGGGAAAGTCTCCGCTTGCTGCAGGCGTTGGCCTGTACTGCATGACGTCGGACAACGAGCCCGGCGCGGAGATCTATGCGGCAGCGACGAAGAAGGATCAAGCGATGATCCTCTTCCGCGACGCGGTGGCGATGGTTGACCAGTCGCCGCACCTGCGGCAGAAGATCACCAAGTCCGGTACGGGTCTGAACGTCTGGAACTTGGCGTGGATTGAGAAGCGCAGCTTCTTCCGCCCGATTGCCAATGACGACGGGCAGTCTGGGCCGCGCCCGCACGTGTCGCTGCTGGACGAGCTGCACGAGCACAAGGACGCCTATGTGATCGAGATGCTGAAGGCGGGCCAGAAGAGCCGCCGACAGCCGCTGACGTTCGCCATCACGAACAGTGGCACGGACAAGCGCACGGTGTGCTGGGACTACCACGACTACGGCGCCAAGGTCGCGGCCAGGCAGATCCTGGACGACACGATGTTTGCGTACATCTGTGCGCTGGATGAAGGCGACGACCCGTTTGAAGACGAGGCGTGCTGGCCGAAGGCAAACCCAAGCCTGCGCTTTGGTCTGCCTGGCTTGCGCTACCTGCGCGAGCAGGTGACACAGGCCCGTGGCATGCCGGGCAAGGCGTCGATTGTGCGGCGTCTGAACTTCTGCCAATGGGTGGAGGCTGAGTCACCCTGGATCAGCGGCGAAACGTGGTTTGGCTGCCAGGACGAAGGGTTTGACAAGTCGAAGCTGTTGGGCCGACGTTGCTGGGGTGGCCTGGACCTGTCTAGCACGCAGGACTTGACGGCGCTGGTGTTGCTCTTTGAGCCGACGAAGGATGACCCGGTCTGGCGTCAGTTGGAGTGGTTCTGGCTGCCCGGTGATGGGCTTCATGCAAAGGCTGAGCAGGACCGCGTGCCGTACGAGCTGTGGCGCGACGCGGGCCACTTGAACGTGACGGCGGGCAGGGCAGTCAACAAGCTGGCGGTGATCAAGCAGGCGGTGGCGACGACGTCGCTGTACGACCTTCAGGCCATTGGCTATGACCGCTGGCGCATGGAAGACATGCAGCAAATGATGGAACAGGAGGGCGTGACCTTGCCTCTGGTTCCGTTCGGGCAGGGCTTCAAAGAGATGTCGCCCGCGTTGGACGAGTACGAGCGTCGCCTGCTGGACGCTCAAGTCAAGCACTGCGGCAACCCGGTCATGACCTGGTGTGCAGCAAACGCGGTGGTGGCATCTGACCCCGCTGGCAATCGGAAGGTTGCCAAGCAAAAGGCGACGGGTCGGGTTGACGGGATCGTGGCGGCAATCATGGCCACGGGCTGCAGCTCGGCGCGTCAGGACGAAGGTCCGAGTGTTTACGAGAACCGGGAAATGTTGGTGCTATGAAGCTCTTCGGCTACGAGATCACGCGCTCTGAGCCAGAGCCGCGCATGGGTTCGCAGAGCCCCGCGCCGCAACCAGAGCAGCGCATGGGCCCCGAGAACCCGCAATTCTCGCTGGATGACCCGAGCGTCATGGACGCGCTCTGGATGGATGGTGCTTCGGTGCCTCCAGTCCGGCCGCAGCGGGCCATGCAGACCAGCGCGGTCTATGCATGCGTGCGCATCCTGGCTGAGACGATGGCGCAGCTCCCGCTGCACATCTACAAGCTGGGCCCGGATGGCACCGTGGTGAAGGCGGACAACCTGCCGGAGTACGGCCTGTTGCACGACGAGCCCAACAGCTACCAGACGTCGTTCGTCTGGCGCGAGCAGAAGCAGATGCAGGCGGCGCTGTGGGGCAACGGCTATTCGGAGATCCAGCGCGACGTGATGACGGGCCGTGTGTTGGGCTTCTACCCGCTGCCGGCCGCAGAGGTGACGCCCAAGCTGGTGACCGAGGGCGGGCGAATCCGCAAGGTGTTCGTGTGCGGTGGCCAGACGTTCGAAGATCACCAGATCCTGCACATCCCTGCGCCAGGTTGGACGGGCGTCGCTGGCCTGTCGCCTATTGCGTTACATCGGGCGTCGCTCACCATGAGCCTGAACGCGGAAGAGTTCGGGGCCAACTTCTTCAAGAACGGCACGCGGTTGTCTGGTGTGCTGGAGCACCCCAACAAGGTCAGCGCCGAGGCGGCGGCCCGGCTGCGCGATTCCTGGCAGCAGGTGTACGCGGGCAAGGCCAACGCGGGCAAGGTGGCCGTGCTGGAAGAGGGGATGAAGTTCAATCCGCTGTCCATGCCGCTGGCGGACGCCCAGTACCTGGAGACCCGCAAGTTCCAAGTGGCCGACATCGCGCGCATCTACCGCATCCCGCCTCACATGGTGGGCGACCTGGACAAGGCCTCGTTCAGCAACATTGAGCACCAGGGCCTGGAGTTCGTGCAGCACACCATGTTGCCCTGGGTGTCGCGGTGGGAGCAGGAGCTGAACCGCAAGTTGTTCTCTCACAGCACGGTGCTGAAGGGCCGCTATTTCGTGCGCTTCAACGTGGCCGGCCTGCTGCGGGGTGACCTCAAGAGCCGGTTTGCTGCCTACGCGGTGGGGCGGCAGTGGGGTTGGCTGTCAGCCAACGACGTGCGCGAGCTGGAAGACCTGAATCCGATCCCTGGCGGCGATGTGTACCTGTCGCCGCTCAACATGGTGCCGGCCAAAGATCTGGACGGTGATGACGATGGTGTCCAGTCGCCTGGAGACACTGGTGGCAACGACGGCGGCGACCCGCCAACCAGCAAGGAAGATTGACATGAACGACATCGAACGCCGGATTCAAAGCGCCGGGCGTGTGGAGCTGCGCAAGGCTGACGGTGAGGCCAAGGCGGTGACCTTGCGCGGCTATGCCGCCAAGTTCAACACCCTGTCGGAGCCCATGTACGGCTTCCGTGAGCAGATCGCCCCTGGCGCCTTCGCAGACTGCCTGGAAGATGACGTGCGCGCCCTGTTCAACCACGATGCCAACCACGTGTTGGGGCGCACCACCTCAGGCACCTTGCGCGTCAGCCAGGACGACACGGGCCTGTACTACGAAGTGGATCTGCCGGACACGCAAGCTGCCCGCGACCTGGTGGTGAGCGTGGAGCGTGGTGACGTCACGCAGTCGTCGTTCGCGTTTCGTGTGGCCCCCAACGGCGACACCTGGGACGAGAACGAAGACGGCATCGTGATCCGCACGATCACCAAGATGTGCCGCCTGTACGACGTCTCACCTGTGACCTATCCGGCCTATCCCGACGCAACGGTGGGCATGCGCGGCCTGGAAGCCTACAAGGCCGGCCGCGCCGATGAGGCACGCGGGGCCATGTCCCGTGCCCGCCAGGCAGAGGCACGTTCCCGACGCCTGAGGCTCATTGGCTGAGCCACCCCTTCGATTCCAACACCAAGCCCGCAACCCAGCGGGCTTTTTTTTCGCGGGAACGCGCCCACGGCGGGGCGGTGCGGCCCGGTCCACCACGCCCCGCCACCATCAACAGGAGTGATCATGAAGAAGGATCTGCAGAAGCTGAAGGACGAGCGCGGCGAGCTCGTTACCCAGATGCGTGCCATGCACGAGAAGGCCGAGAAGGAAGAGCGCGCCTTCAGCTCGGACGAGGATTCCACTTGGAACAAGATGGACGCGCGTCTCGAAGAGATCGATGCCAACATCAAGCGCGCCGAGAAGCTGGACAAGCTTGGCGCCCCGGTGCCATCGGAGCTGCGTGGTGCGCCTCGCTTCACTGGCGAGCACACCCCGGGCAACGGCGGCGGCGACGAAGAGCTGACCGAGACCCGCGTGTTTGACCGCTTCTTGCGCGTCGGCATGGGCGAGCTGTCGAGCGAAGAGCGCACGATGATGCAGGAGCGCCGCAACAACGCGAAGGAACTGCGCGCGTTCGGTCAGGGCACCGGCAACGCTGGCGGCTTCACGGTGCCTCAAGACTTCCGCGCCAAACTGGAAGTGGCGCTGAAGGCCTACGGCGGCATGATGGATGCCTCCGAGATCATCTACACGGACACGGGTGCCACGCTGCCCATGCCGTCCTTCAACTACACGGCGGTGGTGGCCACCATCGTGGGTGAAAACGCGGCCGGCAGCCTGGACTCCAGCACGCCGTTCGGTGTGGCCAACCTGGGTGCCTTCACCTACCGTTCGCCCATCCTGCCGGTGTCGTACGAATTCCTGCAGGACAGCGCCTTCGGCGAAGACTTCATCGTCAACGGCCTGTCGGATTCGATTGCCCGTGCACTGAATGCCCACGCCACCGTCGGCACCGGCACCGGTCAGCCGCGCGGCATCATGCTGGACGCGACTGCAGGCAAGGTTGGCGCCACCGGCCAGACCACCAGCATCGTGTTTGAAGACCTGATTGACCTGGTGCACTCGATTGACCCGGCTTACCGCAAGTCGGGCTGCTCGATGATGATGCATGACCAGTCGCTGAAGGCTGTTCGCAAGATCAAGGACAACCAGGGCCGTCCCATCTACCTGCCCGCCTATGACGGCCTGGGTGGCCCGATGGGTGACCAGATCATGGGCTACACCGTGGTGGTGAATCAGGATGTGGCGCAGATGGCTGCCAACGCCAAGTCCATCGCGTTCGGACGTCTGGACAAATACAAGATTCGCATGGTCAAGGACATCACCGTGATGCGCCTGACCGAGCGCTATGCGGATGCGCTGCAGGTGGCCTTCCTCCTGTTTGCCCGCGCCGACGGCCGCCTGCTCGATGCCGGCACCAACCCCGTCAAGTACTACCAGAACAGCGCGACCTGATCTGGCGTCTTCGTCAACCGCAGGCGCCGTGTGCGCCTGCTTTGCTTTGGAGTGAAGCATGGCAGCAAAGAAAGAAATCCCGACCGATCCCGTCACCGTCCGCATGTTGGTGGACAAGACCATTGAAGGTGTCCACTACAAGGCCAACCAGGCTGTGGTCTACCCGCCTGCGCTGGGCGTTGGCCTGGTGAACGCGGGCGAGGCTGATGACCAGCCGGAGGCGGTTGCCTATGCCGAGTCGGAGACCGGACCGGCCATCGTGCACAAGCCCAAGGCTGATCAGGAGGCCTGATCATGCCCAGTCGCGTTGTCACGGGCCCGTCGGTTGAGCCGCTGACGCTGGCCGAAGCCAAGACGCACTTGCGCGTGGCCATCACCGATGACGACGCGCTGATCACCTCGCTGATCGTCGCGGCGCGCATGGATGCTGAGTTCATCACGCGCCGCGCGTTCATCTCGCAGCAGTGGAAGACGGTCGCCGATCGCTTCCCCAGCCCCATGGCCGGCAAGCTGATGGAGATGTGGCAGGGGCAGTCCAACTCGCTGGCCGGGTTGGGTGGCGTGTCGCAGCTCTTTCAGACGGACAAGACCGGTCGCGGCATCGTGCTGCCGGTGTCTTCTCTGATTCAGGTCGACAGCATCAAGTACATCGACACGGCCGGCGTGCAGCAGACGCTGAGCCCGGCGCTGTACCTGGTCGATTCGCACAGTGAGCCGCCTCGCATCCTGCCCGCCTACGGCACGCAGTGGCCGTCCACGCGGCAGCAACCCAACGCGGTTGAAGTGCTGTTCACGGCGGGCTACGGCACCACGGCGGCGTCGGTGCCTGACGGCATCAAGGCCTGGATGAAGCTGCGCATTGGCGCGCTGTACGAACACCGGGAGGAAGCGCTGCTGGTGGAGCGCGGCCAACTGGTGGACCTGCCCTTTGTTGGCTCCCTGCTGACGCCGTACCGCGTCAGCGCATTCGTGTGAGGTGGTTGTGCGAGCTGGTCAATTCAATGAGCGCATCACCTTCGAAAAGAAGTCCGTCACTCGTGACCCGGCCTTCGGCTCTGAAGTGGTCACCTGGGTGACCCATGCGGACGCCTATGCCGATGTCCAAGAACTGGATGCGGTAGAGCAGGTGATCAACGGTGTGCGCACCTTGCGCGGTCGCTCGCTCATCAAGCTGCGCTGGTTGCCGGGCGTGCTCAGCGACATGCGCATTCGTGTTGTCGCCACCGGCACGCTTCTGCAGATCACCTCTGTCGCCGATATGCGCAAACGCATCGGCATGACCATTCAAGCGGAGGAATACAGTGCCTGACGTCAAAGTCAAAGGGTTGGCTGAGCTGGAGCGTGCGCTGAGCCAGTTGCCCGACAAGCTGGAGCGCAACGTGGTTCGCAGCGCGCTGCGCATGGGAGCCAAGCAGATCGAGGCGGAGGCCAAGCGCCTGGTGCCGGTGAAGTCTGGTGAGCTGCGCGACAGCATCCGCGTGAGCGTGCGTCTGATCAAGGGCAAGCCGGTTGCCACCATCAAGGCGGGCGGTCGCGGCAAGGGCGGGGCCTTCTATGCGCAGATGGTCGAGTTCGGCACATCAGCCCACTTCATCAAGGCCAGCTCCGCCAAGAGCCTGTTCATTGCGGGCTTGATGCGTGATGGTGTGAACCACCCGGGCGCCACCTCCAAGCCGTTCATGCGGCCGGCGTTGGATTCGGCTGCGGCTCAGGCCGTCAAGGCGTTCGCAGAGCAGATCCGCAAGCGCCTGACGAAGGCGGGGGTCAACGTGCCCGACGCCGACGCGGAGGGTTGACCCATGCGCGCTGAAAAAGCAATCCGGGCGCTGCTGTTGGCCGCTCCCGGCGTGGTCGCGCTGGTGGCTGACCGTGTGTACCCGGGGCAGGCGCCGCAAGGCGTGGCGTTCCCGGTGCTGGTGGTCAGTCATGTGTCCACCGTCGAGACGCCAACGATTGATGCCGCCGCCGAATTCGGCCTGGTGCAGTCCCGCATTCAGGTGGCTGTCCTGGCGAAGGACTACCCCGCACAGAAGGCCCTGCTGGAAGAGGTTCGCAAGGCGTGCAACCACTATCGCGGCACTGTGGCCGGTGTGCGTGTGGTCAGCGTGATGCGTGACCTGGTCGGCCCTGACCAGCGTGACGACGACATGCAGGTGTACCTGCAAACGGTTGACTTTCGAGTCACCCACTTTGAACCGTGATCAACTTTGAAGGAGCAATCACATGCCCATCGCATCAGGCCTGTTCAAGCAGGTAGCGTACAAGATCGAAACCACCTTTGGCACGGCCCCCGGCCAGGCCAGCGGCCAGCAACTGCGCCGCGTTCAGTCCACCCTGGATCTGAACAAGGACACCTATCAGTCCAACGAGCTGCGCCCTGACCTGCAGGTGGCGGACTACCGCCACGGCGTGCGTCGCGTGGCCGGCAAGATCAGCGGTGAGCTGAGCTGCAAGACCTATGCGGACTTCTTCGCTGCAGCCTTCAAGCGCGACTTCACCGCTGGCGCATCCACGGCCGGTGCCGGCATCACGATTGCCGGCACCGGCCCCTACACGCTCACGCGCGCTGCGGGCAGCTACCTGACCGACGGCTTCAAGGTGGGCGATGTGATCCGCCTGTCGGTGGGCACGTTCAACGCGGCCAACATCAACAAGAACTTGCTGATCACCGGGCTGACGGCGACGGTTGCCACCGTCATCGTGCTCAATGCCTCTGCCATGGTCGCAGAAGGCCCGGTGACCGGTGCCACCGTGGCCGTGGCCGGCAAGAAGACCTTTGTGCCGACCTCCGGCCACACCGACAAGAGCGTGGCCGTGGAGCACTGGTACAGCGATCTGGTGCAGTCCGAACTGTTCCTGGGCAACAAGATCGACAAGGTGTCGGTGGCCTTGCCGCCCACGGGCATGGCCACCGTGGACTTTGACCTGATGGGGCAAGACCTGGCAGACACGGCCACCAAGCGCGGCGGCGTTGCCACCACAGCGCAGTACTACACCACGCCCACCACCGTGACCACCACGGGCACCCTGGCCTCGGTCAACGGTGTGGTGCGTGTCGGCGGCGTGGCTGTGGCCACGATCACCGGCATGAGCCTGGAGATCGACCCCACCTTCAGCGGTGACCCGGTCGTGGGCAGCAACACCGTGCCCAACCTGTTCCCTGGTCGCGTTGTGGTCACCGGCCAGTTCACAGCCTATTTCGATGGCCCGACGATGCGCGACGCCTTCGTCAACGAGTCGGAAATTGACCTGGTTGCAGCCTTCACGGCCGACAACACGGCGGCGGCCGACTTCATCGCCTTCGTGGTGCCCCGCCTGAAGCTGGGCGGGGCCGCCAAGAACGACGGCGAAAACGGGCTGGTGCAGACCTTCCCCTTCCAGGCGCTGCTGAACGTCAACGGCGGCACGGGCGTCGCCACCGAGAAGACCACGATCTCCATTCAGGACGCACAGGCCTGATGGTTCCTTGCGGCTCCGGGCGTCTGGAGCCGCTTCACCCCGCACCGACCCGCGCCAGTTCGCCTCCCTCGCAGGTGGCGGCTGGCGTGGGCACGGGCATTTTTCTTCACTACCTGCGAGCAAACCATGAACATCGCTACCGATACGTCTTCCGTCACCGCCACCGACGTGGCAAACCTGATGCTGGCCCAAGCCTCCGACATGGGCGTCTTCAACATCGACGACTATGAAGACGTGACCTCGGGCACGGTCACGATCAAGAACCCCGCAACGGGTGCCCCGACGCCGGTCAAGTTCGTCTTGGCTGGCCCTGAGCACGCCATTCGCAAGCGCGCTGCTTTCGACCGTGCGCGCCGCATGCGCGCCGGCCTGATGAAGACCGGCAAAGTGCAACTGGGCGACCCGGAAGAAGACGAGCTGGAAGAGACCGACCAACTGGTGGCCTTCACGCTGGGTTGGGAGAACCTGGTGATCGGCGGCAAGCCGGTGCCATTCAGCGCCGACGTGGCCCGCCAGATCTACACCGACCCGAAGCGTCGCTGGCTGCGTGACCAGGTCAAGGCCGCGCTGGATGAGCGCGAGGCTTTTATTCAGCGCTCCGCCGCGACCTGATCGAAGCGGCGAAGCGCGAAATTGAGCTGGGCCAGGTCGAGCCGGACGGCGCATCACTGCGTACGCACCTGCAGCGCCTGGCCACCACCACGGGGCGGGTAGATCCCCGCCTCTTGGCAGAGGTGCCAGCGCCGGTCAGGCCGCTGTGGGATGTGTTCGTGATGCTGTCTGCCGGACGCCGCACGGCAATGGGGCCGCATCCCTTGACCTACACCGATATCGCGGCTTGGTCGCAGCTCCATGGGCTGCGGCTGAACTCGTGGGAGCTGGACACCCTCGTCCAGGTCGATGCCGCCTCTGTGGCTGAGGCTGTGGCGCGCATGCGCAAAGAGACACCAAAGGAGAAGCGATGAACATCGGCGGTTTGACCATCGAAATGGCGGCCGACCTGGCGCGCCTGCGCAAGGACATGGACGACGCCAAGAAGCTGGTGAACACGTCCATGGCTGAAATTCAGCGTGCGGTGGATCTGGCCAAGCGCGCCTTTGTTGGCCTGGTGGGCGTCGGCTCTGTCGCCGCCTTCGCGGGGATGATCAAAAGCTCCCTGGACGCCAGCGCGGCACTGCACGACCTGTCGATTCAGACGGGTGCAAGCGTGGCCGCGCTGGGCGCCTTCAAGGGCCTTGGTGCGTACACCGAGACCAGCATTGACACCATCGTGGGCGCCATGGGCAAGCTGGCCAAGTCCATGGGCACGGCGGACGAGGACAGCAAGGGTGCGGCCGTGGCGCTGAAGGCCTTGGGCATCAACTTCAACGACTTCAAGCGCCTGAGCCCTGAAGACCAGATGCTGATGGTCGCCAAATCCATGGGCGGCTTCAAGGATGGTGCGGAGAAGAGCGCTGCAGCTCAGGCCCTGTTCGGCAAGGAAGGCGCGAAGCTGCTGCCTTTCCTGGCTGATCTGGCCGACCAGGCCGACGAGGTGACTGCTGGCCTGACCGATCAGCAGAAGGCGGCGCGCGATCTGCAGGCGGCTCAGGCCGATGCCTTCGGCGACAACCTGACCGCGTTGCGCAAGAACTCTGAAGGTTGGAAGAAGGACTTGGCGACGGGCTTGACGCCCGCGCTGTTTGAGATGAGCCAGGCCGTGCTTGACGTGACTGGCGGCAGTGGTGGGCTGAAGGAAGAGATCAAGAAGCTCGCCAAGGATGGAACCTTTGCTGAATGGGCGCGAGGGGCGTTCACGGCACTCACCTATCTGCTTGACGTTGGTCAGGGCCTGTATAGCTTGCTGCCAATGCTGGGCAAGCTCATCGCAGGCATTGCTGCCGGTACCTCTGTGCTCTTTGGTGGCATCTATGAGGCGGTGTTGAAGCTCAAGTCGGGCGACATGGCTGGTGCTTGGGAAGACCTGAAGAAGGGCTTCTCTGGCGTGGCTGTGGTTGCATCAGAAACTGGCTCAGACATCAGCGCCATTTGGGGTCAGCAGCTCATGGGCGAGAAGCTGCGCGCCCGCATGGCTGACCTGAAGGACGTGCAGGCCGCCGCCAAGGGTGCCAAGAAAGACTTGGATATCCGCGCCCAGCTTGACGCGGCAGCAGAGGCTGCAAAGCGTCAGGCTGAAGCGGAGAAGGCTGCAGCCGAAGCTGCCCGCAAGGCCCAAGAGTTGCGCGACCGCCAGATCAAGGGTGGTGCTGAGTTTGTGTCCAAGATCCTGCTGGCCAACGAGTCCCTGCAGCAGCAGGCTGCCATTGGGCGCGAGCTGACTGAAAGCGAGAAGATGGGCCTTGAGATGACCCATCAGCTCGCCGAAGGCAAGATGTCTTTGTCTGACGCCGATCTGAAGCGGGCGAAGGGGCTGCTGGAAGAGAACAGGTCTTTGGAATCCAACGTCAAGTGGATGTCGGAGTCCGCGAAGGAGAACGAGGCGGCAGCACAGAAGCGTGCTGACGACATTCAGAAGCTGGATGAGCAGATCGCACTTCAGCGTGTGGCGAACGATGCGATTGGGCAAAGCGCGGCAGCCCTGCATGTGCTTGAGATCGCTCAGCTTCGCAAGGCCGCCGCAGACAAAGAGGCGCAGGCTGTAGCCGCCGAGTCCGTGGATCTCTCTGGCCGGCTGAGCAGCGACTATCGCGAACAGGCCCAGCGTCTCACGGAGCTGGCGGACCTAAAGGCCAAGGGTGGTTCCAAGTCGGCAGACGACTACATCAACTCCGGCATCGGTCAGGACATGGCGGCCGGCTTCGACGCAGCAAGCCAGTCGCTGGGTGTGTTCGTTCAGGGCTTCTCCAAGCTCGTGGATGAACAGCGCCGGTACGGTGAAGAGAAGAAGGCCGCGGCAGGTAATGCGGCCCAGCTCGCCAAGGTCGAAGCGCACCACCAGGCTGCGCAGCTCAACGGCTATGCCGCGCTGGCCGGGGCGGCAAAGGGCTTCTTCGGTACCAAGACGGCCGGCTACAAGGCCATGGCGCTCACGGAGCAAGTGCTGCGTGCGGCTGAGCTGGCCGGCGCTATTGAGGCGGCGGTGATCAAGTCCAGCTTGGTGGATGCGGAAGTGGCGCAGAAGGTCGCGGGCGATGGCGTCAAGGCCACGTCCGAGTCGGGCTACTCGCTGTTCTCCATCGCGCAATCTGGCCTGCGCACTGCGGCCAAGGCCGTGGAAGCGGCGGTGTCGTCCATGGCGGGTCTGCCCTTCCCGCTCAACCTGGCGGCGCTGGGTGCGACGGTGGCGGCGCTGGGTGCGCTGGGCGTCAGCGTGTTCGGCGGTGGCGGCTCGCATGGGTCGCTGCCGCAGAACAACAACGACGGCACGGGCACCGTGCTTGGCGACAAGTCGGCAAAGAGCGAGTCGATCACCAAGGGCCTGGAGGCGCTCAAGGAAGTGGACAAGATGACGATGCGTTACAGCGCCTCGATGGCGGCCAGCTTGACGGCCATCGAAGGCAACATTGGTTCCATGGCGACGCTGTTGGTGCAGTCGGGCACGCTCCAGGCGTCTGGATCGAACATCAAGACCGGCACCACCAAGTCTTGGTTCAACTCGACCACGGCGGGCACGGTGACGGGCGTGCTCGATGTGTTGACGTTCGGGCTGTTCAATGGCCTGCACGACAAGATCGGCAGCATCATCGGCAACCTGTTCGGCTCCAGCAAAACGGAGATCGTCGGGCAGGGCATCACGGCGGCTGCTCAGCAGGTTGCGTCGATTGTGTCGAAGGGGTTCAGTGCGTCTTACTTCAACGACATCAAAGAGACGTCGTCGTCGTTCTGGGGGCTGTCCAAGAGCACAACGTACAGCACGCAATACACCGACGCGGATGCTGAATTCAAGCGCCAGGTCGGCACGCTGATCGGCAACTATTCCGACGCGCTGAAGGCTGCCGCAGGTCCGTTGGGCTTGAACCTCAAGGCGGTGACCGACAAGGTCAATTCGTTCGTTGTTGACATTGGTCGCATCGACCTTCAGGGCCTGAGCGGCACGCAGATTCAGGACAAGCTGACGGCGGTCTTCAGTGCGTTGGGCGACAAGATGGCGTCCAGCGTGTTGGGTGGCCTGGAGGGCTTCCAGCACGTTGGCGAAGGCTACTTGCAGACGGTCATCCGTGTGGCGTCTGGCACTGAGCAGGCGCAGGCCGCGCTGAAGAAGCTGGGCATCACGGCAATCAGCCTGGCGAAGATCACGAACAAGCAAGGCGATGTTGCAGCTGAGCAGGTTCGGCAGTCGCTCATCCAGGCTGAGACGGACATGGCCACCACGAAGGTGGTGCACAAGATCATGTTGTTCGGCTTCCAGATTGGGAAGTGGACGGAGACGATTGTTGATCAGACGGCGCTGGGCATCGCCAACATCATGTCAGGCCTCACGGGCACGGCTGATGAACTGGCATCCACGTACAAGGCGTTGACCGATGTGCGCACCAGCCTGAATCTGCTGGGCTTGGATGGCCGTGCGGTGTCCTATGCGCTGATCGAGGGCGCGGGTGGTTTGCAGCAGTTGTCGGACTCGATGGCGGCGTTTGAGCAGGGCTTCTTGAGCGATGCGCAGCGTGCCTCGCTCAAGGCGAACACGATGAATGCGGAGTTCGTGAAGCTGGGCTTGACGATGCCGAAGACCGCCGATGGCTTCGTGGCATTGGTGAAGGGCATCGACACCAGCACCGACGCCGGTCGCCAGTTGCTGGGCAGTGTGCTGGGGCTCAGCTCCGGCTTCGCTGACCTGCTGGATGCTGTCAAGGGTCTGGGTAGTGGCATCGCGGACGAGATCGCGAAGATCGAAAGCGCAGCCGGCACCAGCACGGCAAGCCTGGCTGAGCTGCAGGCCAACTTCGCGGTGAGCATGGCGCAGGCCCGCTCGGGCGACCAGAAGGCCATTGACGCCTTGCCACAGATCGCTGACGCGCTGCTCAAGGCTGCGGAGGCCACGGCGTCGTCATCGCTGGACTACAGCCTGATCCAGGCACAGACGCTGGCAAGCCTCAAGGCGACATTGGCGCAGATCGATGACCCGTCCAAGCTGCTTGGCAAGGTGCCCGGCTTTGCTGACGGCGGGTACTTCGGCGGCGGCTTGCGCCTGGTGGGTGAGTCGGGTCCTGAGCTGGAGGTCACTGGGCCGTCCCGCATCTTCAGCGCTGCCCAGACGTCGCAGATCCTGAATGGATCAGGCGGCGGCGATGGGCTGCAGGACTTGATGCAAGCGGTGCTGGACGAGCTGGTGGGCCTGCGGCAGCAGCAGACCATTGAGTCCGTCACGCTGGCACGGAACACGGGCAAGACGGCGGCGCTGCTGGAGCGGGCCATGCCGAACGGCAACGCGATCTCCACGGTCGCGGCAACCTGAGGTGGCGCATGAACTTCATCACGCCAACAAAGATCACCGATGCGATCCTGTCGTCGCATTCGGTGCCGGAGACGGACTTTGCTGCATGGTCTGCCTCCACCGCTTACACGGTGGGGCAGAAGTGCATCCTGGTCTCAACGCACAGCATCTATCAGCGCCTGGTGGCCGGCACCACGCCCACGTCCCCCGACGTGGACACGGTGAACTGGATTCGGGTTGGGCCCACCAGCCGTTGGGCCATGTTCGACTCCAGCGTGGGCACGTTGACCACGGTCACGGGCGCCGGCGCCGTGTCGATTTCGTTCACGCTGGCGCCTGGTGTGATCAGTAGCCTTGCGCTGCTGGACGTGGATGCATCCAGCGTCACGATCACGCAGACGGACGGCGGCAGCACGATCTACACGAAGACGGTGGATTTGTTGACCGGAGTTGATCCGGTCACGTCTTGGTACGACTACGTGTACCAAGACATCATCCGCGCCACTGCTGTGGTGGTCAACGACTTGGTGCCTTCCTCCACCGCAACCGTCACTGTGACGATCAGTGGCACCACATCGGTGTCCTGCGGCACCTGTGTTGTCGGCAAGAGCACGGAGTTGGGCGGTGCCAAGTTTGGTGCGTCCATCGGCATCGTCGATTACTCGGTGAAAAACACTGACGCATACGGCGTGATCACCGTTGTGCAGCGCAACTTTTCCAAACGTCTGAACACGCAGGTTGTGATGCCCTCCGGCCTGGTGAACGAAGCGGCGCGGCGCCTCGCCAAGATTCGCGCCACTCCAGTGGTGTGGGTGGGTGTTGATGGATACGACGCCACCGTTATCTATGGGTTCTGGAAGGATTGGTCCATTGAATTGGCCTATCCAACTCAGAGCTATTGCAGTCTGACCATTGAAGGATTGACCTGATGCCTATCACCCCTTTGCCCACGGCCCCGAGCCGTTATGACCCCGCTAATTTCACCGTTCGTGCTGAGGCATTCTTCGCGGCCTTGGCGACGATGGTTTCCGAGATCAACGGCCAGGCGGCCACGTCAGTGGTTGGTAATCTGGGTGTCTCTGGTGTTGTGCAGACCACCGGTATGGACATGACAGGGACAGCGCTGGCGATTGCTGGTGCGACCGTAGCTAGCGGACAAACGAGGTCAGTCAACATTTTTAACAATCCTGCGAATGCGGGGACAACCAACTTCACCGTTGGCAATACCAACTTGGGCAATCCTTCGAATATCACGTTTGATGGTGCGTTTAAAGTGACTGGGTATGGACTTACTCGGGTAATTGAAACGGGCTATGCATCTGAAGGTTTAAAGATTCGCTCCACCCAGTCGGGTGGTTTTTGGGCGAAGGTCATGTTTGCCGACAGTACTGTCAATCGTGGAATGGTCGGCATGGCGGATGATGGATCTGGGAAGTTACTGCTTAGAACCATCGGCGCTGACCCCGTGTGCTTGGGGACAAACTCGAACAACGCGGTGCAGTTGGACACATCTGACAACCTGCTGATGATCAGGCCTGGATGCATGGGGTACGGGGCTGGTAGCGGAGGTGCGGTGGTGCAGGCCACCAGCAAATCCACGCCAGTGACGTTGAGTAAGCCCTCTGGGCAAATCACGATGAATGCTGCTTCTTTGGCGGCGGGCGCCCGGGTGCAATTCACCGTCACGAACACGCTGGTCTCGGCAAAAGACACCGTCTCTCTGTCGATCACGGCGACGTCGGCGAGTTATGGGTATTTGCTCGCTGTGTATGTTTCAGATGGGAGTTTCGCCATCGATGTGAAGAATGACACGGCATCAGCCCTCGCTCAGGCCATCGTTATCAACTTCACCATTAATAAGGGCGCAAATGCTTAAGCCCAACATTTCCAGAACAACCCGCTCAGGCGGGTTTTTTTTCGCCTGAAGGAGGATCAATGGCAGAACCCACCACCACGGTCTTGGCTGTCGCCGGGGCCACCACTTCAACCCTGGCTGTGGCCGCAACTGCGCTTGGCGTGCCGGCTCCGGTGGTCATCGCGGCCATCGTCGGCGCCACCGCTGCCGTCGTCCAGTCGGAGCGAGCCGACCTCACGCCGCGCGTGGTCGTGACGCTGCTGGTGACGTTCGTCGTGGCCATGTCGCTGGGCATCTGGGTTGGCCGCGTGGCTGGTCACGCCGTTGTCGGCTTCTTGAACAGCTTGCCGCTGCAGCTCGGCATGTCGGCCGACTATGCCGACCCGGCTGCGGCCGTGCTGGTGGCGATGCTCGGCCAAAGCCGGCTGTTGCCTTTGGGGCTGTCGCTGTTGCAGAAGAAGGCGGAGGCATCCCAATGAGCCACATGCTAGGTTACCTGCAGGCCGTGATTGGCGTGCTGATCGTGGCCGGCGCTTTGGCGCTGGCGCTTTCGGGCGTCGATGCCCGCACGCCCGTGGTGAAACGGGTGTCGCTTGGTGGGCTGGTGATCTGGGGTGGCTGGTGGGCTTGCCTGCCATGCCTGGCCCGGACGCATGACAGCCTGCCGGCTATCGCTTTGGGTGGTCTGGTCGCGTGGGTGCTGTTGCGTCATCAGCGCCCCCTTCGTGACCTGATCGCGGGGTGGTGGCCATGGAACTGAAGCTGGATCATCTGTTGGGCATGGATGTGCCGCCGACGTTGGCGGCACGCATCATCTCCCCCCTGTCGCGCGCTCTGGCTGCCCATGACGTCAGTACGCCCGGCCGGTTGGCCGCGTTTCTCGGTCAGGCCATCGTGGAGACGTCTGGCTTCGTCTCGCTGAATGAGGTGCTGGTCTATTCCAGTGCTCAGCGCATCGCCGACCTGTTCCCCAGTCGTGTGCCTAACGCGGCTGCTGCGGCCCGCCTGGTGCGTCAGCCGGAGGCCTTCGCGAATTGCTGCTACGCCGGCAAGAACGGCAACGGCAACGAGGCCAGTGGGGACGGGTTCAGGTTCCATGGGCGGGGCATCTTCCAGCTTACCGGGCGGGCTTGGTACGAGCGTGCGGCGCGTGAGCTGGGGCGTCCGTACGTCGAGCAGCCGGACTTGCTCTTGAAGCCTGACGACGCCTGCCTGACGGCAGCGTGGTACTGGAAGCTGAACCACTGCAACGAGCTGGCCGACGCTCGCAACCTGGACGGTGTCACCAAGGCGATCAACGGGCCCGCGATGGATCAAAAGGATCGGCGTCGGGCGGAGACCAATGCGGCATTGGCCGTGCTACTGGGAAAGGCGGTGGGGTGATGGTGTGGTGGCGAATTGGTGCTGTGCTGGCGGCTGTTGCTGCGTTGGTGACTGCTTTGCACATGTGGGGTGACGCCCGGGAGCGCGACGGCTACCTGTCGCGCGTTGTTGAAGAGGGCGCGCAGGCGCTCCGTGATGACCAGGCCAAGCGAGCGGAGGAAAACCGACGCCAGGCTGACATGCGAACAAAGGACGATGAACATGCACAAGCGATCATTCAGCGTGATGCTGATCTCTCTGCCGCTCGCACTGAGCTTGACCGGTTGCGCGTCGCGTTGCGCCAGCGAACCGCCCAGCCTGGCGGTTCAGCCGGTGCGCCCCCCCCGGATCCGGGCCGAACTGATGGCGCCGGAGTTGGCGACTTACTCGCGGAATGTGGAGCTTCAGTTGTCGGCCTGGCGGGAGAGGCTGACCGTCTCGCCGTGAAGCTGACGGGGCTGCAGGAGGCTGTGCGCGTCGGTTGCCCGGAGTGCATCCCCTAGCAAGCTCGTGGGTTACCACGATATCTTGATGCGTCTGTATGTCGAGTTGCGGGCCCCCGCAACCATCATTACAGACCCACCAGCGCTTGCAATCAGCAGGCGCTCGGTGGGTTCTGCAATTAGGGCGTACGTATCGCCTGTGGCCTCTTCTTCCAGGGGAATTTCCCCGAAGATGTCAGTCAGCGCGGTCCGCACCTTGTCGCTGTCGTTGGACCGCAGGACGCGGTTCAGGTCCATCAGCGAACGCTTTGCCCTGGCGACGACGTTGGCCACCGACAGCTCGGGTAGCGTGCTTTCCTGCATCGCGTCAAGCTCGCCTTGAATCCGGCTTTTGTCTGCTTCCAGCGCTTTCATCTTTGCACCAAGCGTGCTGTTGATCCCGACCGCCAAGATCGCGTCCATGACACGGGCCAACGCGGCTTCGGTCTGCTTCAGCTTCGTGGTGAGCGCATGCACGCCCCCTGGCCATTCGCGGGCCATGGCGTCAATCGCGATCTGAGCTTCGGCCTCAACTGATGTGATCACACCAGGGCTCAGCAGCTCATTGCGCACCTCTGTGAGCAGGCGTGCATCAAGTCGCGAGCGCAGGAACGTCGGCGTGTACGAGCACACTGCGGGCCCTGAATTGTTGTGCCGGCTACAGCCGTATCGCTCCGAGTTGATCGCAACCATGGGGCCTGAGCAACGTGGGCACCTCAACAGGCCGCCGAACATCGTGCGAGCCGGCTTGCCGACCGGACGTCTGGAAGTGGAGATCCGCCGCCTCGTCTTTGCCCACGTCTCGTCATCGATGATCCTCAAGCCCTCGTCTGCGCGGGTTACCCATTCAGACGTTGGGCGGTAGGACTTGATCCGCTTGCCTGTTTCCGGGTCTTTTGACCAGGCGGTCTTGTTCCAGATGACTTCGCCGATGTACGTGCGATTGCGCAGCATGCCGGTGCCCTTGGATTCGACCCCGACAAGCGCGCTGATGGCCCAAGACCCGCTGCGGGCGGTCGGGATGTTGCGCTCATTGAGATCGAAAACGATGGTTCGAAGGCCTTCGCCATCAGCGTAGCGGCGGAAGATCTCGCGCACGATCTCAGCCTCCTTCTCGTCAATGCGAAGGATGGGCCCGGCATCGGTCAGTGTTGACCGGTACCCGAAGGCCCGGCCACCGATGTGGGCACCACGCGCGTGGTTTCCGCACAGGCCCCGGTGGGTCTTCTCGCGGAGATCGTCCAGGTAGAGTTCATTCACCAGGCCACGGGCAATCCGCATGACCTTGCGGCCCTTGGTGGTTGAGTCATAGCCGTCGCTGGTGCCAATGATGCGCACGCCCCAAAACTCCAGGTGCTTGACGATGCGCTCAGCTTCCGCGATTTCGCGGCTGAGACGGTCAAGCCCCTCCATGATGAGGATGTCAAAGCTACTGGCCTGCGCCTCGATGAGCAGCGAGCCGCCGCCAGATCGGAGGTGCACGGGCGTGGAGCCGCTGATGCCTTGGTCTGTGTAAGTGGCGGTGATCACCCACCCTTCACGCGTGGCGCGCTCTTGAGCGGCTCGCAGTTGATCGTCAATGCTGTTCTCTGACTGCTTGTCAGTGCTGTATCGGGCGTAGAGGGCGCAGCGCATGGGGTGGTCGGTCAGGTGTGGGGCTGCCCCGCAGCTTATGGCGGGGCAGGGTGTTGATCAAGCGGCAGGGTCGGTGGCCTGGGTGTCAGTGGATGCGAGCGTGTCGCCGGCCGGCGCTTCCGTCGAAGTGGGTGCCGCGACGGGTGCCGGCGTGATCAGGTCAAGCGCTGGCGGGTTGACCGCGATCACGATGACCTCATGAGCGCCGCCTCCCAGCGCGTTGGTGAAGGCCTTGGCGTAGGGGCTCGCGCCGTTGTAGACATAGGCTTCGTGCCCCTTGTCGTTCTTCAGCAGCGAGATGGGGCCCAATTGGCCGCACTCGCGCATGCCGGCGATCTCTGCGCCATTGGCAGCAAGGGTGAAGACTGGGTTTTCTTGTGTGAGGGTTGCTTTCATGGTGTTTCCATTCGGTTGGTTGGGTTGATTTGGGTGTCTGGTGGGTATTACCGGTTAGATCCTCATGGGTTCCGTGGTGGCGCAGCTGGTCGAGGGTTCGGGTAGGGGCGCGGCTGATAGCCGCCCAAGGCGCGCGTCTCGTGGCCCATGTGCTTGCGCTTGACCACGGTGATCGTCATGCCGCCATCCAGCACGCCGACGGGCATGGCCCCGCCTTGCAGCCATGCATCCATGAGGCTTTTGATCTTGTTGGCCTGCTCTGCGCTCAGAATGCGCTCCGTTTGAACCAGCAGCGCGTCGTTTTGGTCCAGCTTGACCGTCTGAATGCCTGCGGCCGTTGCGCCGCTCTTGAACGCCAGCCATGCGGCTTTGATGCGGGTCGTGATGTTCATCGTTGCTCTCCGCATAGTTCGCACTTGCTCATCTTTTACCTTTCCGCCAAGCTCTGCCCGGCTCTCGTTGAAGACGCCGCATGCCTGCGGCATCGGTTTGTGATGCTGCTCAGGCAGCTTCCTTCCTGGCCTTGCTCCAGGCTTCATAAGCTGGCCAAAACGTTGATCGGCTGCCTGGTTGCCTCGCTTTGGGCTCGCCGTCATTGCGTAAGACGATGGGGCCGCAGTAGTGGTGGTCTTCGAAGCGCCATGTGCGGCCACGGCTGTCGGTGATGACGTGCTCCGGCCCGGCGAGCGAGATGCTCACCCCCTGGCAGTGAACGCAGCACATCCCTGTCATTGCTGCCCCTGTGCTGCGCGTGCGGTTTCATAGGCTTTGCGGAGATCGGCCCGCACGCAGTGGCCGCGCTTCATGGCTGCCGATGCGATGCGTGCCCTGTCGCTGTGTGCGTGCGATGCCTGAGACACGGTGCCCAGATAGCTATTGATCATCTGCAGGAGGTCGGGGGCTGCTGCGCCCTCGATGCGGCGACAAGCGTTGCTCACCGTGCGTTTTCTGGTCGTGGTGTGCCACGGGTGGATGACGTGGCCGACGAAGTCAACGCCGCGCTCAACGGGCTGCAAGATGGTCTTGCGTGGGTTCACCTGCAGCTTGAGCTGCGTGCTGACAAATGCCTCGATGGCGGCGCGGTGGCTGTTCAGCGTCTTGGGGTCATCGCCCAGCAGGATGAAGTCATCCACATAGCGCACGTAGTGCCGTACCTTGAGCTGGTGCTTGACGAACTGGTCGAGCCGATCCAAGAGCACATTAGCGAAGAACTGCGAACTCAGGTTACCGATGGGCAGGCCCGTGTTGGCAGGCGCGTTCGTCAGGCGCTTGTGCTCGGGCACCAGCTCCAACAGGGAGGTGTCGCCCTTGTATTCGAAGTCCTGGCGCGGGTCGTGATACAGGATGACGTCGGCTAGGTTGAGCCACCACGGGTCACTGATCTTCCTGGCGAGCTGGGCGCGGAGTGTGTCCTTGTCGATGGACACGAAGAAGTTTGCCAAGTCCATCTTGAGGTAGTGCTGTGGCCGCGACCAATTCTGTGTGGCTGACCTGATGTGGTGCTCCAGGCGTCTGGAGCCGAACAAGGTTCCACGGCCAGGGATGCATGCGCACGAGTCGTGAGCGAAGGACTTGATGAAGCGGTCCGCCACCTGGTTGTAAAGCAGGTGATGGACAACGCGATCACGGATCTGGGCTGCCCAGACTTCACGCGGCTTGGGATGCGTGATCACAAAGCAGACAGACCGCCCCGGCGTGTATGTGCCGCTGCGCAGCTCGTGCGCCAGGTCGGCCAGGTTGCGCTCCAGGTTCTGTTCGAACTCTTGAGTGCTGGCCTTGTTGCGCTTGTGCTTGAGGCAGTCCATGCACGCTTGGGCGAGCTGAGGGAACGAAAACGGTGAATCTGCGGACGAGCCGCACGCGGGCCTCAAAGCTCTTGTTGTTGTTGTTCTGGTTGCCATCATCGAAGTTCTGATTCCAGGCGTTGTGGGCACTGCGCTGCGTGTGTTCTCGCTATCTACGTCGGCGAAGCGAAGGCGAGGCCGATCACTTCGCAAACTGCACCGGGCCTGGTCAAGCTGGCTTGCCGGTTCCCGTGGTGTGCCTGTCGGTGCCCTCGTGAGGCAGCGGCGAGACCAGATTCAAGATGCGCACGGGCATGAGGGCCGTAACCGTCATGCTGCAGGCGCCGTTCTCTGCGACGATTTGAGCCACCCTCCGCCCTGCTTGCCGATGCTCTCCAGCAGCTCAACGCACTGCGCCCACAAGTTGGTGGAGATCTGGCGGCTGTTCATGCCGATGCGCAACAGCACCTCCGCCGCGCGCACATGGGTGAGCAGGTGGGTGATGTACTCGGCGCGGTGTGCGCCCTTGGACATGTTGGCCATGGCCATCAAGTCCAAGATCTGCATGCAGTGCCCCAGGATCTTTTCACCCAGGTGGCGTTTGCTTGCCCGTGGCATCTGGGCTTGCACCTTGAATGCCAGTTCAAGCAGCGCGCAGCCTGTCTTGTGGATGGGGAGATCGGTGTGCAGGGCCATGGTGGCTAAAGGACTGAAGGATCAAAGGGTGAATCTGCGGACGAGCCGCACGCGGGCCTCAAAG
>Ga0228700_1000475_pt1 | contig 37346 bp, 42 predicted proteins | sample McNCre317_Aug_MG_FD_178019 | JGI IMG/M metagenome (GOLD analysis project Ga0228700, IMG submission 178019) | Freshwater microbial communities from McNutts Creek, Athens, Georgia, United States - 3-17_Aug_MG | ecosystem: Environmental > Aquatic > Freshwater > Creek | place: USA: Georgia...
TAGGTGCGACGGCCGACCATGCGCTTTGCATATTGAACCGGGATGCGGCGCTGTGACTGCTCGACCAAGATAACTAGGCCAACCACTACAACACCAACCACAAGAACAATCAGCAAGGTCTCGATGCTCTTCTGCTCGGCGATACCGATTAGAGATGCAGGGAAGCGAGATGCGATTGAGGTGAAGATCAAAAGCGACATACCGTTACCGACACCGCGCTCGGTGATTAGCTCACCCATCCACATGATTAGACCGGTTCCCGCAGTCATGGTGATGACCATAAGGGCCACGCCAATTGCAGATGAGTCAGTCAAGATTGGAAGCACACAGGATGCGCCGAATAGCGCGCCTTGGCGGGCAACAGCGATAAGGGTGGTCGACTGAAGAAGACCAAGTGCGATGGTTAGGTAGCGGGTGTACTGGGTCAAAGTTGCCTGACCAGCAGCGCCTTCCTTGTGCAGTGCCTCAAAGTGAGGGATTACTACACGAAGCAGCTGGGTGATGATCGAAGCCGTAATGTACGGCATGATGCCCAGCGCAAAAATTGAGAGCTGAAGCAAAGCGCCACCAGAGAACAGGTTTACGAGTTCGTAAAGACCTGAGGTGTTCTGGGTCTGTGCAAGACACTTTTGAACGTTGCCATAGTTAACCAACGGGGCAGGGATAAACGAGCCCAATCGGTAAATGGCAACGATCGCAAGCGTGAATGCAAGCTTGTTTCGTAGGTCCGGGGTGCGGAATGCACGAACAATAGCGCTAAGCAACTTAAGCCTCCTGGCTTTTTAAGAACTAGTCAGTGACTAGTTGTTAACCGAGCCACCAGCAGCGACAATCTTTGCCTCAGCAGAAGCTGAAACCTTGTCGACACTGACATTGAGTTTAACCGAGATGTCGCCGTTTCCTAGAACCTTGACTGGCTCGTTCTTGCGAACAAGACCCTTAGCCACTAGATCTGCAACGGTCACCGCGCCACCAGCTGGATAGTGCTCAGCTAGCTTCTCGATGTTGACAACCTGGTACTCCACGCGGAATGGGTTCTTGAAACCGCGAAGCTTAGGGGTGCGCATAACTAGACGCACGCCACCACCTTCGAAGCCTGGGCGGACCTGGTAACGAGCCTTTGTACCCTTGGTACCACGGCCTGAGGTCTTACCCTTTGAACCCTCACCACGACCAACGCGGGTGCGTTCCTTCTTCGAGCCTGGGGCTGGACGAAGGTGGTGAAGCTTTAGAACGTTGACCTTTTCCTCTGCAGGAGCGGCAGCCTTCTTGGCAGCAGCCTTAGGAGCGGCAGCCTTTGCAGGTGCCTTCTCTTCAGCGGCAGCCTTAGGTGCAGCGGCCTTAGCCGGTGCAGCCTTGGCAGCTGGAGCCTTTGCAGCTGCAGCCTTTGGAGCAGCAGCCTTAGCAGCGGTGGTCTTTGCGGCGGCTGGCTTTGCAGCAGCCTTTGGTGCAGCCTTCGCTGCAGCCGGAGCCTTCTTTTCGTCAGCCATTAGTCGATCTCCTCAACCTTAACTAGGTGTGCAACGGTGTTAACCATGCCGCGAACTGAAAGGCTGTCTTCCTTGACGATGATGTCGCCAATGCGCTTTAGTCCGAGGCTGCGAAGGGTTTCGCGCTGGTTTGGCTTGTTGCCAATCTTGCTCTTTACCTGGGTCACCTTTAGACGCTTAGCCATTAGGCACCTGCCTTCTGCTGGCGAAGAAGACCTGCCGGAGCAACTTCTTCTAGCGATAGGCCACGACGAGCTGCAACTGCTGCTGGCTCTTCGAGCTGGCGCAGTGCCTCAATGGTGGCGTGAACGATGTTGATGGTGTTCGATGAACCGAGCGACTTGCTCAATACATCGTGGATACCGGCACACTCAAGCACTGCACGAACAGGACCACCGGCGATAACACCGGTACCCTGTGCTGCTGGGCGAAGTAGAACAACGCCTGCTGCAGCCTCACCCTGAACTGGGTGAGGAATGGTGCTTGCGATGCGAGGAACGCGGAAGAAGTTCTTCTTCGCCTCTTCTACACCCTTAGCGATAGCCGATGGAACTTCCTTCGACTTGCCGTAGCCAACGCCTACTAGGCCGTTGCCGTCGCCGACAACTACTAGTGCGGTGAAGCTAAAGCGACGACCACCCTTAACAACCTTTGAAACTCGGTTGATGGTGACAACGCGCTCTAGGAACGGGCTCTTCTCGGTCTCGCGCTCACGACGGTCACCCTTAGGTGCACGGTCGCGTGAACCGCGGCGAGCTTCGCGCTCGTTAGGCTCTACGGTCTCTGCAACAACCGGGGTTGTTGCTTCAGTAGTCTCAGTTGACAACGTTTGCTCCTTGTTCTCAGCCATTAGAGGACCAGCCCACCTTCACGTGCGCCATCAGCGATGGCCGCAACGCGACCTGCGTACTTGTTACCGCCACGGTCGAAGACGACCTCGGTAACGCCAGCCTTCTTAGCGCGGTCAGCGATTAGCAGACCAACAGCCTTTGACTTAGCTGACTTGTCGTCAGCTGACTTGCGTAGATCAGCTTCCATGGTTGAAGCCGATGCCAAGGTGATGCCCTTGGTGTCGTCTACTACCTGGACGAATACGTGGCGAGCCGAACGAGTCACTACTAGACGTGGACGTAGAGCGTCACCAGAGATGCGCTTACGTAGACGTGAGTGGCGACGTGAGCGGGCAGCTGCCTTGCTCTTACCGCGGGTTTTTGAAGTTAGACCCATGATTACTTACCTGACTTTCCGGCCTTGCGACGAACAACCTCGCCTGCATAGCGAACACCCTTGCCCTTATAAGGCTCTGGCTTGCGTAGCTTGCGAATGTTCGCGGCAACTTCACCAACAGCCTGCTTGTCGATTCCCGACACGGTTAGCTTGGTGTTGCCCTCAACGGTGAAAGTGATTCCGGCAGGTGCCTGAACCAAAATTGGGTGTGAGTAACCAAGGGCGAACTCGATGTCCGAGCCCTTTGCGGTCACACGGTAACCGGTACCGACAATCTCAAGACCCTTGGTGAAACCAGTGGTTACGCCAAGGATGTTGTTGTTGATCAGGGTGCGGGTTAGGCCGTGAAGCGAGCGTGAAACGCGCTCGTCGTCTGGGCGAGTAACAACAAGGTTGTTCTCTTCCTTTACGACCTGGATAGGTGCTGGAACAACGTGAGTCAAGGTTCCCTTAGGACCCTTTACCTCTACGGTTGCGCCATCAATCTTTACTTCGACTCCAGCCGGAACTGAAATCGGCAATCTACCAATACGTGACATCTGTGATTACCAAACGTAGGCGAGGACTTCTCCGCCTACTCCCTTCTTGGCAGCCTGACGGTCAGTTAGTAGACCGGATGAAGTGGACAGGATAGCAATGCCAAGACCGCCAAGAACGCGAGGAAGCTCGGTTGACTTCGCGTAAACACGAAGACCTGGCTTTGAAACACGCTTGATGCCAGCGATTGAACGCTCGCGGTTTGGGCCGTACTTGAGGTCGATGGTCAAAGTCTTACCGACTTCTGCATCCTCAACCTTGATGGTTGCAATGTAACCCTCAGACTTGAGGATTTCTGCGATCGCTGCCTTTAGCTTGCTGTAAGGCAGGCTAACGGTCTCGTGGTACGCAGAGTTGGCATTGCGCAGACGGGTCAGAAAATCTGCGACCGGATCTGTCATTGTCATATTTGTACTGCTTTCTTCGGAGGTATCTGGCACGTTTACAAGCGGCCGGACCTTCCCGATTTAGGGGTTTAGTTTGTTGCGTCGTTGCTCTTGAATGGGAAGCCGAGTGCCTTTAGAAGCGCACGGCCTTCGTCGTTGTTCTTAGCGGTGGTAACGACAGTGATGTCCATACCACGAGCACGGTCAACCTTGTCCTGGTCGATTTCGTGGAACAGAGTCTGTTCTGCGAGACCGAAGGTGTAGTTACCGTTGCCATCGAACTGCTGGTCGCTCAGGCCGCGGAAGTCGCGAACACGAGGTAGAGCAAGGTTTAGTAGACGGTCTAGGAATTCCCACATACGGTCACCGCGAAGGGTAACGTGTGCGCCAATTGCCTGGCCCTCACGAAGCTTGAACTGTGCGATCGACTTGCGAGCAAGGTTGATCTGAGGCTTCTGACCGGTGATTGCGGTTAGGTCCTTCACAGCGAAGTCGATTAGCTTGCCATCCTTGGCAGCGTCTCCAACACCCATGTTGACCACAATCTTGGTCAAGTTAGGGATCTGGTGTGGGTTGGTGAAACCGAATTCAGCCTTTAGGGCTGCTGCAATCTCTGCACGGTACTGAGCCTTTAGACGTGGTAGCGCCTTGCCTGCCTCGGCAGGAGCCTTCTTAGTAGTAGCCATTAGATGTCCTTACCTGACTTCTTCGCTACGCGAACGCGAACAGTCTTCTTAACGCCGTTTACGGTCTTGGTCTCAAGACGTGCACCGATACGGGTTGGCTTCTTGGTTGACGGGTCAACTAGAGCAACGTTTGAGATGTGAATTGCAGCTTCAGCAACCTCGATGCCGCCAGTCTTGGCGCCAGCCTGGTTCTGACCGACCTTGACGTGCTTGGTTACAAGGTTGATTCCCTCAACGATGACACGGTTGGTCTCGCGGTTAACCGCTAGAACTAGACCAGTCTTGCCCTTGTCACCGCCCTTGTCCTGCTTGCGTCCGGTGATGACCTGTACTAGGTCGCCCTTCTTAATGGTTGCCATGATTAAATTACCTCCGGTGCTAGCGAGATGATCTTCATGAACTTCTTGTCACGAAGCTCGCGGCCGACTGGACCGAAGATACGGGTACCCTGAGGCTCGCCGTCCTTCTTGATGATCACGACTGCGTTCTCGTCAAACTTGATGTAAGAACCATCTGGACGACGGGTCTCCTTCTTGGTGCGAACGATAACGGCCTTAACGACGTCACCCTTCTTCACGTTACCGCCAGGGATTGCATCCTTGACGGTGGCGACTACTACGTCACCTAGTCCTGCATAGCGACGCTTTGAGCCGCCAAGAACACGGATAACCAAGATCTCTTTGGCGCCGGTGTTGTCGGCTACCTTAGCTCTGGATTCCTGTTGAAGCATGTGTTACTCCTTGTTTAGCGCATACCCATACCGACGGGCATACGAGGGGTGAATTACTTAGCCTTTTCGACGATCTCGACTAGGCGCCAGTTCTTGGTTGCTGATAGTGGACGAGTCTCGTCGATAACAACGAGGTCTCCGATACCAGCTGAGTTCAACTCATCGTGAGCCTTAACCTTGGTTGAGCGGCGGATAACCTTGCCGTAAAGCGGGTGCTTTACGCGGTCTTCTACCTCAACAACGATGGTCTTGTCCATCTTGTCGCTGACGACGTAGCCGCGGCGAGTCTTGCGGTGACCGCGAGCCTCAACCTCGGCAGCCACAGCTGCAGTCTTCTTCTCAGCCATTGTTATGCCTCCTCAGCTGCAGTTTCAGCAGCCTTCTTAGCCTTGGTTGCAGGCTTGGCAGCGGCTGAAACAGCACGAATACCTAGCTCACGCTCACGGATGATGGTGTAGATACGAGCGATGTCGCGCTTAACTGCACGCAGACGACCGTGGCTCTCAAGCTGGCCAGTAGCCGACTGAAAACGTAGGTTGAAAAGCTCTTCACGAGCCTTCTTTAGCTCTGAAACCAATACTGAATCCTCGATCTTGTCTAGGTCAGCTGGAGTTAGATTCTTTGAACCGATAGCCATTATGCGTCACCTTCTACACGCTTGATGATTCGTGCCTTTAGTGGCAGCTTGTGGATTGCGCGGGTCATTGCCTCACGAGCAAGCTGCTCGCTTACGCCTGATACTTCGAAAAGTACGCGGCCTGGCTTGACGTTAGCGACCCACCACTCCGGTGAACCCTTACCTGAACCCATGCGGGTTTCGGCAGGCTTCTTGGTTAGCGGGCGGTCAGGGAAGATGTTGATCCAGACCTTTCCACCACGCTTAATGTGACGGGTCATTGCGATACGAGCAGACTCGATCTGACGGTTAGTAACGTATGCAGGGGTTAGTGCCTGGATACCGTACTCGCCGAATGCAACGGTGGTTCCACCAGATGCAGCGCCTGAACGCTTCGGGTGGTGCTGCTTACGGTGCTTTACGCGACGTGGAATCAACATTTGTTATGCCTCAACCTTTTCTGCTGGAGCTGCAGCTACCGGAGCGGCTGCAGGAGCTGAGTTGTTGTCGCGGCGAGGACGGTCTGAGCGCTCTGGGCGCTTAGGTGCGTTTGCCTGCTGAACAGCTAGCTCTTTGTTGGTGATGTCACCCTTGTAGATCCATACCTTTACACCGATGCGACCGAAAACGGTCTTGGCCTCATAGAAGCCGTAGTCGATGTTGGCACGAAGAGTGTGTAGTGGGACTCGGCCTTCGCGGTAGAACTCGGTGCGAGACATTTCGGCTCCACCAAGACGACCTGAACACTGAACACGGATGCCCTTTGCGCCCTGGCGAAGTGCACCCTGCATGCCCTTACGCATTGCGCGGCGGAAAGCCACACGTGCGTTTAGCTGCTCGGCGATACCCTGGGCAACTAGCTGTGCATCCATGTCTGGGCTCTTAACCTCAAGGATGTTCAACTGGATCTGCTTGCCGGTTAGCTTCTCGAGGTCTGCGCGGATGGCCTCAGCCTCTGCACCACGACGACCGATTACTAGGCCTGGGCGAGCGGTGTGGATGTCAACGCGAACACGGTCACGGGTGCGCTCGATCTCAACGCGAGACACGCCTGCGCGGTCTAGACGTGAGGTCAATAGTGCACGAACCTTGATGTCCTCGGTTACGTAGTCCTGGTAGCGCTGACCCTTTTTGGTTGAGTCTGCGAACCAACGAGAAACGTGGTCAGTGGTGATGCCTAGACGGAAACCGTAAGGATTAACTTTTTGACCCATTAGTTGCCACCTTTCTTAGCTGCAGCCTTGTTGGCTAGCTCATCTGGGGTTGCAACCACAATGGTGATGTGGCTGGTGCGCTTCAAGATCTGGAACGCGCGTCCCTGAGCTCGAGGCATGAAACGCTTAAGTGTGGTGCCTTCGTCAACGAAAGCCTGTGACACAAACAAGTCATCTTCGTTTAGGAAGGTGTTGCTTGAATCAGCCTTGACCTTGGCGTTGGCAACTGCTGCCTGAACCAACTTGAAGACTGGCTCTGATGCCTGCTGTGGAGCAAACTTCAGGATTGCCATAGCCTCAGTGGCCTGCTTTCCGCGGATTAGGTTAACGACGCGGCGAGCCTTCATTGGGGTCACACGGATGTGACGGACCTTTGCTACTGCTTCCATTATTTGCGACGTCCCTTCTTGTCATCCTTCACGTGACCACGGAAGGTGCGGGTAGGTGAGAATTCGCCAAGCTTGTGACCAACCATGGTCTCAGTGACGAATACAGGTACGTGCTTGCGACCATCGTGAACCGCGATGGTGTGACCCAGCATTGCTGGAACAATCATCGAACGGCGCGACCAGGTCTTGATCACGTTCTTGGTGCCGGCCTCGTTCTGCTTGGCGACCTTCTGGAATAGGTGGTCGTCAACGAATGGACCCTTTTTCAAACTGCGTGGCATTTGTTTTCAGACTCCTATTAGCGCTTCTTGCCGACGTTACGACGACGGACGATTAGCTTGTCAGATGGAAGGTTTGGCTTACGGGTACGACCCTCAGCCTGACCCCAAGGGGTTACCGGGTGACGGCCACCAGAGGTCTTACCTTCACCACCACCGTGTGGGTGATCAACAGGGTTCATAGCAACACCACGAACGGTTGGGCGAACGCCCTTCCAGCGCATGCGGCCAGCCTTACCCCAGTTGATGTTTGACTGCTCGGCGTTGCCGACTTCACCAACGGTTGCACGGCAGCGTGCGTCTACGTTACGGATTTCACCTGAAGGTAGACGAAGCTGTGCGTAAGGTCCATCCTTAGCCACTAGACGAACTGAGGCACCGGCTGAACGTGCCATCTTGGCACCGCCGCCTGGCTTTAGCTCGATTGCGTGGATAACGGTACCGACTGGGATGTTCTTCAAAGGCAGGTTGTTACCTGGCTTGATGTCGGCGGTTGGACCCTGCTCGATGCGGTCGCCCTGCTTGAGCTTGTTCGGCGCGATGATGTAACGCTTCTCACCATCTGCATAGTGCAGAAGGGCGATGTTAGCGGTACGGTTCGGGTCGTACTCAATGTGAGCAACGGTAGCTGGAACGCCATCCTTGTCGTGACGACGGAAGTCGATGACACGGTACTGGCGCTTGTGGCCACCACCGATGTGACGAGTGGTGATACGACCAGCTGAGTTACGGCCACCGGTCTTGCTTAGTGGACGTAGAAGCGACTTCTCTGGGGTTGAGCGGGTGATTTCAGCAAAGTCTGAAACCGATGAACCGCGACGACCAGGAGTCGTTGGCTTGTACTTACGGATACCCATTTTGTATGTTCCTCTACTTCCGCTTAACCGACGTTGGTGAAGATGTCGATGGTGCCGGACTTTAGGGTGACGATGGCGCGCTTGGTGTCCTTGCGCTTGCCAGCTCCGAACTTGGTTCGGTAGGTCTTACCGATACGGTTCATGGTGTTCACTGAATCAACCTTGACGTTGAAGATAACTTCAATTGCCTGCTTGATTTCGGTCTTGTTCGAGCGTGGGTCAACTTCGAAGGTGTACTTGCCCTGGTCGATTAGGGCGTAGCTCTTCTCAGAGACGATTGGCTTGATGATGACCTCGCGTGGATCCTTGTTGATCTGAGTCATGACTATGCCTCCTTAGCAGCTTCAGCTGAAGTTGCAACGGCCTTAGCCGATGCACCCTTTGCTCGGCGTGCGATGTATGCGTCAAGTGCCGACTTGGTGAAAACCACGTCGTCGCTCAACAGGATGTCGTATGCGTTTAGCTGGTCAACCGGAAGAACGTGAACGCCCTGTAGGTTGCGCAGGCTCTTGTAGCTGGTCTCGTCTGAGCGGTCTAGAACAACTAGAACGTTGCGACGGTTAGTCAGTGCAAGAAGGATCGATGCTGCAGCCTTGGTTGAAGGTGCGGTGCCGATTGCGAATTCAGAGATGACGTGAAGACGGCTGTTGCGTGCGCGGTCGCTTAGAGCGCCCTTGATCGCAGCCGAAATCATCTTCTTTGGGGTGCGCTGGTCGTAGTCGCGTGGCTTTGGACCATGTGCAACCCAACCGCCGCGCATCTGAGGAGCACGTAGCGAACCCTGACGAGCGCGACCGGTTCCCTTCTGCTTGAAAGGCTTCTTACCGGTTCCAGAGACCTCGCCGTGACGCTTGGTTGACTGGGTGCCCTGGCGAGCTGCTGCTAGCTGAGCAACAACAACCTGGTGGATAAGTGGAACGTTGGTCTGGACATCGAACAGTTCAGATGGAAGCTCTGCTGAGCCAGCCTTCTTGCCTGAGACGTCGAGAACGTCAATCTTGGTAGCTTCTGCCATTTGGATTACGCTCCCTTCACTGCGTTGCGGACGAATACGAGCTGGCCCTTAGGACCAGGGATTGCACCCTTGATTAGCAATAGACCCTTTTCAGCGTCAACAGCGTGCAAAGTTAGGTTCAAAGTGGTGACTCGGTCTCCACCCATGCGACCAGCCATACGGGTTCCCTTGAACACGCGTGATGGGGTCGATGAGGCACCGATCGAACCAGGCTTGCGGTGGTTGCGGTGAGCACCGTGAGATGCTGAAACACCCGAGAAGCCGTGGCGCTTCATGTGACCGGCGAAGCCCTTACCCTTTGAGGTGCCGACAACGTCAACCTTTGATCCGACCTCTAGGGTCTCAACGCCAAGCTCTTGACCAACGGTGTAGTCAGCTGCATCAGCGGTGCGGATCTCGGCGATGTGACGACGAGGAGTAACGCCAGCCTTCTCAAAGTGACCGCCAGCTGGCTGGTTTACTTTGCGAGGGTCGATGGCGCCGTATGCGACCTGGATGGCAACGTAGCCATCGGTCTCTGCGTTCTTGATCTGGGTGACAACGTTCGAGCCAGCCTCAACGACGGTGACAGGAACAAGCTTGTTGTTCTCATCCCATACCTGAGTCATGCCGAGCTTCTTGCCCAGTAGTCCCTTAACGGTTCTGTTGGTAGACATGATTTTCCTTAGAGCTTGATCTCGATGTTGACGTCTGCCGGAAGGTCGAGACGCATCAAAGAGTCAACTGCCTTAGGAGTTGGGTCGATGATGTCGATAACGCGCTTGTGGGTGCGCATCTCGAAGTGCTCGCGGCTGTCCTTGTACTTGTGAGGTGAACGGATTACACAAACAACGTTCTTCTCGGTCGGCAGTGGCACTGGGCCAACCACAGTCGCGCCTGCACGGGTAACCGTGTCGACGATCTTGCGTGCCGAAGAGTCAATGACCTCGTGGTCATATGACTTAAGTCGAATGCGGATTTTCTGTCCGGCCATCTTGACTCGCTCTCGTTCAACCCGTGATTTCTCACGGGACGCTTAGTAGCACTACTTCTGTTGCACCACTGTTTTGATTTCAAGGCCCTTGAAAGGCACTGGGGCCAATCTTGGGGTACTGCTTTGTCCGACCCACGCTGTCGGGCGTGTCGCGTTTTTTGATCAACGCGAACCCGGTTTTGTCTTATCGGATACATTTTTGTTCTAGCTGCGGGGGGATCTTCCTGCTTTTTATCGCTCTGGATCACATGCCTGCAGTGGTTCACGCCAAAACGGGCGCGACTACTCACGAACTTGTCTATCTTGCCACACATTGGCGTGTCTATGCAAGTTAATGTTTGAGCGCTCACTAAAGTTCGCCAGAAATGAAAAACCCCAGGCCGAAGCCTGGGGTTTTTCGATCAGTAATCGGTGATTACTTGGTGATCTTGGTAACGGTTCCAGCACCTACGGTACGGCCACCCTCACGGATAGCGAAACGTAGACCCTCTTCCATGGCGATTGGCTGGATTAGCTCAACCGACATTTCAGTGTTGTCGCCAGGCATAACCATTTCGGTACCTGCAGGAAGGGTGATAACACCAGTCACGTCAGTGGTACGGAAGTAGAACTGTGGACGGTAGTTTGCGTAGAACGGGTTGTGACGGCCACCCTCATCCTTTGAAAGGATGTAGACGTTTGCGTCAAAGTTGGTGTGAGGGGTGATCGAACCAGGCTTGCAAACAACCTGACCGCGCTCAACTTCTTCACGCTTGATACCGCGGATAAGGATACCCACGTTCTCGCCTGCTTCTGCGAAGTCGAGTAGCTTGCGGAACATTTCGATACCGGTAACGGTGGTCTTCTGCTTCTCGCGGATACCAACGATTTCAACTTCGTCGTTAACCTTGACCTGGCCACGCTCTACCTTGCCGGTAAGAACGGTTCCACGACCAGTGATGGTGAAAACGTCTTCAACTGGCATAAGGAATGGCTTGTCGGTGTCGCGAACTGGCTCTGGGATGAACTCGTCGCAGGCGTTCATAAGTTCTAGAACCTTTGCGCCCCACTCCTTGTCGCCCTCAAGCGCCTTAAGAGCAGAAACCTGAACAACAGGAGCGTTGTCGCCGTCGAACTCGTACTGTGAAAGAAGCTCACGAACTTCCATCTCAACTAGCTCAAGGATTTCCTTGTCATCAACCATGTCTGACTTGTTTAGAGCGACAACGATGTAAGGAACGCCAACCTGGCGAGCAAGTAGTACGTGCTCCTTGGTCTGAGGCATAGGACCGTCGGTTGCTGCAACAACAAGGATTGCACCATCCATCTGAGCTGCACCGGTGATCATGTTCTTGATGTAGTCGGCGTGGCCTGGAGCGTCTACGTGTGCGTAGTGGCGCTTCTCGGTCTGGTACTCAACGTGTGAGATGTTGATGGTAATACCGCGCTGCTTCTCCTCAGGAGAGTTGTCGATCTGGTCGAACGCAGAAGCGGTGTTTAGGGTTGGGTACGCGTCGTGTAGTACACGGGTGATCGCAGCAGTCAAAGTGGTCTTACCGTGGTCAACGTGACCGATGGTACCGATGTTGACGTGCGGCTTGGTGCGCTCGAATTTCGCCTTAGCCATTATGGGTCCTCCTCAGGACTCGTTGTAAATCATCGGACACGGTTATGCCCGAAGAGATTTTTGGGTTTACAGAACTTCTATCTTACTTATTTTTGAAGCAGCCGTGAAGCAGTCTTGCGACTACTACTCGCCCTTGTTCTTCTGGATGATCTCGTCAGCAACAGCCTTTGGAACCTCTTGGTAGGTTTCGAAGGTCATTGAGTAGACCGCACGACCCGAAGTCTTCGAGCGTAGGTCTCCAACGTAACCAAACATTTCAGACAATGGCACGAGGGCACGGATGACCTTGACGCCTGATGCGTCGTCCATCGACTGGATCTGACCGCGGCGCGAGTTCAAGTCACCGATTACGTCACCCATGTATTCCTCAGGTGAACGAACTTCGACGGCCATCAACGGCTCTAGCAGAGTTGGTTGAGCTAGTCGAGCTGCTTCCTTATAAGCAATCGAACCAGCAATCTTAAACGCCATTTCAGACGAGTCAACGTCGTGGTAGGCGCCATCAAGAAGGGTTGCCTTTACGCCTACTACTGGGTAACCAGCAAGGGTACCGACAAGCATTGCATCCTGGATACCAGCGTCAACTGATGGGATGTATTCGCGAGGAACGCGACCACCGGTAACGGCGTTCACGAACTCGTAAGTCTTGTCGCCTTCAACAGGCATTGACTCAAGCTTGATCTGAATCTTCGCGAACTGACCTGAACCACCGGTCTGCTTCTTGTGGGTGTAGTCATACTTCTCAACGGTGCGCTTTAGGGTCTCGCGGTAAGCAACCTGTGGCTTACCAACGTTTGCCTCAACCTTGAACTCGCGACGCATACGGTCAACAAGGATGTCAAGGTGAAGCTCACCCATACCAGAGATAACGGTCTGGCCGGTCTCGTGGTCGTGCTCAACGCGGAACGTTGGGTCTTCTTCTGAAAGCTTCTGGATAGCTAGACCTAGCTTCTCCTGGTCACCCTTGGTCTTTGGCTCAATAGCAACCGAGATCACTGGCTCAGGGAAGGTCATCGACTCTAGGACGATCTGGTTGTCTGGGTCACAAAGGGTGTCACCGGTGGTTACGTCCTTTAGACCGATGGCTGCATAGATGTGGCCAGCGGTGACTGAGTCAACCGGGTTTTCCTTGTTGGCGTGCATCTGGAATAGCTTTCCGATGCGCTCCTTCTTGCCCTTGGTTGAGTTAACAACCTGTGCACCTGAGTCTGCGTGACCTGAGTAAACGCGGATGTAGGTAAGACGACCGAAGAATGGGTGGGTCATGACCTTGAAGGCAAGGGCTGCGAACGGAGCGTCAACCTTTGGCTCGCGGGTGATGCGAATTTCTTCGTTGTTTGGGTCTCCACCCTCGGTTGCAGGAACATCTAGTGGAGATGGTAGGTAGTCGATAACAGCGTCAAGCATCGGCTGAACACCCTTGTTCTTGAAGGCAGAGCCACAAAGAACTGGGTAAAGAGTCGATGAAACGGTTAGCTTACGAATCGCGCCCTTGATTTCCTTCTCGGTTAGTTCTTCGCCAGCGAAGTACTTCTCCATAAGAGCCTCGTCGGTTTCTGCGACGGTCTCTAGAAGGATGGTGCGGTAGTGGTCAGCCTTTTCCTGTAGGTCAGCTGGAATCTCTTCGATCTGGTACTTGGCACCCATCTCGACGTCTCCGCGCCAGGTTAGAGCCTTCATCTGAACGATGTCAACGACACCTTCGAAGGTTGACTCTGCACCGATTGGAATCTGGATAACTAGTGGCTTAGCACCTAGGCGGTTGATGATGGTGTCTACGGTGAAGTAGAAGTCAGCGCCTAGCTTGTCCATCTTGTTTACGAAACAGATGCGAGGAACGTCATACTTGTCGGCCTGGCGCCAAACGGTCTCAGACTGTGGCTCCACACCTTCCTTGCCGTCGAAAACAGCAACTGCGCCGTCTAGAACGCGAAGTGAACGCTCAACCTCAACGGTGAAGTCCACGTGACCCGGGGTGTCAATGATGTTGATCTGGTTCTTGTCCCAGAAACAGGTGGTAGCAGCTGAGGTAATGGTGATACCGCGCTCCTGCTCCTGCTCCATCCAGTCCATGGTGGCTGCGCCATCGTGAACTTCACCGATCTTGTGGGTGATACCGGTGTAGAAAAGGATGCGCTCGGTAGTGGTGGTCTTACCAGCGTCGATGTGCGCCATGATGCCGATGTTGCGAACCTTGTTCAGGTCGGTAAGCACGTCTTGTGCCACGATATCCTCCGGGATTTAGATCAGTTTTTGAATCAGATTTGAGTTTTGGATCTTGAAAAAAGTACATCCGCCCAATGAACCGGAGGTAAACACTGGGTTTGCCTCCGGACACTGAGCGGATGCGGTGCTGACTACCAGCGGTAGTGAGCGAATGCCTTGTTTGACTCTGCCATCTTGTGAGTGTCTTCGCGACGCTTCACAGCAGCGCCAAGACCGTTTGATGCGTCAAGAATCTCGTTCATTAGACGCTCGGTCATGGTCTTCTCGCGGCGAGCCTTTGCATAGCTAACCAACCAGCGCATCGCTAGGGTGTTGGCACGGTGTGCCTTAACCTCGATTGGAACCTGGTAGGTCGAGCCACCAACGCGACGTGAACGAACCTCAACGGTCGGACGTACGTTGTCTAGAGCCTTCTTTAGAAGAACAACCGCGTCAGCGCCTGCCTTCTCGTGTGCGCCCTCAAGTGCACCGTAAACGATTGACTCTGCGATTGACTTCTTACCGTCAAGCAGGATCTTGTTTACGAGCTGAGAAACGACAGGTGAGCTGTAAACCGGGTCGGCTACAACTGGACGCTTAGTAACTGGGCCTTTACGTGGCATTTAAATTACTTACCCTTCTTTGCACCGTATTGGCTACGAGCCTGCTTACGGTTCTTTACTGCCTGGGTGTCTAGAGCACCACGAACGATCTTGTAGCGAACACCTGGAAGATCCTTAACACGACCGCCGCGAACGAGCACCATTGAGTGCTCCTGGAGGTTGTGACCTTCACCTGGGATGTAGGCGGTTACTTCGATGCCGTTGCTTAGCTTGACACGAGCAACCTTACGAAGAGCCGAGTTTGGCTTCTTTGGGGTGGTGGTGTACACACGGGTGCAAACGCCACGACGCTGAGGGCTGGCCTTAAGCGCAGGCGTCTTGGTCTTGGTGACCTTTGGCGTGCGTCCCTTGCGGACCAACTGCTGAATTGTTGGCACTACTTCTCCTTGTTAAATCTGCCGCGCGAAGCAACAGATGTATCTGTTTTGAAAACATCTTTCGAATGCCAGATTGGCGTTTCGGAAGTTCTTGGCCCACCGGAGCAGTCTCTGCTAGCAAGGGCAAAGCACGCGCATTAGCACATGCAATCCCTAGACTACCCGAAGATACTCCGGTGGGTCAAATGGTTTTTGACGCTTTTACTTCTCTTCCGAGTAAGACTCGATAGAAGTGAAGCTCAAATCGGTTGCGCTGAACTCATCCGAGAGGTCTGTCGACTCGGTTGGCAAAGCCCAAATTCGGTTCGGGTACTTCTCAGCCTTGGCCTCTTCGGTCGCCTCAACGGTGATGTTGCGGTAGATCGGAAGACCGGTTCCAGCTGGGATGAGCTTACCGATGATGACGTTCTCCTTGAGGCCAACTAGTGGGTCCTCGCGGCGGTCAAGAGCTGCCTGAGTTAGAACTCGGGTGGTCTCCTGGAACGAAGCAGCAGATAGCCATGACTGTGCAGCCAATGAAGCACGGGTCATACCCATAACTTCCTGACGAGCAGAAGCAGGCTTCTTACCCTCGGCCACTGCAGCGCGGTTGATTGCGGTGAAGCGGTTGCGGTCAATGATTTCACCAGGAAGCATGTCGGTGTCGCCGCTGTCGATGACAGTGACCTTACCTAGCATCTGGCGAACAATAACCTCAAGGTGCTTGTCGTGAAGCGGTACACCCTGTGAACCATAGATGGCCTGAACACCACGGATGATCTCGGCTGCCGCTTCGCGAGCACCCTTAACCATCAGTACCTCGTGCGGAATTGGAGTTCCGTCGACTAGGTAGTCTCCGGCCTTAACCTCTTCGCCCTTTTCAACCAATAGGTCGTCTGGGTTGCTCACTGAAGTGATTGGTGCGTATGGGCTTAGCTTCTTGAAGGTCTTCGAAGTGGTGCGGCTGAATGAGTACTGGTTAGCCAGGTCTTCAGCAGCCTTCTCTGCGGCTTCGCCGTTAGGGCGAACGTAGATGTCGAACTTCTTAGCGCCACCTGAGGTTGGAACCTCAACGATGTCGACGGTTCCAGGCCAGAATGCCATAACGGCGACCTTGCCCTGCTGACGCCATCCGACACGAGCTTCTAGAAGGTCGGTAACACCGTTTAGACCCTGGGTGATGTCATACGAGATCAGACGCTCAACACGAACCTTCTGACCACCGATTGACTTCAAGATGGTCTGCTTCTTAGCTGACGATGCAGCACCACCGGTGTGGAAGGTACGCATGGTTAGCTGAGTTCCAGGCTCACCAATTGACTGAGCAGCGATGATACCGATAGCTTCACCAAGTTCAACGTTGTCGCCGGTTGCAAGTGAGATGCCATAGCAAAGTGCACAAACACCCTGCAGTGACTCACAAGTAAGCACTGAACGAACGTGAACGGTCTCGATGTCTGCTGCCTTGAATGCATCAACAATCTTCTGGTCAACGGTCTGACCAGCCTTTGCAATTACATCCTTGCCAACGGTGACGTCGTTCTGAAGCGCACGGTGAAGAACTGAAAGTTCAATCTCGTTTTCGTTCCAGTTGCCATCGATGTCCTTTAGAGACTTCTCAAGACCCTTGTTGGTGCCACAGTCGACCTCGCGGACGATAACGTCCTGAGCAACGTCAACTAGACGACGGGTTAGATAACCAGCGGCAGCAGTCTTCATCGCGGTGTCCGCGTTACCCTTACGGGCACCGGTTGCGTTGATGAAGTACTCGTTAGCGGTTAGACCAACTAGGTAGTTACCCTTTACAGGCATCGGTGCGAAGTCACCAGATGAGGTAGCCACAGGGCCACGCATACCGATGATCGAACGAATCTGTAGCCAGTTACCACGGGCACCAGAGGTAACCATCTTGAAGATGGCGTTGTCTGATGGGATCGACTCCTGAAGCAAGTTCTGGATCTCGTTGGTGCGCTTGAACCAAAGGGCGCCAAGTTCGTCACGACGCTCAAGGTCTGACTTCAGACCGTTGTCGAACGCTTCCTGAATCTTGGTGTGTTCCTTTTCGCCATCGATGATCATCTTTGAGCGAGCCTTGTCGAATGCACCTGACATGTCGAAGTTGGCGTCAGAGATTGACATCGAAACACCCGAGCGAGTTGCCCAGTAGAAACCGGCATCCTTGATGCGGTCTAGAGCCTGAGCCACCTCGACGCGAGAGAACTTCTGAACAAGCTCGGTAACGATCTTGCCGATTTCCTTCTTGCCAACCTGGTAGGTCACGTACTCGTAGCCCTCAGGAAGAGTCTGGTTGAACAGAGCTAGACCAAAGGTGGTCTCAACTAGCTTGATCTCGCCATCGCGCTCTAGACGGATGCGGACCTTGGCCTGTAGGTCAAGTGCACCGCCATCGAATGCCATCTGAGCTTCAGCAATCGAACCGAATGCCTTGCCCTCGCCGATTGCGCCTTCCTTCACAGCGGTCATGTGGAACAGACCGATGATCATGTCCTGGGTAGGAACAGCAACTGGGCGGCCATCAGATGGCTTCAAGATGTTGTTCGAAGCAAGCATCAAGATGCGAGCCTCGGCCTGAGCCTCAACCGATAGTGGAAGGTGGACAGCCATCTGGTCACCATCGAAGTCGGCGTTGAACGCAGCACAAACGAGTGGGTGAAGCTGGATTGCCTTGCCTTCAACAAGCTGTGGCTCGAACGCCTGGATACCTAGACGGTGCAGGGTTGGTGCACGGTTTAGAAGAACTGGACGCTCGCGGATGACTTCTTCAAGAACACCCCAAACCTGTGGGCGTGAACGCTCAACCATGCGCTTTGCAGACTTGATGTTCTGGGCAAGACCCAGGTCAACAAGACGCTTCATCACGAATGGCTTGAAGAGCTCAAGTGCCATCAGCTTAGGCAGACCACACTGGTGCAGCTTCAGCTGAGGACCAACAACGATAACCGAACGACCCGAGTAGTCAACGCGCTTACCTAGAAGGTTCTGGCGGAAACGACCCTGCTTACCCTTTAGCAAGTCAGATAGTGACTTAAGGGCACGGTTACCGGTTCCGGTAACGGCGCGGCCACGGCGACCGTTGTCGAATAGTGCGTCGACGGCCTCCTGAAGCATGCGCTTCTCGTTGTTCAAGATGGTCTTTGGCACGGCACCTAGATCGATGAAGCGCTTTAGACGGTTGTTGCGGTTGATCACACGACGGTATAGGTCGTTTAGGTCAGAGGTCGCGAAGCGGCCACCGTCAAGCTGAACCATTGGACGGATTTCCGGTGGAAGAACCGGAAGAACGTCTAGGACCATCGAGGTTGGTGGGGTGCTTGAACCAATGAATGACTGAACAACCTTGAGGCGCTTGATGGCCTGGGTCTGCTTTGAGCCCTTGGTGGTTGCGATCTGCTCGCGAAGCTCTGCAGCTGCCGCGTCAAGGTCGAACTCAGCAAGAACCTGCTGAACTGCCTCGGCACCGATTGAGGTGTCGAAGTATTCACCGAAGCTGTAGTCGAAGTGGTCAAAGATGACGTCGTTCTGAACTAGGTCGCCTACCTTGATTGATAGGAACTGACGCCAAGCCAACTGCTCCTTCTGGAGGTTTGCTGGGCGCTCAACGCGAGCGTATTCCTTGACGATCTTGTCGGTCTTCTTCTTGAACTCTGCGATGAGCTGCTTGATGCGCTTCTCTTCTGCAGGGGTGCGAACTACGGCAATCTCGTTCTCGTCGGCAGCTTCTTCAGCAGCGGCGGTCGCCTTCTTGCCCCAGAAGGTGTCTGGGTTCTTCTCTTCAAGGTCAACCAACTGCTCAACAGCCTTAACAAACTGTGCGTCGACCCATAGCGGGGCTTCCCATAGCTTGATTGAAGGCTCAAGAGTTAGACCAAAGGTTGCTAGCTCGTCGTATTCGGCCTGAGCCACGGCAAGCATTTCATCCTGACGGTTCTCAAGCAGGGTGCGTACGCGGTGAACGTAGTCTTCCTTGATGAGGTTCTTGTCTAGGGTGATGTCTTCGTGGTGGATCTTCATAACGCGGTAAGCCGCGAAGTAGATGATCTTCTCAAGGTCCTTTGGAGCCATGTTTAGCAGGTAACCAAGGCGTGATGGGACACCCTTGAAGTACCAGATGTGAGTAACCGGAGCGGCTAGCTCGATGTGACCCATACGCTCACGACGAACTGATGACTTGGTTACCTCAACACCACAGCGCTCACAAACGATGCCCTTGAAGCGAACACGCTTGTACTTGCCACAGCTGCACTCCCAGTCCTTGGTAGGACCGAAGATCTTTTCACAGAAAAGACCGTCCTTTTCAGGCTTTAGGGTGCGGTAGTTAATGGTCTCAGGCTTCTTTACTTCACCGTTTGACCAAGAGCGGATGTCGTCCGAAGTGGCTAGGCCTACTCGGAGAGCGTCGAAGTTTTCAACTTCCATGATTTCTTCTCTTTCCTAAATCTCTTAGAAACCGGTGTATTCGGTGTCGACTGATGAGTTCTCGTTGCGTGAAAGGTTGATGCCGAGTTCTTCCGCAGCGCGGTCTGACTCGAAGTCATCTTCCTTTAGCGAGACAACCTGGCCGGCTGCGTTGAGAACCTCAACGTTTAGGGCAAGTGACTGCATTTCCTTGGCTAGAACTCGGAACGACTCTGGAATACCAGGAGCCTGGATGTTCTCGCCCTTAACGATTGCTTCATAGGTCTTCACACGACCGGTGATGTCGTCAGACTTGATTGTTAGGAGTTCCTGAAGAGTGTGCGCTGCACCATAAGCCTGCAGTGCCCAAACTTCCATCTCACCAAATCGCTGACCACCGAACTGAGCCTTACCACCGAGTGGCTGCTGAGTAATCATTGAGTAAGGACCGGTTGAACGAGCGTGGATCTTGTCGTCAACTAGGTGGTGGAGCTTCAGGATGTACATGTAACCAACCGAGATGTCCTCTGGGTATGGCTCACCTGAGCGGCCGTCGAACAACTTGGTCTTACCGGTTTCCTTGACCAGACGGTTTCCGTCGCGGTTAGGAAGGGTCGACTTAAGTAGGCCTACGATTTCGTCCTTTGAAGCACCATCGAAGATTGGGGTGGCAACCTTGGTTCCCGGAGCTGCTGAGCGCATCTCGTCAACCATGTTGTCTGCCCACTTGGCGACGCCTTCGACGTTCCAACCCTGCTTCGAGATCCAACCTAGGTGGGTCTCAAGGATCTGACCGAAGTTCATACGGCCAGGAATACCTAGTGGGTTTAGAACAACGTCAACCGGGGTTCCGTCTTCCATGAATGGCATGTCTTCGACCGGAAGGATCTTAGAAATAACACCCTTGTTACCGTGACGACCAGCAAGCTTGTCACCCTCGGTAATCTTGCGCTTCTGAGCGATGTGAACCACTACGCGCTGGTTAACGCCAGCACCTAGCTCGTCGTCGCCAGCCTCGATGTCGAACACCTTGACACCGATGATGGTGCCCTGCTCGCCGTGAGGAACCTTTAGCGAGGTGTCGCGAACTTCGCGGCTCTTCTCGTTGAAGATTGCGCGCAGTAGGCGCTCTTCGGCTGAAAGCTCGGTCTCACCCTTAGGGGTTACCTTACCGACGAGGATGTCGCCAGGGCGAACCTCTGCACCGATGCGGATGATGCCGCGCTCGTCAAGCTGAGCCAAGGCCTCCTGAGAGACGTTTGGTAGGTCGGCGGTGATTTCTTCCTTACCGAGCTTGGTGTCGCGAGCGTCAACTTCATACTCTTCGATGTGGATTGAAGAAAGGGTGTCTTCCTTGACCAAGTTCTGGCTAAGGATGATCGCGTCCTCGAAGTTGTGACCTTCCCAAGGCATGAATGCCACTAGAAGGTTCTTACCAAGAGCTAGCTCACCGTTGTCGGTTGATGGGCCATCGGCAAGAACTTCGCCGGCCTCAACGCGCTGACCAGCCTCAACGATTACTCGCTGGTTGATCGCGGTGCCCTGGTTTGAACGGTCAAACTTGCGAAGCACGTATGACTTGGTTCCACCCTTGTCCTGCTGGATGGTGACAACGTCAGCTGCAACCTCAAGAACAACACCGGCAGTCTCGTTGACTACTACTGCGCCCGAGTCGATTGCGGCAACGCGCTCCATACCGGTTCCAACGAATGGCGAGTCTGAGCGAAGCAGTGGAACTGCCTGACGCTGCATGTTCGCACCCATCAGTGCACGAGACGAGTCGTCGTGCTCAAGGAACGGGATAAGTGATGAAGAAACAGATGCTAGCTGACGAGGTGAGATGTCTAGGTAATCGACGTCTTCCTTGTCAACCTCAACAACGTCGCCGCGGAAGCGAGCGAACACCTTGTTGCTTGCGAAGGTCTTGTCAGCGTTCAGAGGGGTCTCTGCTGCTGCGATTGCCTTGCCGTCTTCTGCCGCTGCGTCTAGGTACTCGATCTTGCCCGAAACCTTACCGTTTACAACCTTGTTGTAAGGGGTTTCGATGAAGCCGAATGCGTTGATGCGAGCGTATGCGGTTAGGGAACCGATAAGACCGATGTTTGGACCTTCAGGAGTCTCGATAGGGCACATACGGCCATAGTGAGACGGGTGAACGTCACGAACTTCCATCTGAGCACGCTCACGCGCGATACCGCCAGGACCAAGCGCTGATAGACGACGCTTGTGTGCGAGGCCTGCCAGTGGGTTGTTCTGGTCCATGAACTGTGAAAGCTGTGAAGCACCGAAGAACTCCTTGATCGCGCTGACGACTGGGCGCAGGTTGATCAGGGTCTGAGGGGTGATTGCTTCGATGTCCTGAGTTGACATGCGCTCACGAACAACACGCTCCATACGGCTTAGACCGATGCGAACCTGGTTCTGGATGAGCTCGCCCACGCTGCGGATGCGGCGGTTTGAGAAGTCATCGATGTCGTCTGAGCTAACCGCGATCTTGGCAGTCTTGCCACCCATCTTGATTGGGAACTCTAGGCGAGCACCAGTTGAGACGGCAGCTGCGTTAGCGATCTGCTGGTCGAACAAGAGTAGGTACTTCAGGGTAGCTACGACGTCTTCGACGGTCAGGGTGTTGGCGTTTGCGTCAACGTTTAGACCTAGCTTGCGGTTTAGCTTGTGACGGCCAACCTTGGCTAGGTTGTAGCGCTTGGTGTCGAAGTAGGTTGACTTCAACCAAGCTTCTGAAACTTCAGCACCGGCGGTCTCGCCGCGAACCTTGCGGTAGAGCTCGCGAAGAGCGTCTTCCTTGCTGATGATTGGGTTTGCGAAGACCTTTGACTTGTCATAAGCCAGGGTGTTTTCGATCAGGTTTAGGTCGAAGGTCCAGTTTGGAGCACCGGCCTTAACTGCTGACTCAACATCCTTGAATTCTTCACGAATCTGGTCTTCTGAAAGGCCAAGAGCCTTTAGGAAGATGGTTGCCGAGACCTTGGTCTTGCGGTCAACCTGAACCTGGATGATTGGCTGGCCGAAGCGAGCGATTGGCTTGCGGTCATCGCGAACCCACTCGGTTAGGAACTCTAGGTATGAACCGCGGCTTGGAATGATCTGAGCCTTGTTGTTGCGGACATCGAGGTTACCGGTGGTGTTGGTTGAAACAGAGAAGTAAACACCAGGTGAGCGGACCAACTGCGACACAACAACACGCTCGGTGCCGTTGATAACGAAGGTGCCCTTTTCGGTCATAACCGGGAAGTCACCCATGAAGACGGTCTGTGACTTGATTTCACCGGTTAGGTAGTTGGTGAACTCAGCCTTGATATAAAGAGGCTGGGTGTATGACTTGCCCTTGGTCTTGCACTCGTCAGGAGTGTATGAAGGGTCGTAAAGCTCTGGGCTACCGAAGGTAAGGCCCATCTTTGCGTCTTGCGATGAGTTGGCAGAGTCTTCGATCGGTGAGATCTCTTCGAAGATTTCTTCAAGGCCGGTCTTTGTAGCCGCGCCTTCCTTCTCACGCCAAGCCGGTGCGCCGACGAGCCAGTCAAAGCTCTCGGTCTGCAGACTTAGTAGGTCGGGTAGTTCGATCGGCTCTGGTGACTTTGCAAATGAAAGTCTCTTAGCGAGGCGGTCGTTCTTGATGGTTTTTGCGTTCTTCGCAGCCAATGTTCCTCCAAGGAATACTGCTATTCATCGATCGCGACTCAATGAATAGATGGGTGAAAAATCGCAACCTAAAACCTGTGACGCCAAAATATGCGGTCACGCGCGCAGCCAAAATATGCATGCGGGGTGTTTGGGAGCAAAGGTTCAGTCTATAACGATTAAGAAAAGGTTGTAAACAATTTTTCTGTGAAATCGCACATAAAACTGGATTTGGTGCTAAAAGGGGTCGCGGCGGCACGCCTAAACTTGGGCCATGCGCAGATTTATCCAAATCAAACAACCGAAGGCGACTTGGCAGGAGCTGCTTGTTGCCCTGTTAGGTGGAGTGCTGGGGATCGGCATCCTTGGTTTGATCACCGACTTGACTCATGTGCCGCTGCTCTGGGCGCCATTTGGTGGAACCCTGATGCTGGTTTTCACCGCGCACGCTTCGCCGTTTTCACAACCGCTAAATGTTCTGGGCGGTAGCCTGCTGGCCGCGGGCCTCAGCTTCATCTGTTTTGCGATTCTGCCTGACAATACCTATTCGCTGATGATTACCGTCGGTTTGGTGATTGCAGCGATGCGCTTGGCGCGCTTGAGTCACCCGCCGGCCGCGGCAACGCCCATTGTGATCTCTTTGAGCCATGCAAGTTGGCTTGTGGTTTTGCCAGCTTTGGCCATCGGCTCACTGGCGATTCTGGTCATGGGCTGGGTTGTGCACCGGCTAACCAAGACGCACTATCCCGTCTAGAACTATCCCGCCTAGAACTATCCCGTCTAGAAAAATAGAAACAGTTTGCCCTTTAGGGTCTTTTCAAACTTTTCCATTGACCCATCGATGACGGCAAGGTCGCGGGCATCGAGAATCATCGAGGTCGAGCCATCTTCAAACTTGGCCAGCACGCAGGGTTCGTGGCCGGTGTTCGAGGTTTCGGTTTCCATGGCCAAACCATAGGTTGCCTTTAGTGTCTCGGTCAGGGCTTTGAATTTGGCCTTTTGCTTGGTGAGGCGCTTCAGGTCACAGCCGGCGCCCAGCGCGATTCCTTTTTTGGCAAGGTGAACAACTACAAGAGCAACTGGGGTGCTTTGCATCAGCAGCTGACGATTGCGTCGTTGATTTTGTCGGCCCACTCTTGCGCATTTGGAACACCGATGATGATTCGCGTGTAATGAGTGCCTTTGGCGGCCGGTGACATTTTGTCTGCCAACGTGATTTCGAGTGGCTGGCTTTTGAGCGTCCAATAAACGAATGCGTTGTCGCGGCGCCATAGATATGTGCCGGCGATAATCACACCTGGCAGTGCGGTGCCTGGCACTCGAAGGCCCAGGGTCAACCACCATCTTTTGCTGGCCACAGCTGCGCCACGGATGGCGATCCCGTTCACCTTTACATCACCGTGGAATGCAGCCAGTTTTTCGGCTGGGTTCAGGTGGATGATGAGTTGGTCATCGGTTAAAGCAATGCGAGGCATACAACTAGTATGCCTCGATTGAGATGGCGGTGACGGAGGGATTTGAACCCTCGGTGCGCTTTCACGCACACTTGTTTTCGAGACAAGTACCTTCGGCCGCTCGGACACGTCACCGTGGGATAGATTACTACATCGGGGCAATGCTCTGGAATTTGCTGTTGATTAAGAGGGGTCGCGGGTATGAGCACCGAAGGTTCAAACAAGGCAATCGTTGCGGCGTTGGCTGCAAACATTGGCATCGCCGCCACCAAGTTTGTTGCAGCCGCGATCTCGGGTTCGGCTTCGATGTTTGCTGAGGCCATTCACTCGGTTGCCGACTCAGGCAACCAGTTGCTTTTGATCGTTGGCGGCAAGCGCAGCCGTCGTGCTGCCACCGATGCACACCCGTTCGGCTATGGCCGCAGCCGTTACATCTATGCCTTCATGGTTTCAATTGTTTTGTTCTCTATTGGTGGTTTGTTCTCGGTGATGGAGGGCATCTCGAAGCTCGAACACCCGCACGAGCTTGAGGCAGCTTGGTTGCCACTGAGCGTGCTTGGTGTGTCGATTGTGCTCGAGAGTTTCAGTTTGCGCACTGCGTTGCGTGAGGCCAAGCATGAGCGTGGTTCGCAGAGTTTGGTGCAGTTCATTCGTCACGCCAAGTCACCAGAGTTGCCGGTTGTCATGCTTGAAGACATGGCCGCACTGGTTGGTTTGGCGCTGGCGTTTGCCGGTGTTGGCTTGACCGTGCTGACCGGCAACCCGATTTTTGACGCCTATGGCACGCTCGCGATTGGTGTCTTGCTGGTTGCCGTTGCGGGGATTTTGGGTCTTGAAACTTCTTCGCTCTTGATCGGTGAAGGTGCCACGGCCGGTGACACCGCCAAGATTCACGCGGCTTTGGCCGGTTCAGCCGGGGTTGGCTCAATCATTCACATGAAGACCCTTTATTTGGGCCCGGATGAATTGATGCTCGCCGCCAAGATTGGCGTTGATGCTTCGGCGAGCGCCCAGGAAATCGCTCGAGTCATCGATCAGGCTGAAGTTGCCATTCGGGCCGTCGTGCCGGCAACCCGGGTGATTTATCTTGAGCCAGATATCGCTAGAGACTTCGAAATTTAATCAGCGCAACTCGAAGGTCAACAAGCTGATGAAAATCAGCAAAAGCGAGATTAAAAAGATCGCTATTGGCATCGCAACTGCAATACAAACGATTGCACCGACTCGACGCTTGTTTCGTTGCGATTTGTCCTGAATTAAATTAGCCCAATCCCACGCAGCTTTTGCCAACCGCCAAAGCATCGCGACCAATGCAATGATTGAAGTAACTGGGCCGATGTAAATAAAGAAAAAGAGCAGGCCTTTTTGTGATTCAGGTACCTGCGTATCTGGTGGCAGTCGAAGCAGATTCGCCAGGATGATGTAGGAAACCACTGCCCAGGCAAAGAGCCAGATTGGCCAGGTTTTTTTATTCAGGAACCTCTTCAACATTTACCCCCAGTAGTCGAGCCAGCTCAGCCGGGGTTTCGGCGATGGCGTCTGCCTGAGCCCACTCTGACTCGTCGCCGCTTCCCCACTTAACCAATATCACTTCAATGCCGTGTTCGCGCGCACCTTCGATGTCGTGGATGCGGTCTCCGACCAACACCACTCGCGTTAGGTCGGCATCGATAAGTTCGAGCTCAGCTAGCGCATAGGCGATTACATCGGCTTTTGAAGATCGAGTTCCATCGTTGGTAGCGGTGCCGAGAACATCGAAGTGCTTCAAGAAATCAAAGTGTTCGCCAACAATGATGACGCCCGAATAACCCTTGGAAGTTGCCAGTGAATTGGTTTTACCTTTGGCCTTACTGGCTGCGATCACGTCGATAATGTCAGGAAACACGTCGGCTTCAAGGGCGCCGCCGCCATTTATATAGCGTTCGCGATAGATTGCCTTGGCTCGTTCAGCTTCCGCCAGGTCTCCCCCAACGATTTTTATGAAGGTGTCCAGAAGCGGTGGGCCGATGTATGGGTTTAGATCTTCGCGGGCCAACAGAGGCAGGCCCATTTGCGCGAAGGTGTGATTGAAAGAGTTGAAGATGCCGGCGCGCGAATCGATGATGGTGCCGTCGAGATCCCAAAGGATCGTTGTGTAGGTCATTCGTTCTTGGCCAATCTTTGGGCGCGGAAGAATTCGCGGATTTGCTCTGAGCATTCGTACTCTCGCACTCCTGCGATTACTTCCACCGGCGCACCCAATCGGCTGTCGCGAAGAAGGTCATAGAGTGAGCCGGCCGCGCCGACTCGTTCATCCCAGGCACCAAAGACTACTTTTGGAATTCGGGCGGCAACAATTGCCCCGGCGCACATCGCACACGGTTCAAGTGTCACTACCAGCGTGCACTTCTCTAGGCGCCAGTCCTTGAGCTTTGCCGTGGCCTCGCGAATCGCGATGATTTCGGCGTGACCGGTTGGGTCATGGCTGACCTCCCGGTTGTTGTGTGCCATCGCGATGATTTCGTGCTGTTCGTCAAGGATGATTGCCCCCACCGGAACGTCGGTGCCTGATTTGGCTGCTTCGGCAATTGCAATTTGCATCAGCGACTCATAGTTCAAACTCATATGTTGAGAATATCCAAGACTGCCGCGTTCACGAAATATTTGTTTCTGCCTCTAAGAATTGAATTCAAGAATCCGGTCTCTTCGAATTTTTCTAACCATTTCGCGGCGGTGGGTCTGGATACTTTGCATTGCTCAACGACGATTTGGATTGTGCAGTAGGGATACTCAGTTAATACGGCAATAAGCCCTTCAGGTATTCCTCTATAAAAGGAATCAGAGCACTTTGCTTCGAGTTCCGCGGCGTATTCAGCCAACATATCCAGTTGCGAATATGCGACATCCGACGCAGCGCGAACTTTTTCAAGCATGAATTTGACCCATTCTGTGTACTCCCGCTCCTCGGTGGCTAATCGAAGAAGTCGGTAGTAGTTGATTCGGTCGTCCTTGATCACCCTTGACAAATGAAGTACAGGGTGAGCCAACAAGTCCGCGGCCTGCAACTGCAGCAAGTTCAAAATTCGTCCCGTTCGCCCGTTGCCATCGTAGAAAGGATGAATTGCCTCAAATTGGTAATGTGAGAGCGCCATTCTGATCAATGGATCAAGTTCACTTGTGTTTATAAAATCTGCAAGATTGTCTAATAGGTTGCCAAAGATTTCCGCTCCGAAGGGTGGCGTGTAAACGTGTGCGCCTGTCCTGTCGACACCAAGTTTTGTGCCCGGCATGTCACGAATATTCATCGAATAACCCATGATTTCTGAACAGATTACCTTGGCTAATTCAGCTGTAATTGGTCGTCGCTTCAGGTATTCAGAGGCAGTATGCATAGCGCTGCGATACCGCAAGATTGATTCAAGGGCGCTGTCGCCCGAATTGGCTTTATCTACAGCCGCGCTAAAAAGCTCATCTTGAGTTGTGACAATGTTTTCAATTTCAGAACTCGCTTGGGCTTCAACCAAAGGAATTGTCGTAATTAGGGCCTGAGTGTATGGCGACGTTTTAGCCGCCTGATTTAACCGGGCAAGCGCTGCCCGCGCTTCCCCCAAGGGGTTAATTACTGCCACTAAATCCAAACCAACACGGGGCGGAAGCAACGGCAATTCGTTGTAAGGCATCATTGGATCATTGAACGGCATAATCTGAGAATACAACGATATATAAAGAATCATGCTTCATCTTTTACATATTGTGGAAACGTGTAAAGGATGCGGTTCAAATAAAAAGGTAGATTTAGCCTATGCGAGTTCACATTGCTGATCACCCTTTGATCACCCACAAGCTGACTGTTTTGCGAGACAAGACCACACCTTCGCCGGTGTTCCGTCAACTGGTTGAAGAACTGGTCACGCTTTTGGCTTATGAGGCAACACGCGATGTTCGCGTTGACAAGGTGACCGTTGAGACCCCGGTTACCAGCGCCTTCGGTGTGAAGTTGTCTCGTCCGCGTCCAATTGTGATTCCTATTCTTCGTGCCGGTTTGGGAATGCTCGAGGGCATGGTCAAGTTGCTGCCAACTGCCGAGGTAGGTTTTCTTGGCATCAAGCGCAATGAAGAAACCCTTGAGCCTTACACCTATGCCAACCGCCTGCCAGATGACCTGACCGGTCGTCAGGTTTACATCATTGACCCGATGCTTGCCACCGGCGGAACTTTGATTGACTCGATTGATTATGTTTTTGAGCGCGGTGCCACCGAGGTGACTTGCGTTTGTTTGCTTGGTGCGCCAGAGGGCCTAGCCGCTGTTGAGGCTCACGTTGCCGGCAAGGATGTGCGAATCGTCCTGGGAGCCCTAGATGAAAAACTCAACGAACACGGTTACATCGTGCCCGGCCTCGGCGATGCTGGCGACCGCCTTTACGGCATCGCTCAGTAACTCAAGCTCTCCCTGCGCTCCACGCTTACCTATACCCGTAGGCCGCTTAAGGAAAACCGTCCAGAATTTGACCAAAATGGCGACTTCCGCCCTCCTTTTTCGCCGTATTTAGCCGTATTTGCAGGTGCAAAACGCGTTATTGCGGCTAGGTCAATTACACATGTCAAAAGTGCTCCGCAGTTTTCAACAATTTGCAGGGCGAAGCCCTTATCCGCCTGGGATGGCGATTCACTTTAACCATGTCCTACCTCGCCTATCCTCCACGCTTATCGGTCGAGTTCTCGCATAACATTGCCCAGCTGATCCAACTAACCCTCAAGATCAAAAATGAAGTGGCAAAAACAAAAGACGAGTTCGGCCTTCCGCTGAGGTTGGCGGGTAGGACATCCCACTTGATTGCGCGGCCGGTTGATGCAAGAACTTCATTACTCAGGCGGCAAATTAGAAAATCAAGAATTTGGGTTTCATTTGGGGTTCAACCAACTTGGCTCGACGTGGCCGAGATTGATGATGCCGAAAGGGTTAGCCTCAGTGCTGATCTTCTACGAAATCTCGAGGCACTTTTTCTATTGCTTCAGGGTGGAGGCATATGCCCCCTCACCAAGGTGACAACCTTGAAAAACGCTCTGGTTCGTTATCCGGTGATAAGCATTCGCCAACTTGCCGATGATGCTCTAATTTCGGAGTCGACTGCCAAGCGCTGGCTAAGGGCCCTCGAGACTCGAGGTGTGTTGACTAGTTTCATTCAGGATGGTCAGCGGCAGTTTATAAATGATGACCTTGTCGCCATCATCAATAAATATGTCTAGGAGCAGCAACTTCTAGATCTGATTACGCTCGAGAAAATCCAGGAATCGCCAACATCGCTTGGCGTCAACTGCCAGGGCCTTTGACCGGGGCAAAGCCCCGCGTTTTGCTGGATTAAAAAGCGGCAAATACGACGAGTAATGCGGGCGGAACTGGTTCAATTTGCACAGTTTTTGGAGGCTTTTCCTTAAGCGCGTCCGGGGCCAGCCAACCGGCCGCGGTGTGGGTGGCGCCGAATAAAGGGGCAACAAACAGTAATCAGACCCCAATAAAAATAGCCTAGGAGATAATTAACTTTCTATGAGTAACCAGCATCCAGAATTTCACGCCGAGCCAGCAGACAGTGTGGCGCGTGGATTTGCCCTATATGTTGGTGTGGATGAAGCAACCGCGCACGCGGCGGGAACCACCCTTGCCGGATTAGTTGCCGCACTTCGTGCGAAGGTTACCGAGCTGGTTCCATCGGCTCACGATGAGACTTATGCGGCGGTTGCTTTGGCACCGCGAAGCATCGGTGGCAAGAATGTGGACATTGTTCGAACCGCACTGCGAGACCCGCGAGCGCTGGACAAATTGGTTAGTAAGCGTGAGGAAGATGAAGAGGCCAGCAACAAGGGCATCTTGATCGACTTCAGCCGCAAGAAGGTTTTTGCGGATGGAGAGAACGCCGAGTTGACTTACAAAGAATTTGAACTTCTCACCTATTTGATCAATCACAAGGGCGAGACAATTAGCCGTGATGAGCTAATCGATTTGGTTTGGGCCGGAGATGAAACCAACGCCCCGAATGACCGAACTATCGATGTTCACATTCGCCGGTTGCGCTCAAAGATCACCGGTTATGAGGACATCATTCGCACGGTTCGCGGCGGCGGATATCGCTTTGATGATCACCCAGACGTGCACTTCGAGGAATACTCGATCTAATTGCTAAGCAATCAAGATTTCTGGACCTCACTCCAATCATGAATGAAAAACCTATGGAATTTTCGGCAGCCCTGAACGAAAATATCGAGAAGATTGCCGACCAGGTTTTGGAGCTAATTGACCTGGGCAATCAAACCCCAATCATTTTGATTGACGGCCGAACTGGCTCGGGAAAAACCACCTTTGCCGCGGCACTTCAAAATCGACTGTTTCAAAAAGGCGAATCGGCACCCCGAGTAATTCACATGGATGACCTCTATGAAGGTTGGTATGGGCTTCAAACTGGCGTTGACTATTTGATTCGTCACGTCCTGAACCCTTTGGGCCGGCGCGAAGGCGCTAGCTGGCAAGAATATGACTGGTATTCCGTCGACCCAGAGGCGCCAATTCAACCCGATGGAAAACCACAAGTAGGTGCTCGCACTGGGGCCTGGCGAGAATTTCGAGGCGGCACTCCCCTGATCATCGAAGGCGTTGGAGCCCTTAGTCGCATCGCGTCGGAACACGCGGACATCACCATTTGGCTTGAAGCCGAACAGGGTCTTCGCCTTGAACGTTTGGCCACCCGCGAAGATGCTGCAAACGGTGACACCTCGTGGTTTGCAATGTGGACGACTCAGGAAGCCGATTTCTATGCGCGGGAAAAGTCGGCCGAGATTGCCCAGGTAGTAATTACGACAGACTAGGGCCTTGCAAAATTCAGCCCAAGGCTAAATCGGCCAGATTTGAGAAGCGTGCCTCTTCCCAAACGGAGAAAGCAGACTTAACATCTAGTTGAAGGCATTCAACCTTCAGGAAGAGGTAATCATGATGAAACTTGACGGAGGCTGCTGCGGCGGAAGCTGCCAGTGCGGCGGCAAGACTATCGTTGGCGGATGCTGCTAGTCAGCACACCCAGACGTTAGTCCTCGGACTAAAGAAAAACCCCGACCATCGCTGGCCGGGGTTTTTCATTTAAACGATTACCGATTGCGAAGCAGATCAGTTTCGATCGTCAATCAAAGCGAAAATCGAAACGGATCGATTATGGCTTGCCGTGAAGGATGATGTCGTTTAGGTCGATGCGGGTGCGAGGCGCGATTTCGCGCTCGTGCAAAGGACCCTCAAGCTTGTCAGCCGGAGCTAGCTTGCCGATTGCAATAACCGTGATGATCTCCATGTCTTCGTGAAGGTCAAGAGCGGCAACCGCAGCAGCCTGGTCAAGACCAGCCATTTGGTGGGTGTGAAGACCAAGCTCTGAAGCCTGAACAACCAAGTTGCCAACCTGTAGGCCAGCGTCATAGTGTGCCCAAGTTGCAGGTGAGCCATCGGCGTGGACCTTGCTAACTGAGACAACGATTAGAGCTGAAGCGGTTGGAGCCCAAACTGCGTTCCAAGATGCTAGAGCCGGAGCAACAGCCTTGTGAAGCTCTGAGCCACGAGGCAAGATTGAGAAACGTGCAGGGGTTGAGTTGTTTGAGGTGGTTGCCCAACGAGCAGCCTCAATAACAGAGATGATCTCGCGAGAGCTTAGCTCGTAAGTCTCATCGAATGAACGTGGTGACCAGCGCTCAGCCAAAACTGAAGCGATTGGTGCAGCGGTGATTGCAGTTTTTGACATGCTTTTCATACCTTTTGTCTAGTGGGGGTTTACTAAGCATAACAGATAGGCTGGCAAAATGTCACGTCGAGGTTTCTATCTATTTTTCGCAATTGGTCTAGCCTGGGGAGTTCCATACTTTTTGCTGGCGGTTGCGGGCAAAGATTTCTCGACCCCGACGGTGATTTTTTCGCGGGTTCTCATCGGTGCGTTAATTTTGGTGCCGATTGCAATCAAGCGCGGCGCCCTGAAACCGGCCCTGAAAGCTTGGCCTTGGGTTTTGGCATTCGCCGCGATCGAGATGATTGGGCCGTGGTATCTGCTGACCGAAGCCGAGCGGCACGTGCCATCGGGGCTGGCCGGGTTGATGATTTCAACCGTGCCGATTTTTGGCATGCTGATTGCGTTTTTCTTTCAAGGCGATAAATCTGTTGGCCACCCAAAGACTCTCATCGGTTTGGCGATTGGGTTCATCGGTGTGGTTTTGCTGGTTGGCATCGACTCACTGACCGGCACTTTTGAGCCGATTTATCTGTTGATGCTGGTGCTGGCCGCACTGGGCTATGCGATTGCCCCGGCGGTGGCGAACATGAAACTTCAGGGCGTGCCAACGGTTGGCGTGATTGGGCTTTCGCTTTCGATCGTCGCCGTGTTTTATGCGGTGCCCGCGCTGAGTGCCCTGCCGGGTGAAATTGCGGCCGGCCCGCACATCCAAGGATGGTTGTCTCTGCTTGGGCTTGGCGTTATTTCATCGGCACTGGCATTTGTGATGTTCTTCGAGTTGGTCAAAGAAGTGGGCTCGGGGCGCGCGACGCTGGTCACTTACCCGAACACCGCGTGGGCGCTCTTGCTTGGCATCGTATTTCTGCACGAACCAATCACCATTGGCCTAATCACTGGGTTGCCGCTGGTTGCCGTCGGCAGCTATTTGGCGCTGCGCAAGCACTAACCGAGCAGTTCGTCAACAATCTGTTGGACGTTGGCGCGGTGACCATAGAAGAAGTATGGGTCGGCGGGAGTTTTGATTAGGTCAATGCCCGCAACCATGCCGGCGGCATTTTCAAATGCGGTGGCATAGCCGCCATCGATGAGCGGGGCCAGGTGCTCCCAACCCGGCAACTTGATGATTGCAACCTTTGAGCCAAGCCCAGCGGCCTCGATGAGAGCAGTTGAGAAAACACCAACCGAAATCTCAGACTCGGCGATCACCTCAAGTGAGGTTTGCTCAAACTGCATCAACGATAGGTTCGCCGGTGGAGTGCGCGGGCTTAGTTTCTCGGTGGAAACAACCGGCACAGGCTGAGAATTTGGAATCTCGGTTTGCTTCACAAACGGAACACCGGCCAGGAACGCGGCGAATTCCTCGATTTCATTGCGTGGGTGCAACTTGAAAATCACATTGAGGTCAGGGCGGGCCTCGGCCAACGCGATCGCGGCCTTCAAGATATCGATGCCAATCAACGGCTGAGACAAAACCACGACCTGCTTAGGCACGCGAACCAGAGGGGTCAGCCCGGCGGCAATTTGCTCAGCCGTGAGCTTGCCATGCAAACGCTCACGAGTCTGCTCAAACTCGGCAGTTGACCCAATCACACGAACACTCTGGCCACCGGCACGCTCGATGCCCGAGGTCCAATACTCACCCCAGGTCCAAATCTCATTCGGCAGGTATTCGATCTTGGGTGAACCCGGCCAAGAAAACTGCAGCGAATAACGTGAAAAAACACCGCTCTGAATCTCAATGACCTTCATGCCCATACTCTGCGCGGCAGCCTGCAGCGGCATGCGGGCGGCATTCACGGCAAAGACATACTTGGCCTTGGTGCGCTTGAAAATCTTGCGATAGCCGTGCTTCTGAATGAAGAAAATTCGAAGCATCCAACGTGGGAAAGTGCGAACCGGGTCGAGACTGAAACCGGTCTTGGCCTCGAGCAGGGCAACCACACGGGCATACTTGGCGATGTCTTTTTTGCGCACACCCAGGCGCACAATCACCGCGGCCGGATAGTGCCAGCGGCGGTTGAAATAACCGTTGAGGTCTTCGACGCGAGGGCGATTGGTGATTTTGTCCCAGGTGCCAACACCCAAAACCAAACCGCGGTCACCAAGGGCATCGATGACCGGCTGAGCAAACTTTTCAATGTGTGGTTCGTGACCGTCACGCGTGGCAAACGGCACAACGATGGCCTTCTTCTTGCGCAGATTGCGATAGTCGGGTTCAGAAAGATTGGGCGGGCCAGGAACCGGGCGCGGGCGATAAGCCCACGAGGCCAACGGCCCAAGCCAACCCCAAACCGTTGCACGCCAGAGGAGTTTGGCCGGCTTGCGCCCGGCATACTGCTCAACATCTTCATAGAAGTCGACCTGCTTGCCGATGCTTGACGCAAAAAGGCCAGAGTTGGCCATCACATATTTGAGCAACCGAGAGCGCATGACCGGCCAGACTTGAACGCCCATGACCCGCCAGTTATAGAGGTCTTCGGCCGCCTCAACCGCAAAAAACGCTTCACCGATGGACGCAATGCCCGCCTGATTTGAAGTGCTAGCGACGCTGGCGTCAGAAGCACCTAGGTCTTCGTCTTGATTAGCCGAAGGTTCAAACGAATTGGTCACTCGTCAATCTTAATCGCAGCCCAGAGTTCCTCGGCCGTGGCCGGCGGTGCATAGTAGTAGGCAACCGAGCTGGGTGAGCAGGCCGGTGCGCTAGATGTGAAGAACTTGCCAAGGTCAGCTTGATTGTTGATAAGGGTGGCATCGCCGCGTTCAACCAGGCCACGGATGTGATGCCAACCCGAAAACGCGAGCACCCCAACCTTGGCGCCGAGCGCCACGGCCTCAAAGAGTGCGGTGGTATAGACACCTAGGACAAACTCGGAGCGAGACATCAGGTCAAAAGTGTTGGTGTTTGGGCCGGCCAACTGCAGGTTTGCCGGGATCTCAGGCCCGAACTTGATCGGGTTCTCTTGAGGGTGCTGCTTGAAGGTGAACGTGTAATCGGGGTGGGCAGCGGCGGCCTCGATCAGAAAATCGATTATGGTTTGACTGGCGTGCACCTGCGAGGCAATAAAAACGGTCTTGGGTTTGTGGGCTTCGCCGGCCGCCGCGAGGTCGTCTAGGCGAGCCAGCGCATCGGTGATTTGAACCGGTGAGCCGATGACCTTACGCTTTACGTTTCCCGGCAACTTTGCCACGTCACCCCAATAGGCACCCCACTCAAGAAGTTCATCTGGGTGATAGGCCACGCGGGCCTGGCCCGGCCAAGACAGGTATGGGTGAATGTCTGAAATTGCACCGTGCATCGGCTCAACCACGGTGGCCCCGGCGGCTTGCGCCCCGGCGATCAAGGCGCGCTTCCACGCATTGACCATGAAAACTTTTTTAGTGCCGGCTGCCTTGAAGAACCGCTTCCAACCCATTTTTTGGGCGGCAAATTGCACCAACAACCAACGAGGGAAAGCCCTATAAGCCCCACCGATTTCGGCCGGATTCACACCAATCGAAACGGCATGGTCACGAACCGAATCGGTCACGAAAGCGATCATTCGGTTGTATTTGGCGATGTGCCCGGGCAGCAGGGTTGGCGCAACCATGAGCTTTGCCCACTTGCCGTATCGGGCAACAAATTCACGATCAAGCTGCTCAAGTTGCGGGCGGCCAGAACCGATGTCGTCCGGGCCAAAACCGATAACCATCGGTGGCACGCCATGTGCCTTAAGTGACTTCACGATGAAGTTTGAGAATGGATCTTCACGGAAGGCGTTTCGGCGAATGAAAGGAACAACCGCATAATCGCTCTGATGAAAACCAACCGTGCCTGGCATCAGCCCAGGCGCCACCACGGTGTCTGGAATAGGTGCGTTTGGCGGTCGGGGCTCAAAAATGCCAAGTTGCTCGGCAATCGCATGCATCAAAGCGGCGCGAACCAAAGGCCACAGATAAATCGAACCGATACGCCAGGACGTGAGATTCTCACGAGCCTCGGCTTCGGCAAAAATATCCCAGAGGCGCTCGATGCTCAGCTCTGAACTAGTGCTCAAGTAGCGCCTTTGCGCGGTCAAAGTCATCCTGGGTGTCGATGTCGACAGACTCATCGCGGCTCATGATGTAAGGCGCGGCGTTGGTAACCGGCACGGCCCCGGCGGCCAAGAAGTCACTCAGTTTGAAGATGTAAATTGCCCCGTTTGGGATGAACGCCTCAGGCAGGGCCTGACGGTTGGTTTCAAATGCCTGCGGGAAAAGCGGGGTCAAGCGCCCACCCGCGTTGATGTTCAAAGACCAGTAGGGGCTCTTCTCAGGGGTGGTCACCGAGACCACTGCGCGCACCCCGGCGGTGATCATGTTGAAAGCTTCTTCAACGTGCAAACCGGTGCGGGCCGGTGAGGTTGGCTGCAGATAAACAATCCAAGGGTCGCGGCCGTCGAGGTCAATCATCACATCTGGCGAACCGAAATAATCGCGAAGGACATCGGCCGCGGTGGCTTCATCGGTGGCGGCAAAAGGCGAACGCTTGAAGGTGACTGCGCCGGCGGCCTTGGCGTTGGCCAGGATGTCTTCGTCATCAGAAGAAACGATGGTGACATCAACCTTTGAACCGCCAAGCCAATCGGTGGCAGATTCAACCGCGCGCTCGATCAGGGTTTTGCCCGCAAGCTTCATCAGGTTCTTGCCCGGCAAGCCCTTAGAGCCGCCGCGTGCTGGGATAAACGCAAAAACCATCTCGTCTTCTAGCATTGCGAACTCCTTTTTGGTCGGTCAATCGATTGATTTGGTCAATCGTTTCTTTGGGTCAGTCTTTGTGCAACAGACTAGCGCGGCTGGCCGACATTTGGGCTAGTTAAGCCATTGTTCAACGTTGTTTCGGGCATCGTTCAGATCGTCGTGACGGCCAATATCCAGCCAAGATTCGTGAATTGGGAAGG
>Ga0228700_1000476_pt1 | contig 37309 bp, 37 predicted proteins | sample McNCre317_Aug_MG_FD_178019 | JGI IMG/M metagenome (GOLD analysis project Ga0228700, IMG submission 178019) | Freshwater microbial communities from McNutts Creek, Athens, Georgia, United States - 3-17_Aug_MG | ecosystem: Environmental > Aquatic > Freshwater > Creek | place: USA: Georgia...
TGCAAGCCATGGACCGTGCGGATGTGCGCCGCATCGTGTTCAGCTCCTCGGCCACGGTGTATGGCGATCCGGCCGTGGTGCCGATTCCTGAGACGGCGCCCCTGACCGCCACCAACCCCTATGGCCGAAGCAAGCTGATGTGCGAAGACGCGCTGCGCGAATTGCATGCAGCCGACCCGCGTTGGCACATTGCGGTGTTGCGTTACTTCAACCCCGTAGGCGCGCACGACAGCGGTTTGTTGGGCGAAGCCCCCAACGGCATCCCGAACAACCTGATGCCCTACATCACCCAAGTGGCCCTGGGCCAGCGCGCGTATTTGCAAATTTTTGGCAACGATTACGACACGCCCGACGGCACCGGCGTGCGCGACTACTTGCATGTGATGGACTTGGCCCAAGGCCACCTCGCCGCCTTGCGCGCTCTGGACACACCCAAGCTCTTGACCGTCAACCTCGGCACCGGCCAAGGCGTGAGCGTGAAAGACATGGTCGACACCTTTGCACGCGTCAACGGCGTGCCCATTGCCCACCGCTTTGTGGCACGCCGCCCCGGCGATGTGGCGCAATGCTTGGCCGACGCACGCCAAGCCAAAGCCTTGCTGCACTGGCAAACCCAACACAACCTCGAACGCATGTGTGCAGACGCATGGCGCTGGCAATCCATGAACCCACAAGGCTTTGATACCCCGCTATGAAACATACCGACGACGGCACCCTGTCCTTGTTTGGTGACACGCCAACGCCTCCGCCAGCAGCCCCTGCCAAAAAGCCTCGCGCCAAGCGCAAGACCAAGGACGCGAACGACACACCGCAAGCTTCCGAGCCTGCGACTGCAGCGGCAGAGGCACTCGCCGTTGTTGAAACCACCGAAACACCCAACCCTATCGAAGCCACGCTGCATCTGGCCAACTCGCTCGCGCCACAACCGCGACGCAACAGCCCTTGGGCAGGCGCATCCGCAGCTGTCCAAGGTGAGTCGATCAAAGCGGTCAATGCATTAGCCCCTCAACACAAACCCCATGTGATGGTCGTCATCACCAAGGGCGAGGCTGGTGGCGCTCAGTCGCACGTGCTGGCTTTGTGCCAAGCCTTGCACACGCAAGTGCATTTCACCGTGGTCATTGGTGGGCCTGCGCATGCGTCCGTTCTTGGCGATCAGCTGCAGCGCTTGGGCGTTCATGTGTGCCCCATGCCAGAGATGGTCGAGTCCATGCTGCCTTGGCGCTTGTGGCCTGCGGTGCAACAGCTCACCGCGCTGATTGAAGCCTCGCCGCCTGATTTGATCCATGCCCACAGCGCCATTGCAGGCCTGGCCGCACGCTTGGCGTGTCAGCGCACGGCACGTCCCGTCGTCTACACCGTGCACGGCTTTGGCTTCAAAGCGCAAGTGCCTTGGCTCCGTCGTCAATTGGCGGGCTTGGCCGAGCGCCAGCTGTCGGGCGGCACCACGCAAATGATTTGCGTCTCGGCCTTCGAGCGCGAACTCGCCCATCAGCTGCCCATTGCGCCAGAACGGGTGCACATCATTCCCAATGGCATTGAGCCCTTGCCCGCAGCGCTTCGCAAAGCTGAACCTGCCAATGATGCAGCGGATGGCAAAGCAGACGGCGCCAAGACGATCGCCCTCGAAACCACCCCACCGCGCGTGATCATGGTCGCGCGCATGAAGGCGCCCAAGCGTCATGACCTGCTGCTCAAGGCCTTGGCCAAAGTGCGCGATTGGTTGGGCCACGAATTGCCCGTCACGCTGGCGGGCGATGGCCCCTTGCGCGCGCAGCACGAGGCCCTGGCGCAACAGCTCAAGCTCACGCAGATTAAATGGGTGGGCGATGTGTCCAACGTCGCCGAGTTGTTGGCCGCGCACGATGTGTTTGTGCTGCTGTCTGACCACGAAGGCATGCCCATCACCGTGCTCGAAGCCATGCGCGCCGGCTTGCCCATCGTCGCCAGCGATTTGCCCGGTTTGCACGAACAACTCATGAACAGCCAAGAAGGCTTGTTGGTGGCCAACACCGAACAAGCTGTGGCACAACACCTGCTGCGCTTGGCCCAAGACCCGGCCTTGCGCCAACGTTTGGGCGCAGCGGCCCAGCAGCGTTTTGAAACCACCTTCACGCGCGACCAAATGGCCGAACGCGTGCTGGCCGTCTACCAGCAGTGTCTGCGTGAAGACGCCGCCACTTCACGCCCCAAAACCAATGCCAGCCAACACGCGGCAGGATCGGCGTTGGTGTCGTCGTCGGTGCGTCGCCGCGATGCGCTGCAAAGCTGGGCGCTGTGGGGCGCGTGGCTGCTGCTGCCCAGCTTGTGGGTCACCCAAGCCTTGGAGAGTGCAGGCCTTGTGACCTACCAATTTGGCGACACCTTGCTCTGGTGCGTCCTGCCTTATGCCGTAGCGGCGCATTTGCTCATGCGCGCCTCACACTTGCCCGTGGCCGAACGCAGTGGCGTGTTGTGGGTGTCCACCTCGGCGCCGTTTGTGTTGACGCCCTTGGGCTTTGCGCTGTTACAGCAACCCTACTCACGCGCTGCCGTGGTCTGGGCTTATGCCGTGACCACCTTGTGGTTGTGGTGGGGCTATCGCCGCTTGGTCAAACACCGCGCGTTGCGCTTGGTGCATTTGGACGTCAACGTACCCGCCCAACTCGCCAGCTACTTGAGCCCTCAAGTGCTCGACCCACAAGCCGTCCACTTGCAATACTGGAACCTCGACACCCATGTGCCCCTACCCGCCTGCGATGGCGTGGTGCTTGACCGTCATGTCCCCCCCAGCGATGCACGCACGCGCTTGCTGAGCCAACTCAAAATGCAGCACCTGCGCCTGTACAGCGTGGAGGCCGTGGCCGAACTCACCAGCGGCCGCAAAATGCTGCCCCACGCCAGCGACACCTTATGGGAAATCGACAACGACCCCGGCTACGACCGCGTCAAACGTCTGCTCGACCTAGGCGTGGTGATCGGTCTCTCGCCCCTGTGGGTGCCCTTGGCAGCCGCGGTGGGCTTGGCCGTGCGCTACGACTCCAAGGGCCCCGCCTTGTTCTCGCAACAACGCGTGGGGCGTGATGGCCAAGCCTTCACGCTGTGGAAATTCCGCAGCATGGTGCATGGCCTGCAAGCGCCCGGCGTGCACTTTGCGCAAGCCGATGACCCCCGCATCACCCGCGTGGGCCGCTTCTTGCGCCGCACGCGTTTGGATGAATTGCCACAGCTGTGGAACGTGCTGCGCGGCCACATGAGTTTGATTGGCCCGCGTCCTGAGCAAGCCGCCTTTGTGCGCGAATTTGCGGCCACCATCCCCAGCTACCCCTACCGCCACTTGGTGCGTCCTGGCCTGACGGGTTGGGCCCAGGTGCAACACGGCTATGCCGACAGCGCCGACAGCACACGCATCAAGCTGAGCTACGACCTGTACTACGTGGCCCACTACTCGCTCGCGCTCGATTTGTTGATCGCAGCCAAAACTGTCAAAACCGTGTTCACCGGTTTTGGCGCCCGTTAAAACGGCCCACACAGCACGCTTGGCATGGTGAGTCCTCGTCGCATCTTGATCTTGGAAGAGCCCCACTGGGGCGGCGTGCAGACCATGACGCGCACGCTGCAAGACACCTTGCAAGCGCAAGATCTGCAGGTCACCGCCTTGCCTTGGCGACAAACCCATTGGCCGCAACTGGTGGCAGCAGCGCACGCACACGATGTGATGGTGGCCAGCCACAACTTTGGCCCCACCTATGGCGGCGCAGCGCTCAAAGCCATCACCGGCAAGCCCTTGATCAGCTGGGTGCATGGGCCTTTGCTGGACGTGTTGCATGAGTCAAGCGCTTCGTGGGCCAAAAAGCTGTGGCTGCGCTTGCTCTACAAACAGGTGGACCACTTTGTGTGCGTGTCGCGCACCACGCACGACTCTTTGCTGGGATTCATAGGCCAACTCTCGCGCACGCAGCAATGCAGCGTGGTGCCCAATGGCCTCGGCCCCATGCCTGCCGGACAAGCCCTGCATGTGCATGCGGGTCACGGCGGCGAAGAAGGCATACCGCCCTTGCTGCTGGGCTATGTGGGTCGCTTGTCCGCAGAAAAGCGGCCAGGCCTGCTGCTGGACACCTTGCGCTTTTTACCTGACCACGCCCAACTCGGCATCGTCGGTGAAGGCCCTTTGCACCGCAAGATGGTGCACGACGGCATGGACTTGATGTACCAAGGTCGCGTGCACTTCTTGGGCAAACACCCCAGCGGCGCCAGCCTGTACCAACCCTGGCAAATGACGTTGATGACTTCGCGCTACGAAGGTTGCCCCATGACCGCGCTCGAATCGCTCAGCTGCGGTGTGCCTTGCGTGGCTTTGCCCGTCCCCGCCATGCGGGAGTTGTTTGACCGCGATGCACCGTATTTGCTGGCACGCGGCGATGCCCCCGTGGCCTTGGCCGAAGCGGTGATGACCACCCTCAGCCTGCCGCCGGAACAAGTGCGCGACGACATGGCGCGCATTGTGGCCAGACACTCCATCGATCAGTTTGCGCGCGCTTGGCAAGAGGTGTTGCACACATGCTGACCCCGATTCACTTTGTACGAAATGGCCCGTCGTACCTGCCCGAGCTGGACGCGTACACCGCCTTCCTGGCAGCACGCGGCCTGCGCAGCCAAACCCATGACCAAGGGGACACCGTGCCCGACGACGCACAGGTGGTGTGGTGGATCTGCGGGCGTGTGCCCTGGCCGCAAGCCTGGCGTTTGCGCCATGCGTTTCAGGTGCATGAATACACCTCCGCCTCGGTACCACCCCATGCCTGGCTCAAAGACCAGGTGAAACACTGGACGCAACCCAAGCCCGATTACCGGATTTTTCAGAACGGCTGGGTGCGCGAGCGTATGGGTTTTGGCCACGATGTGCCGCATGCCTTGCGCGACATGGGCGTGGCGCAGCACTTCTTCGACATCGCCCAACCCCAGGTAGCCGCCACCTTAGCGCTACCTGAGTTTGACTTGGTCTACCTCGGCGAAATGGGCCGCCTCGCGCCCTTCTTGCCTGTGCTGCACACCATCCATGCGGCAGGTCGCAGCTTGTTGTTGGTGGGTGACGTGCCCGATGCAGTGCGCCTGCAACTGCCACCCTCCGTCACTTGCACGGGGCGCGTGCCACATGCTGAGGTACCGCGCCAACTGCGCCGCGCGCACTTTGGTTTGAACTTGGTCAGCAACGCCGAACCCTACAACCAACAAACCTCGACCAAGGTACTGGAGTACTGTGCTGCAGGCCTGCGCGTGGTGAGCAACGATTACGCCTGGGTGCGCTACTTTGCCGCGCACTACGAGGGCAATTTCCATCTGCTGCACGATGACCCCAACACTTGGCAGCACAGCTTTGACGAGGCGCTGGAGGCCTATCCCTATGCGGTGCCTGATGTGCGTGCGCTCGCCTGGCACGAGGTGCTCAAAGCCTTGCCGATTTGGTCTGTCTTGTTCGGGGAGCGGGCATGACCGCGTTTCGCTTGCCAGGCACGAATCGCACCAGCCACACCGTGGCACTGGCCAGCTTGGTGGCCTTTGTCACCCAAGTGGGGTTTGCCTTGCTCATGCTGCGTTTGTTCACGCCGGAAGAAGTGGGTGAGTTTTCAGTACTGAGCCAAATTAGTTTTTTCTGGATGACCTTGGCTCTGGCGCAAGCCCCTTTGAGCTTGCTGGCCAATGCCCACCTACCTGCTGAGCTGGCTGCACGCCATGCCTGGCGTGCCAGCTTGGCGCGAGGCCTTTGGCTCTTGCCCTTGGTGGCGTTGGCGTTGGCTTTTAGCAAACTCAACAGCTGGCCCGCCTTGCTGTGGGTGCTGATGCTGGCGGTGTGCCAAATGGGCTGGACCTTGGCGCAAGCCTTCAGCTTGCGTGTGGGCACCGCTTGGCAACAAGCTGCGGTGCGCGTGTTGCCACCTTTGACCGCGACCTGTGCGGCCGTGGCTTTAGCGCTCATGGCCGCCAACGAGGAAGGCGCTTGGCCAAGCCTGGTGTTGTCTGCCGTGATGGGCTATGCCGTGGGTGCCGCTTGGTTGCTGCCGGCTTGGCGTCAAGCAGTCACACCAAGCGTTGGTCTTGACGCTGACAATGCCTCACCATCTGAAGCCACCTCCAAACAAGCCGACCCCCGCAGCACCCGCTTGCGCATGGCACACACCGCAGTAGACGCCGTGCTGGCCACGGCCATCGTATTGGTGTGGCAACGTTTGTACGGCGCACAAGAAACCGGTTGGATGACTGCCTTGCTGCGCGTGCTGGGCTTTTTACCCGCCGTAGTCCACATGGCTTGGGCACAAGTGATGTTGGCTAAACCGCAAGAAGCCTCACGCGCCAGCCCTTGGTGGTTGGGGTTAGCTGCCTTTGTGTGCGTGATCTTGCTCGGCTTCGCGTGCGCAACCGCACTTTATGCGCAATGGCTCGATGCGCGCTGGAGTGGCGTGTGGGCCTACATTGCACCACTGGTGTTGTGGCAAGGCTGTGCGTGTTTGTCTGCCGCGTTCAGTCACAGACCCTTTCAAACCCAATCGGCCAGTCGCTATTCGTGGGTTTGTATGGGCTTGGCTTTGATGCAGACGCTGGTGTTGCTCGCGCCGTTGGTGATTGAGATGCCAATCAGCGCAACTGAACATGTATCGAGTTTTGCGCTGGTGAGCAGTTTGGGATTGCTGGGTTTGACAGCCTGGATGGCGAAGTTGCGCTGAAAGCACTTACTTTTGCAAGACAGGCGCATTCGCGTCTTTGGCCGCCAACAAGGGCGGTGCATCCAACAAATGCAGGGGCCAGTCAATGCCAACACTTGGATCATTCCACAACAAGCTGCACTCATGCTCGGGACTGTAATAGTCAGTGGTTTTATACAAAAACTCGGCGCTCTCGCTGGTCACTAAAAAGCCGTGGGCTAAGCCCTCAGGTATCCAGAGTTGTTTTTTGTTTTCTGCCGACAGCTCTAAGCCAAACCATTGGCCAAAAGTGGAAGAACCTTTGCGGATATCGACCGCCACATCAAACACCGCGCCCTGCGTGACGCGCACCAACTTGCCTTGCGGGTTTTGCACTTGGTAATGCATGCCACGCAACACGCCTTTAGCGGACTTGCTGTGGTTGTCTTGCACGAAGCTGCGTTGCAGTCCTGTGGCTTGCTCAAAATCGCGCGCGTTGAAGCTCTCAAAAAAGAAGCCCCGTGCATCGCCAAACACCTTGGGCTCCAAAATCAACACACCGTCAATCGGCGTGGGGGTCACTTGGTAGGGCATGGCTTATTTCAACAAGTTCAGCAGGTATTGGCCGTAGCCGTTTTTGGCCAAGGGTGCGGCCAGCTTTTGTAACGCAGCGGCATCAATCCATTTTTCATGGAAGGCAATTTCCTCAGGGCAAGCCACCATCAGGCCTTGGCGTTTTTGCAGCGTACCAATGAAGCTGGCAGCTTCTAACAAGCTGTCGTGCGTACCTGTGTCCAGCCAAGCATAGCCACGGCCCATGATTTCCACGTTCAACTGGCCCAACTCTAAGTAGCGCTTGTTGACATCGGTGATTTCCAGTTCGCCACGGTGCGAGGGCTTCACCGCTGCCGCAATGTCGCACACCTGTTCGTCGTAAAAATACAGGCCTGTCACGGCGTAATTGCTCTTGGGGGCTTGGGGCTTTTCTTCGATACTCAAGGCACGGAACTGCTTGTCAAACTCCACCACACCATAGCGCTCGGGGTCGTGGACATGGTAGGCAAACACCGTAGCGCCATTGCTGCGTTGGTCGGCACTGTGCAGCTGCTTGACCAAGTCGTGGCCATAAAAAATGTTGTCACCCAGTACCAAAGCGCTGGGGTGATCGACCACAAAGTTCTTGCCAATGATGAAGGCTTGCGCCAGGCCATCGGGGCTGGGTTGCACTGCGTATTCAATGTGCATGCCCCATTGGCTGCCGTCGCCCAACAATTCGGTGAATCGCGGCGTGTCTTGTGGCGTAGAGATGATCAACACCTCGCGAATACCGCTGAGCATCAAAGTGGTCAACGGGTAATAAATCATGGGCTTGTCATACACGGGCATGAGCTGTTTGCTCACCGCTTGCGTGACGGGGTAAAGCCGTGTGCCTGAGCCACCGGCCAAGATGATGCCTTTGCGTTGTTTAGTCATGTGCTTGTTTTTGAAAGAAGTTGATCAAGGATAGCGTCTACGCCCACTTGCCAAGCTGGCAGCGCAAAACCAAATGTGGTTTGCAATTTGTGCGTGTTCAAACGGGAGTTGAGCGGGCGTGGCGCAGGCACGGGGTATTCTGCGGTGGTGATGGGGCTAACAGTCTCTGACGATGCTTTCAACTGCGCACCTCGCTGCCAAGCCCCTGCAATGACGTGTTGCGCATAGCCGTGCCAAGACACTTCGCCCGCTGCCGCCACGTGATAAACGCCCCAGCGCGCATCGTTGTCTGCAGCCGCTGACATCGCTTCCAACAGCTTGACCGTCACATCGGCCAGCAACTCGGTACTGGTGGGTGCGCCAATTTGGTCGGCCACCACGCGCAAGGCGTCGCGCTCGGCAGCCAAGCGCAACATGGTTTTTAAGAAATTGCCACCGTGTGTGCCCACCACCCAGCTGGTGCGCAAAATCAAATGCTTGGGGCAAAGGGCTGTAATGGCCAACTCGCCATCGCGCTTGGTTTGGCCGTACACAGACAAGGGGTTAGTCGTATCAGTCTCTTGCCATGGCTGTGTGCGCGAGCCATCAAACACATAGTCGGTGGAGTAATGCACCAGCGTGGCGCTCCAGGTCTTGGCCAACTCCGCCAACACAGCGGGCGATGCGACATTGACTGCGTGCGCCAGCTCTGTTTCGGTTTGAGCTTTGTCTACGGCCGTGTAGGCAGCGGCATTGACGATGACCGTGGGCTGAAAAGTTTTGGCGATGCGGCCCAATACCTCGCGCAATGCCACGGGGTTGGCCAAGTCGACCTCCGCACGGGTGAGCGCTTTGACTTCGCCCAGCTGCTGCAGCGAAACAGCGAGCTGGTGACCCAACTGGCCGTTGGCACCCAATAACAAAAGACGTTGTGCAGAAGAATTTATCAAATTAAGTTCATCGCTAAATTCGGACATGACTTTAAACAACACAAATGTTCTTATTTGTACTATTTAAAGTCATTATCGAAGAATTACATTGCCAAAAACAAACCGTACAATTTGCAAATCAAAAATTCAAACTTGGATTTGCAAAATGATTCCTCGTCATGCTACCAATACCTTGGTTCGATTGGCTCAAGGATTCCCCATCGTGGCCATCACCGGACCTCGTCAGTCAGGCAAAACCACATTGAGCAAGGCGATTTTCAAGGACAAGCCTTACATCACGCTGGAAAACCCTGACGAACGTGAATTTGCACACAACGACCCCAAACGATTTTTGGCGCGTTTTCCAAATGGCGCCATCTTGGATGAAGTTCAACGCTGTCCGCAGCTGTTGTCATGGCTGCAAGGTTGGGTCGATGAGCGGAGCCTGATGGGCGATTTTGTGTTGACCGGTTCATCACAGTTTGACCTAATTGCAGGCATCACCCAAACACTGGCTGGACGTGTTGGCAGGGTGGAGCTTTTGCCATTAAGTGCGGCGGAATTGGCTGCAACGCATCAGTTGCCAGACTCGTTAAGTCAAGCCTTGCTGCAAGGCGGTTACCCCGCCTTGTATGACCGCCAAGTGAGCACGCAAGACTGGTTCAGCAACTACATGGCCACCTATGTCGAACGCGATGTGCGCCAGCTGGTGGCTGTGCGTGATTTGGGGCAATTCCAGACCTTTGTCAAAATGTGCGCCGCCAGAACAGGGCAATTGCTCAATCTGGCCTCTTTGGGAGCGGACTGCGGCATCAGCGCCGTCACAGCCAAGCAGTGGCTCTCGGTGCTCGAAACAAGTTACATCCTGACCCTGCTACGCCCTCACCATCGTAACTTCGGCAAACGCCTGGTCAAAACACCCAAGCTTTACTTTCTGGACTCAGGCTTGGCTGCCTGGCTCATGGGCATACGCCAGGCAGAAACATTGGAAACCCATGCCGCACGCGGCGCATTGTTTGAAACCTGGGTGGTAAGCGAGCTTTACAAGCAGCGCCTCAACGCAGGGCTATCACCAGACCTCTACTTCTGGCGTGACAGCTCGGGCAACGAAGTTGACGTGCTCAGCGAGACACCTGCTGGACTGCGCCCTTTGGAAATCAAATCGGGCAGCACTTTCGCCTCGGACTGGGCCAATAGCCTGAAAAAATGGCAAACCCTCGCACAAGAAGATAGCCTGCAGCCAGCCCTCGTGTACGGCGGCCCCCTCAGCTACGAGCGAGAAGGCCTCAAAGTGTGGGGCTGGAAAGACGTGGCGTCTATCCAAAGTTAGCGCCGTCACGCCCCGTATTGCTTGCCCACCCATTGGCGGTAGGCACCACTGGTCACGCCCTCCACCCAAGCTTGGTTGGCCAAATACCATTGCACGGTTTTGCGGATGCCGGTCTCAAAGGTTTCTTGGGGCTTCCAGCCCAGCTCGCGCTCAATCTTGCGGGCATCTATCGCGTAGCGGCGGTCGTGTCCTGGGCGGTCTTTGACGTAGGTGATTTGCTCGGCGTAACGCTTGCCGTCTGCACGGGGCTGCAGCTCGTCCAACACCGCGCACAGGGTGTTGACCACCTCGAGGTTAGGCTTTTCGTTCCAGCCGCCAATGTTGTAGGTCTCACCCAGTTTGCCTGCTTCGAGAACACGGGCAATCGCGCGGCAGTGGTCTTGCACATACAACCAGTCCCGCACTTGTTGACCATCGCCGTAAATTGGCAATGGCTTGCCTGCCAAGGCGTTGAGCAACACCAAGGGAATGAGTTTTTCCGGGAAGTGGTAAGGCCCGTAGTTGTTGCTGCAGTTGGTGGTCAGCACAGGCAAGCCGTAGGTGTGGTGCCAGGCGCGCACCAAGTGGTCGCTGGCGGCTTTGCTGGCCGAATACGGGCTGTTGGGCTCGTAGTTTTTAGTTTCAGCAAACGGCGGGTCGGTGGGCGACAAGGTGCCGTAAACCTCGTCGGTGGACACGTGCAAAAAGCGAAAGGCTTGTTTTTCAGCCGCAGGCAAATCTTGCCAATAGGCACGCACGCTCTCCAACAAGTTGAAGGTGCCCATCACGTTGGTTTGAATGAAGTCACGTGGCCCGTGGATGGAGCGGTCCACATGGCTCTCAGCCGCAAAGTTCAGCACGGCACGGGGCTTGTACTGCGCCAGCAATTGGGGCACCAAGCTGGTGTCGCCAATATCGCCTTGCACAAACACATGGCGAGGGTCATCTTTGAGCGACGCCAAGTTGGCCAAGTTGCCCGCGTAGGTGAGTTTGTCGAGGTTGATCACCTGCTCGTTAGAGCTGCCAAGCCAGGTGTGAACAAAATTGCTGCCGATGAAGCCGGCGCAGCCGGTGACAAGGATGGTCATAACCAATTCATTTTTAATCGAGCAGGCGACGAAATAGTGGTCGCAAGATTTTGGGGGTAAATTTTTCCCTTTTCTTTCTACGTTCAAATCGATCTTGAGTTTCGATACAACGCTCTTTCAGCGACATCACATCGACATCAAATACCTTAGGTGTCCCACGCTTTAATCCAACGAAGTAAAGATCAAAAGAACTGGTGTTTGAAAGGAAGAAATGTGACTCAAATAATTCGCCGAGTTCAAAAGATTTTTCAAAGTCAGCGCCGGTTAAATTTTGATAATAATCCCAACCGATACTCTGTGAACCTGGAGAAACTGCAGGAGATGTTCGAGTCGTTCCGTGTTCAGGTCTGCCAGTTGTTGCGCATGTAAACACAACAATGCCTCCTGGTTTGGTCATGCGATACATGTTTAAAAATGTATCGGCCCAATGAGGATTATGTTCAAAGCACTCACACGACAAAGTTACGTCGTAGGTATGGTCTGGGTGATCTAACTTATTTCCCTCACAGACAACATCGACGCCAGGTCCTTCTGTGAGATCTACACCAACGTAAGTGCTTTTCTCAAAGAATTGCCGAATGGATCCATTCACATCGAAAGAACCAATCTCCAAAATCTTACGATTTGAATAATCTTTTGTTAAGCTTTGACTGGCTGTTCGAATGAAATTAAGCTGTTCTTGATGCGCCATTTTTTATCCTGGAAAGAAAAAAGACATTGTATCGATGACGATCCCTGGCTAAGTGCCCTATACATTTCAAGATTGGGCTACATGGTTTCAAGCAAATTTATGCATCAAAGAAATTTTTAATAGACTGACTCAAATCGGAAGCTCCGACCATATCAACGCACGCATTGTCCCCGCGCTCACAAAAATAACCCAATCGGGGAATAGTTCTTTTGGTCAAGCATCCATAGCAGTCTAGCGCTGGAAAGATTGGCAAAAATTTGCCCGTCTCTCGCAAGGGCATGCGCGTTTCATGATGTGCGCAGGTATAAAAAACGGCAATGGGTACATCGGTCGTTGCCGCCACATGCGAAGGGCCAGAATCACCACCTATAAACCCTTGGCTTCGAGAGATAAGCAAACTCAGCTGCTGCAAGTTATACCGTGCGCGGTGATCTTCATGTTGCGCACTGTGCACAGGCGCTAGGTCTTGCGAGGTGCCTACATAAATTATTTTCAGGCTAGCTAAAGTCGTGATGGCATCTGTGACTTGCGCCCAGATGGCGGGTGCAATGGTTCTGTTGGGCCAATCGTGCGAGAACTGATGCATCACCACAAATGGTGCGCCAATTTTTTGTACAACATCGTCGATCAACAACACATCATCTTGCGAGGGGTAAAGCTCTAATTGCTTATTGAAGCTGCGCACCCCTAACACAGCCTTGGCATACGCGTTGACGGGATGGGTGTTTGGCATGCGTTCATACATGCCATTGAGATCTACCACCACGTCATAAGTATGCACACCGTGCGCCAGTTGCTTGGGCGACATCAGCTGGTTCACGAAGGGATTGTTGTCAAAAACAGCTCGCGCATGCGTTGCCACATCAATCAAAATTTCGCCTGCATATGCCTCATGCAAAGCATGCACCACAGGTGTCAACATCAACACATCGCCCATGGCGCCATCACGAACAAGCAGATAGCGCGGTTTCATTCTTTCTTGATGCGTCGGTGAGTCGTTGGATTCGATGGATTGAATCAATTCAAAGAATTTTCTGTAAATCGTCAGCGAAGGTCGTCCTAGTTGAACGTTGGCCTTCAAGCGATAGTTGGGAATCAGCACCTGCTCAAACAGCAGTTTGAAAAACGCATGATGTGATCCACCGCGACCACAGGCCAAACGCAAGTCATTCACCAAGGTATAACAACGTTGTTTATCCGCTCGCCAAATAACAAACAAGCACTTGATAGACACAAGCAGCAAATACACCCGAGCTGTCCAACGCATCTTCATGTGTGGGTCAATCATTTCAAATAGAAAAAGGCGAAAAAAACTCTGGCCGCAAGTTGAACGTTCCGTTGACGCCAACCTTGATGAGCAACTCGCAATCGCAAAAATTGCCAAGCCAAGCGCAAGCACCTGGCTTTGACAAAAGTTTTGATCAAATCATGAAAAGCATCGCTGGTGATTCGAGCAGCGTCCAAGGTAAATCTCACAGCAGAAACTTTTGCCTCCAACGCCAAGCGCAGTTCAGGGGACTTGAGCTTGACCACATTCAATACAAACAGTCGAAAATAACCGTTGAAGATGAGTGCATCGGGCATTATTTCGATGAATTGCACCAATTCAGAGGCCGGCATCACAACGGGGAAGTTCGACATGCCATGAAATCCAAATGCATTGGCGTGTGGCTTGCCAAACTCAAAAGAAAATGCATCTGCCAACTCAGGGGGTGCGAATTGAATGTGGCGCACATCCTCTAAATACGAACGGTGTTCATCGCAAATACACACATCTTCTGGGTGCATAGGTTTGATGGTTTCGTCTTGCAGTGCCGTTAACAACTTGGTTGAGCGCAGAGAGAAACCACCATTGCCCACCCATGGGCCGGTCTTTTTAGGCCAAGGTGCACCGATGTAGTCATATTGCAGGAATTGATCTTGCCATGCCTGGGGCCTTATCACGAAACCATCCCATTGGATGATCAACACATGCGATGACTTCACATACGCTCGCAAGCCTTTGAGCATAAAGCGTGAATAGTCTTCGATGTTGCGAATCACCTCGCTGGTCACCACTGTTAAATTTTGAATTTCATGTGCTGGCAACACAAAGTCTGGACGAGTGAAAAATAAAACCTCTGCAAAAGACAACTGAGCGCAGGTTTTTTGCACAGCTTCAAACCCAAGCGTGGGATATTGGTTATCCACACAGCACAAGGTCAGGTGTGGCAAGTGCAATGGCGATGTACGCATGCGTTGCTTTGACTTAGAGCCAATCCAACCCGCCAGATGAACGCACACCATGCACCGTCATCCCAAACGACGCCAACTCATAAGCACGGGTCTCGCGCAAGAGTTTGCGACGTGCATGGCGCGCCACTTTACGCGCCAACCAAGATTGGTTCATGTACAACTTCATCAGGTTGCGGTTACCCAGGCTGTCGCTCTGCTGTAAGTTCATTTCCAGCTTGAGCGCTTTTTGTGTGGTCATGCCATAGTGATGCAGCCAAGAATTGCCAATCGTCCCGGTACGAATGTTGTTTTCTAGAGCGCGCTGAAAAAAAATGGCGTCTTCATAGCCCAACAACTTGGGCACCGGCATGAAGTAGCCCATCTCTTGCCACACGCTGTCATGAATCGCCATGCACACCGCATGGGGTGCACCGTGGCGGCAATAGCCTTGCATTTTTTGAGCGGCCTCTGCAGTCCAGGAGTCAAAGTCGTAGTTCAGATCGCCCTCCACCATTGCTGGACTGGCAATTTGTAACTGATGTTGCTGCGCACCTTGCAGCAGCTTGTGCAGCCACCCTTTGGCGCACACCACGTCGTTGTTCATCACCACGGTCCATTTGGACTGGATGGCCAAAGCGCCCTGATTCCACGCCGCACCGCAACCCAAGTTGCGGTCGTTCAACACAACCGCACCAAAGCCTTGTTGGCTCAGCCACTCACGCGTGCCATCGGTGGAGCCGTTGTCCACCGCCACGATGCGCGAAAAATCAACCTCATCACGATCCAAACTGGCGATGAATTGCTTGGTGTAGTCCAGCTGGTTGTAGCAGGCGAAGGTGATGGTGTAGTCGAAGTTCATTCAGGTAGCCTGTCTGCCATGATGCGAGCAAATTCAGAAAAATCGCCCAAATGATTTTTCACAATGCTGTGAACAATCGCCCAGTTGATTCGGTCGTAGTTATGAACCGCAATGTTTCTAAAGCCTACAGACTTCTTCAAACGACTTGCTAAGCCTTGATCTAAAACGGCCTGTTGCGCCAACAAATCAAACGTCTGCCCCATCGTGGCAGGAGAAGCCCCCGCTTGTTGCGACAACAAATGCGCCCCCATATCTACCGTCAATTGAACAGCACGGCTTAAGTTGAGCGACACAATGTCTTGCTTGTCAAAATCAGCTTCTAGTTCTTGCACATCTTTAGGGAGCGCCGCTTGCACGCGTTGCAAACAACGCTGAAGCGATGCCAGTTTTTGCTCAATCACTTCCCGATCCATGCCTCACGCCTTTCTTTGAGCATGCGATTCACCAGCGGCATGAAATCAGCCTGCTCAACCAAATGTCGTGACAACAAATTGGCATATTCAGTTTGACTACCTAGCAATCGGCATCCGTGTTGAAGAATTTGTCCCAACAAGGGCTCTGGTGGGTCGTACAGATCGACTAAATCAATTGGGCGTCCCGTCTGCTCTGCCAGCGCTTCAATCAAGGCAATTTTTTCACTCACGCTCATCTCGTGCCGCAGTTTGACCGCTATGTCTAAGTCGCTGTCAAAGCGCAGCCGGCCTGAGGCTGCAGAGCCAAACACAATGGCCAGCTCCAAACCTTCCACACGAGAAAGCACTTGCTGCAGTTGGGCAGCAAGCGTGGGATCTAATGCGGGGCTCGGGCTTTCAGCCTGATACTTGGACATCTTTCTATTCTAGGGGCGAGGGCTTTTGATTATTTGTCAAACCGCCGTATCTCATCCACAGCTGCTTTGATGCGCAGCTTCAACAATTCACGCCCAAGTTCAGGAGTAGCCAGTTCGGGGCGGCCACTCATACCTTGTGCTGCTGGCTGTTGGCGGTCACGCGCCAGCAAAGCTGCTTGCCTCACAGCGTCGGGCTGGACCGCCCAAATCTGGGCGGTGTCGGACACACCAGCATGCTCACCCTGCACAGCCTGTGGCACGCCTTGGCGCAACAAATACGCTTCCTCTAGGTCAGGTTGGTAATAGCTTTGAACATGCAACACACGCACACCTGCAGCTTGCAGCATGCCGGCCATGCGTTGGGCGACTTGATGTTGAATGGCCTGACTCTGCCCGTGGTCGCCCATCAAGTAGACACGCTTGAACCCGGCATAGGCCAAGCTCAGCACCATGTCTTGCAGTACCCGATCAAAAGTATCTTCGCGCAAGGCCATGGTGCCGGGAAATAACAAATTGCCACTCGGTTTGTCCATCGACCCCTGTGGCACCACCTTGAGGACTGGGGCCACCAAGGTTTGCCCCAATGCGGCGGCTATTTCTTTTGCGGCATAGCCCACCACATGGTTGTGCTTGCCCAGCGTGATGTAAGGGCCGTTTTGTTCCACCCCGCCCGTGGGCAAAATAACCGAAGTGTGTCCAGCGTCAATCTTTGCTTTGAGTTCTACCCAAGTAAGATCTTCCATCCAAACCGAATCGCCATAGGCATGGCTTTGGAGTCGGCTCTGCGCTTGCGCGCACAGGGGCAACAGGGCCAAAGCAAGACATAGAGCAAATCCTGCGCGCATGCGGTTCAACCACATCATGAAGTACCTCAACCAACTCTCCTTCGCATCACCATGGACTTGATTTCTTCTAGCCTGATTGACCAGGGGGTTTACTTTGTGGTGCTGCATGTGGGCAAGGCCTTGGCGGCACCACTCATCATGCAGTCAGAGCTGTATTGGGTGTACCTGTTTTCAGGTTTCGCCATCGCTTGGCTCGTTTGGAAACTGTACCTTGTTCGCCAAGCCACATTCACCCCTGTGCCAGCTTCTGGCAGTTTTTGGCAAAACTTTTTCTCGCGCGACATCTGGTGGCACCCATCTGCCCGCGTGGACTACAAGTTTTATGTGCTCAACGCCTTGTTGATGGCTTGGCTCACCAGCCAATTTTGGGTGTCCGAACAAACGGTGATTTCTTGGCTACCCGCTTTGGGTACGTCACAAGCGTCGGAACCTCTGGCTTCTCCACACATTCTCAGTCGGTTGGTGTTTACCTTGCTGTTCTTTGTCGCTTATGACCTGGGGCGGTTTGTCGCCCACAGCCTGTTGCACGACATCGCATGGCTGTGGGAGTTTCATCAGGTACACCACTCGGCTCAAGTACTCACACCGCTCACCGCGTACCGGGTACACCCGGTGGACTTGGCCGTTATGGCTTGGGTGCCTGCTGTGTTCACAGGCATATTGAGTTGGGCGTATGCGCGTTGGGTTGACCCGAGCGTGACTTTTTTCACCTTCATGGGTTTTCATGCGCTGGTGTGGTTATTTAACCTGGTTGATCACCTGCGGCACTGGCATGTGTGGGTCACTTATGGTCCCACACTCAACCAGTGGTTCATCAGCCCCGCGCACCACCAGCTGCACCACAGCGCCAACCCCGAACACTGGGGCTGTAACCGAGGCTACGAGCTGGCCATTTGGGACCGCCTGTACGGCACCTTCATTCAACCCAGCTTAACGCCCATGGTGTTTGCCAAAGGCCTGGGCGATGGCACAGACGGCCAGTGGCACACGCTGCGGGCTTTGTTTTTGCGCCCTTTCGCGCGTTTTAAAACTCAACGCTTGCGTTCGTAAGGCTCAATGCGGTCGTCAGGAATCACGCTGTCGTTGGCAGGGTGCGCTGGCAAGTAGCTGTTCATCAGCGGGTTCAACCAAACAGTTTCGTTGTACAAGCTGACCGGGCGAACCACCCGCGCGCCGCCATCTCGCGTCAGCGGCTTCCAAGAGAAGTTGGCATACGAGCGGCTTGAACTGGTTAAGAAGGCATCGAACGGAATAGCCCAGAAAATGCCTTTGTCAAACGAGCCTTCGCCAAACAACGCGGCAGGCACATTGGTCTTGGTGGCATATGCGCCCATGGTGGCGCCGTTGGCAAACACTTTGGCCACCGTCATCGTGGCACCGCGGTCGCCGGCCAAATATTGGCCCGCACTCAGCGACGCATGCACGCCGTCTATTGGCGTATGCCAATAGCCCGTGATGTGCCCGGTCTTGACCTTGTAATCGCGGTAGCTGAAGTTTTGCTCGAAGCTGCGTTGTTTGACTTGGTTCATGTCCAAACCCACCGCCCAGCGGCTGCCAGGCTGTCGGTACAACACTTCGCCACCCACACCACCAAACATCTCTTCAAAATAACCACCATACACCGTGCCATACCAGTCGCGCCCTAAGCGGCTGGTTTTGCTGAGGGTGAGGTTGGTCATCGTCACGGGCGAGGTCACGAAATACTCGCGCAAATACGTGCGCACACGAGGCATATCGGAAGACCCTGGGTCTTTGAACTTGTTGTAGTTGTTCAACAGGCGGCCACGCGCCATACCTCGAACTTCCATGTCCCAAGGCAGCTTCAAACCCATGCGTAGGGCTGCGCTGAATTGGTACAACACAAACCCATCGGCACCACCCAAGGTTTGAATAAAGTCCAAACCTGGCTCCACATACGAACCCGTGCTGTGCTGCACCAGCGCAGGCTTTGTGGGGTCTTGTGGCGAGGGGTCATAAGTGGGCTTTGCAGGCAGCTTCGCCTCTTGCGTGCGCGCAGGCTCGGTTTTGGATTGCGCCCATGCCTCGCGGTCCACGCGCTGCACAGCCATCACCTCGCCCATGTTGCGGTGTTGAATTTCAACTTGTTCAATTTCTGCAGGCGCATCACGGTGAATAACCGTCATGGCTTTATCGAGCCGCACTTGGGGGTAAGGGTTTTGGGTGCGGTCTGCAGCCACAACCAAGGTCTTGGAGTCAGCTTGGTAAATTTGCGCCACGTGCCACTGGGTGTACTTTTCTACATCCAGCGCAGTTTGATTCCAGTTGGGGGCTTGGTTGGGTTTAGCTCTGCTCACGGCTGGCAGTGCAGGGTCTGTGACTTTGGGCACGTTCAGGCCCGACAGGTCTGTGTAAAACGTCAAGCCAAAGGCCCAGGTATTGCCTCGCTCAATGCCTGCCGATATGTCAACCCCACGCACTGGCCGATACACCACCGCCCAGTTGATGGGCGACTTGGCCGGAAAAGAGTTGCCCAAGGGCTCAGCCTTGTAGTTGTTGCCGTCGTATTCAGCTTTGAGCACCACATTCCAAGGCGTTTGGTACTCGACACCACCAAACAACGATGCAGGGCCATGGAACCAGCTGCTGGCTGCAAATGTTCCGCCGTTGCCCACATCGTTTTGGCGCGCATCAAAACCTTTGCCGAACACGCGACTGAGTGGATTTTTCATGCTGTCTCGGTTGCCCAAGTAGCCCCATGCAATGCCTGCAGACCAATCGAAACGGCCCGTGCGTTTGCTGGCCACCACGTATTCTGAGCTGAACAAACCCGTGCCGCCCATATCGCGCCAGCCCACTGCGATCTCCGGCAAATAGTTGGACTCACGCCAAGCGCGCAGCTTCATGTCAATGCTTTTGTCTTTGTACGCCTGCAAACCGCTCCACGACTCAAATGGAGAATACAAACGATTCGAAATGCTGGTGTAACGAAACCCCGTTTCCATCCACTCCAGGGGCTGAAACATCACGCTCACTTGGTTGTAGGGCCATATTCTGTGTAGCCCAAAACCAAAGTAACCCGCGTCTTGCATGCGGGCAGTAGGCGTTTGCAACAAGCCCACATTACCCCAGTTGCTGGCACTGGGCCTGGCTTGCAAATGTCGACCCGCCATATCCCACGCGTCTGTTTGGGGTATTTCGGGCACCACTTGGCGGTGGTAGCTGGCAAATGCGTCTAACGGCACGCTCGATGCCACGCCTTGGGTGCCTAGCCAAGAGGCCCAGCGTTGGTTGAAGTCATCATCCATGGATGGCTTGGGTGCCCACACCCAAGCGCCTGGTGCAGGCGTGTCTTGGTTGCCGGCATTCCAGCTGCGCAAACCTGCTTTTTGCACGCGGCCGTCTGGCTGAGCCACCCAGGCCCAAGGCACTGTCGTGCTGGGGAAACACGCGCGCACATAGTCGTTGGCCTGCAACCCCTCTTTGTAGGGCACTTCGCACACAGCGCCGTCTGCGTTCATCACGCGCAAGGTGTTGGGTCGTGTGGGCATGGTCACGCTGTCGCCCGGCATAAGCACCGGATCGCGCTGCGGGTTGGCGGCCAGCCATTTGCCACTGGCAGATGCCACGCGCACACGGCCTGTAGGCGGCAGCGCCTGCAAGGCTTGTTGCAAGCCAGCCAGCTCAGGGGCAGAAATTTGTTTTTCGCTTAAAAGTGCAGTTAGCTGTGTTTGAAGCGCTGCCTGCTCAAGTTCTTGCCTGGTCTTTTCTTCGGGCGTCGACCACACCAGTCCAAGTGGGTAGGCGTCAGGCGCATCGGGTTGCTGCTCTAACCAATCACTCAACCTTACAGTGGGGGTTAGCTTTGTTTGCGCATTCGCGCACGACAGTGCCATCACTCCAAGCATCGTCGCTGCTAAACATGCGTATTTCATGGTTTTGCCACTCCTGGCTTCACCATTCCTAGTGGCCGCAAAGTCACGCACAGCTCAGGGGCCACACACTGCTCGCTGTAGATCACTTGGTTGTTCACCACAGCATAAATTTCTTTGTACAGCCACTCACGTCCATCGGCAGTTTTACTTTTGACCTGTTCAATGAACCATTGGGCAGGTTGATTGACCAGTGCCACCTCTTGAGCTGTTGGCTCAATCCATTGGCTGATGATGTATTCCACCTGGCCATAACGGTAGCCAGGCATCAAGTCTTTGCTTCGGCTCCACACCAAGGGGCGCTTAGACTCGGCCAAGTCATGCCAGTTTGGCACTTTGTCGCTTTGCTTGCGTAGCTCATGCGTCATGCCCTGCACTTCCACCACGCGGCCATTCACCAGGTGCAGCATTTCACGCTGACCGCTGTACCAATGCTCGTGCACGTCGAGACCTTTGGTTTGACGGTAGCCCAAGGCCATGGCGCTGCTGCGCCCGTCCAAGCTGACCTGCAAATACTCAAGCCCTGGCTGGTACGCGCTGTCAGCCGCCCCCTTGGGCATCAAGTTAGCAAACGTGTCCACCACAGGGTTGAAGCCTTGACACGCAGCCAACGCAAGTGACACGCACACACAAACTGTGGTGCGAAAAAACTTTATCACGAACATGCGACCCAGTGATGAATTAGTTAAGAAGGGAATGTGCAAAAAAAAACGCCCCCTAAGGGGCGTTTTTTTGAACATACAAATTATTTTGTACGTGTTGTAGAGCTCGTAGTAGTGGAAGCAGCAGCAACAGCGTCATCCTTATTTGCAGCAACGGCGGCAACGGCGGCAACGGCGGCAACGGCAGCAGCTGCAACACCCACAGTCACACCCGCGGCAGCACCAGCAGCAGCAGCACCACCAGCGCCTGCACCAGCGCCGCCGGCACCAGCGCTACCAGAAGACTGGCTTTGAGCAAAAGCAATAGGAGACAAAGACAAAGCCAAAGACAGGCACAGTGCAGAAACTTTTTTCATGATGATGATCCAAAAATGATTGATGAGTCGGCCTCATTGCAAACGCCCTGAGATCCTGATCGATCAAGAAAAAATGACGATTCTTGATTCGATACAAGTGCAATATAACTCAGTTCTGACGGTTTTGACAATTAAACGCCGGAAGTGCGTTAAAAACACAACAAACACAGATGCCTTTATTGAGATACGAATAAAGAGTTAATTCATACTGATTGAGAAGATGGTGTGCTTGCAGCATGGATAGGCGCCTATGGAGATCTCTACTCTCTGCTCAATATGAAGATTTAGCGGGCCACTCCTGCCCTTTAGCTGCTCATTTGGGTTTGTTTTGTAAAAATTACATTTCAGAACCGCTGGCGATGGCCCTCACGCCCTTGATCAACTGGTTGATGGCGCGCTTTTGGTAGCGCAGGCTGTTGGTCAATTTGGTTTGCTGGTCTCTCGCCCGCCCAAGCATCACCTTATCTTGAAGCTTCAAAAAATCTTCGATGAATTTGATTTCTTCGGTTCGTTCTTTGCCCTTTGGTTTTTTATTTCGGGTTGTAAACGTCACCGGCACACGCTCTTTGTTTTCGTGTTGCTGAACCAGTCCGTAAAGCGCAAATCGGTGTGGGTCCATCGCCCAATCTTTGATTTCAGCGTTCACATCCAACGCGTTTTGATTAATTGAGAACGCCTCGTTGCGCTCATAGTCAATGATGCGTCTAGCAAGTTCTGTGGCTTGGGGGTCTGAATCGCACTCATCTCGAATGAGCGCAACAACTGCCGTTATTTCTGCTTCAAAAGCACGTTCGTTAATTGGCAGTGACAAAGCGTGTTTGGTAGCGTTGACACTCGCACGTCTTTTGCCCTTGTCTGACTTTGGGCCAGTGGATTTGAGGGCGTTGGCCTTATTTGCGGCTCTTTGCTTGGGGCTTGTCATTCTTTGACGGCTCTAATTGTTTGACCTCTCCTACATCGATGGCTTGGAGGTCGCGCTTAATCAACTCGTTTTGCAGTTTGAGGCGCTCTTGCAGGATGGATCGATTGACAAGTGCTTCGTAGGCTTGTTGAAGCTGGGTGAGGGTCTTCGTGCGCAGGGCTATTTGCTGATCGAGTTTGATGAGCTCATCCTTGCGGTTGCTCATTGCAGCTTCTAGCAGACTCTCTGTCGTGTGGCCGTTCTTTTTGAACAAGTCAATAACGTCTTGCCCATTCCACATTTGCCCGAAAATCAAAGTCCGTATGGCATGTCTTTGGTCTTCTTTGGTTGCGTAATTTGTTAACTGAGCAACCATGTCTTCCAAGATTACTGACCTCTTTTGCGCTTCGTAGCGACGCATCCACCAAATGCACTGAAAGATTTTTTCGGCTAGAAACATTTGCAACTCTGTTGTTGCACCTAGCTCTTTGAGAGTGCCCTCGTACCCTTGTCTGTACAAAGTATTTGACTCGCCGGGCAAAAGAGGAAAGCTTGCACCCGCCGCTTTTGAGACTTTTGCGGTTGGTTGAGTTGGATCATCAGGATCAGCTGGCACCCCTATTCCCCTCTTGGACATTTATAGACCGTGCATTCATTAGACAAACACCCGGGGCGTTGTCGATCGTTCCGACAAATTTAATTCCCGCCCGTTCCAAACAAGCCCTCAACGATTCAAGCGTTCGCGCATGAGCCGGCGGAAGACCATCTACCGCTTCTAGGCGCTTGATTGTGGCTACCCCCACCCCAGAAAGCATGGATAGGTCTTGAACAGACATTCTGAGCATGGCCCTTGCAGCACGTATTTGTTGACTTGAAATCACATCTGAATAGCCATATAATTGGCTTTTTGGTATCGTTTATTAAGTTTGAGGTCAAATGAATAATACAGCTTCAACACACCTAGTTCAACTGGTTAAGCACATTGAGGGAGCATATGCTCCGAACACCATTCGAGCGTACAAAGCAGACATGATTGAATTCATCAAATTCTGCGACAAAAACTCGTTAGCTGCATTTCCTGCGGCGCCCCATGACATCGCCAATTTCTTGCTTTCAGCCATGTCACAAGGCATCAAATCAGCAACCATTCGCAGAAAAGTGGCCTCCATCAGCGCCGTGCACCGCTTGTCAAACTTGACTGACCCAACCAAGCACCCGGAAGTCAAACTTTGCATCAGAAAGATCAATCGCCAGTTGGGCAACAGGTTTGATCAAGCCTTTCCAGTGACGCGCAGCGTCCTTGATCAACTTTTAGAAGTTTGTGGAGACGACATACGCGGGGTTAGAAATCGGGCGTTGCTACTGTTGGCGTACGACTCTATGAGGCGCAGGGCCGAACTCGTGTCACTGCGCGTTGAAGATCTTGAATTTGGAGATCAGGGTCGATCTTCCGTCTTGCTGCGAAAAAGCAAAACTGACCAAGTTGGCTCAGGTCACTGGATTCACCTCACCCATGAAACCACAGAGGCGATCGCTGCCTGGCTTCGCTTAGCACAAATCAAAGATGGTTATCTACTTCGAGGCATCCATTTAGGCAACAAAATTTGCCTTGAGCTCGGAGCGAGCCAAGTCAGCCGGATTTTTAAAACCCTTGCACAAAAAGCCAAGCTTGATCCCAGTGTCGTCGAAGGCATAAGCGGGCATTCAATGCGCGTGGGCGCCGCTCAAGACCTGCTGATGAAAGGTGCGAGCTTGCCACAGATCATGGTCAAAGGTGGCTGGGTAAAAACTGACACTGTGATGCGTTACATCGAGAAGGTGAGACCATCGGCCACTCATTCGGAACTATTCGGTCACTGATTGGCAAACTAACTTTCTTGTGCATCATTTACCCAGATCAATACACAGCTGTTTTTTTGCTCAATTTTGAACAAAAAGCACATTTAAGACTAGAATTCTTGTCAGATTAAAAGCGATCGTCGTTCTTTTCAAGTGCTAGCACTTGAAAAGGCGGTAGCGTGGCTGATCGATTAGACAAATGCACAACAAACAAACACAGACACAAGAAGATACTTACTTCCGTGTTCTGCGCATCCTGAAAGAAAACCCAGATCTCACTCAACGTGAGCTTGCCCAAAAGTTGGGCGTGAGTGTTGGAAGTCTTAATTACTGCTTGAAGGCCCTGATTGAAAAAGGCTGGATCAAGATGCAAAACTTCAGCCAATCCAAAAACAAGTTTGGCTATGTTTACATACTGACACCCAAAGGCATATCAGAAAAAGCGGCGCTAACTGGCAACTTCTTGAAACGCAAGTTGTCAGAGTATGAAGCACTTAAATTGGAGATTGCTTCGCTCAAACTGGAGATGCAATCAACTCATGAACACCAAGACATCAAGGCATGATTAAAGTTACCCCCGTTATTCTTTGCGGTGGGTCTGGCACTCGTTTGTGGCCGTTGTCTCGAGCTGGTTTTCCAAAGCAGTTTTTGGTGCTATCGGGCACCACCAGCTTGTTTCAGCAGGCCGTTGAGCGCGTCAGCCAGCTTGGCGCAGCTGATATCACGGTAGCCAGCCCCCTCATCGTCACCAACGAAGAGCATCGCTTTTTGTCGCTCGAGCAGCTGCGCGAGGTGCAACAAACCAACGCCACCTTGCTGCTAGAGCCCACCGGCCGCAACACCGCGCCGGCGCTCACCTTGGCTGCGTTACAGGCTACCGAGGGTGGGGCAGATCCCATCCTGGTCGTCACCCCGGCCGACCAAACCGTGCAAAATGCAGAGGCTTTCAAAGCGGCGTTGCAGCAAAGCATCCGCGCCGTGGCAGAGGGTGGCATCGTCATCTTGGGCATTACACCCGACAAGCCCGAAACTGGCTATGGCTACATCCAACAGTCGGGCGGCACGGGCGCACGTGGCCAATACACCGTGGCCCAATTTGCCGAAAAGCCCAGCCTCGAAGTGGCCCAGGCCTACTTGGCCGGTGGCCAATACACCTGGAACAGCGGCATGTTTGTGCTGCGCGCCAGCACGTGGCTCAAAGCCTTGGCCCAGTTCCGTCCCGACATTGCCGCGGCCACCCAAGCCGCGTGGCAAACCAAAACCACCGATGCATCTTTTGTGCGCCCCAATAAACAAGCGTTTGCCCAAGTTCCTTCTGAATCCATAGACTACGCCGTGATGGAAAAGTGCCCTGGCTCTAGCTTTCCCATTCACATGGTTCCGCTCGACGCAGGATGGTCCGATTTGGGAGCGTGGGATGCCGTGTGGCAAGTTAACCAAGACGGCCACCAAGACGCGCATGGCAACGTGGTGCAAGGCGACGCATTATTGGCCGATACACACAACACTTTTATTCACGCTAGCAGTCGATTGGTCGGGGCGGTAGGTTTGAGAAACCTCATCGTCGTGGAAACGGCAGACGCCGTGCTGGTAGCGGATCGAGCCCAAAGCCAAAAAGTCAAAATGCTCGTGCAGCAACTTGAAGCGCAAGAGCGCGAGGAACTCACCTTGCATCGGAAAGTCAACCGCCCATGGGGCTGGTACGACAGCATTGACGAAGGCGAGCAATTTAAGGTTAAACGCATTCGAGTCAACCCTGGCGCTAGCCTGAGTTTGCAAATGCATCACCATCGCGCTGAGCATTGGATTGTTGTTAATGGCACTGCGGAAGTAACTTGCGGCAGCAAAACCTTCCTTATTGGCGAAAATGAATCCACCTTTATTCCCTTGGGGGAAGTTCATCGTCTAGGCAACCCAGGCAGCATTCCACTCGAGATTATCGAAGTGCAATCAGGCAAGTATTTAGGCGAGGATGACATAGTGAGATTTGAAGACATATACAATCGTAATAATGTTCAATAATGTAAATATTTGATTACTTAACAACGCGACCATTGAAAAAAAATGCGACTCAGACAAGTATTTAAGTATCCAATACTCTTAATTTTAAATTTTTTCGATTTAGAAATTAAATCAAAACGAATTCAATACCCCGTTGAACTATCGACTGATGAAATTAAACTAATCGAAAGAGAAAGAGAAAAATCCTCATTCCCATTTTTTGCTGCACTCAATATTATATTAATATCCAAATCAAAATCCTACAATGTTGAATACATTGAAATTGGCCCCCAAAAATCATATATAGAATCTCTCGTACGTGACTGCTCAAAAATCATTGACAATGAAATGCTCACTTATTTTATATGCGAAAACAACAAAGATTTTATTCCATCAATAAATGTTGATAAGCTCTTAATAGCTAGATTAAGCACGAAAGATCATGACACAACTAAATTTTGGCTTGAAAAATTAATGCATCTCAATCCAAAAGTTATCTTATTTATCGAGGATTACGGACGCTGGTCTGGGACTAAAAAAGCTGTGGACAAATTAAACAGCGAAATGAACTATGGCTTCATAAGCATATTCTCACATGGTAAAGAAAGAATTTTATTTCAAGTGAAATAATATGTTAATAATAGATACAGATAAATTCCCAACATTTTCTAGCTACACAAGCTCTTTAAGCCTTTCCGCAAAAAAAAACTATCACAGTGCATTTAAGAAAAACCATGATAAGCAGTATCGAGAAATAGATTTTGATCCAACTCTTGTAATTAAATATATGGAAATATGGGAAAACCAGTTAGTACATGGACAGCAAGTTAAATGGGAATTCGGTATCAATCACCTTGAAAAGCTTAATAGAAATAAAAAATTAAAACTCTTTAGCGATGGTGTTGAGGCAATTCACTTCATTGAAAAAAAGAATGGTTATTGGTTATGTCATGCCCCACTTTTTGACAAATCACTTAATGACAAGTATATAGCCAAATTCATGTGGTTTAGTCTAATAAAATTTTCTATCGAACAAAGACTAGGTATCCTGGATCTCGGGGGGGGTCCAAACGATTGGATACAATATATCAAAACTCGAGATAATTATCCATCTCAAAAATACAAGTGGGCTTATGTTCCCGAATCAGCCAAAAACAATCCCGATCAAGAAGATGAATATCACCTTCAATTTCTGACAAAAAAGCTCATAAAAAAGCAACGCAATGCTTAACTCGATTAAATGGCTATATTTTATCGAGCTATTTCCTAAGCTCCTTTCAACATTAAGTATTTTAATTGCCGCAAAATTTATTCCTCCATCTGAATACGGTTTAGCTTCATATTTTCTGATTTACTGTGGATATTTTCGAGCAATCCTCGAAACTACCGCCTCAAAGATAGTTCTACAAGCGGAGATAAATATTAATAATACAATCCAACAAAATCACCTAAATAGTGTTATTTTTTCATTAGGCCTTCTATTCTCCCCTTTTCCTTTGATACTAATAGCCATTTTCAGCCCAGAAAAGATTGAATCTACTAAATTATTCATAAGTCTATTGCTTATTTGCCTAACTATTCCACTAGGCTCACTAAACTCTATTGCCATCGCAAAATTATCAAAAAACTTAGATTTTCAAAGGATTTTTATTGCACAATGCATTGGAGCTTTAGCTTCAACTTTTTGCCTTGGAATTCTTCTTATTCTAGAGAAAAGCTTCTTTCCAGTCATATTTTCTAACTTCATAAATATTCTATCACTATCACTCTATTTATTCACTACAAAGAGATTAGACGCTCCGCCACTAGGCTCTCTATTTACGGATGCAAAATTAAAAATTGACTTTTTGATTTTTAATACCTGGCATTTTTTTGAAAGCAAGCTAAATTGGCTAAGCTCGTGGCTAGATGCATTGATAATTGCGTTACTCTTAACTTCAAATGATTTAGGGGTATTTAGAATGGGATCGGCAATTCCCATTATGCTCTTCTCCAGTCTCGTTTTTCCTTTTTCCCAATTCTTCGCAAGCAATCTAGCCAATTCAAAAACTCATGCAAAATCAACAAAGTGCAATATTTTAAATGCACAAAATACGATTCTTGAATTATCATTATTGATTGTAATTGGCTGTTATATATTTGGTGATACATTTGTCCTTATATTTGGCAACCAATGGACAGGCATACAACATATTATAGTCGGCATTTCTCTTTCAATGTCAATTAGCTACATTTCGTCATGCTATACCGATTTTTACCGCATAAATGGGCGATCGAAGCTTGCAACTCAAATTCAGCTTGTTAAAATTTTTTATCACGCGCCAGCTTATTATTTTTTATTAACTTTTAATTTGAAATTCTTCTTGATTGGAAAAACATTATTATCCATAATTGACCAATTGCTTGAATTTAAAATTCAGAAAGAAATCATTAACATTAGCGCATATGATTTTTATCAAGTTAAAATAAATATTTTAGTTCGTTACATTCTCATTCTCGCTCTTATCATGGTATTTGATACATTCATGGAAGATCAGCCATTGCATAAATATTACTACATTACCCCAATTTACTTGTTATACTCATTCAACATATTTCATCGAAATATGAAAATGAAAAAAAATCAATTTTAACTCACCAAGTCCAAAACTAAATGAGCAATATAATCACATACAGCAAGAAGGGTACGATTGAATATTACCTCAACGCTCAAGATCTACAACTGCCGGAAAAGACAATATTAAAGATATATAGCTCAGAATTATCGAGTATGAAAATGCTAGATATAGGAGTTGGCGGTGGTCGCACCACTTTACACTTCTCCAATCTAACAAAAGAGTATCTTGGTATAGATTATTCTAAAGAGATGATATCAGCTTGCAAAGAGCGATTTTTCGAATCAGTAAAAAAAAATATTGATTTTGAGACTGTCGACGTTAGAGACATGTCTTCAATTAAAAGCCAAGAATTCGATTTTATCCTATTTAGCTTCAATGGAATAGATTATATATCACACGACGATAGGCTTCAGGCTTTCAAAGAAATTCACAGAGTAGGTCGGCCTGGCGGTATTTTTTGTTTTTCGACACATAATCTTAATTATGCTCGAAGAATATTTAGTGTTAGATCACTCGTAACCGCCAAACCCACACAACTTCTTAAAAGATTCAGAGCATACAAAAATTTATGGCGCCACAATAAAGCCGGCCTCAAAATTGTAAATGATTCGGGAGTTTTATATTCAATATTTCTTGATGGAGCATTTGATTTTTCGCTTAGCACATACCATATTGACCCAAGCAGCCAATTTCATCAACTTCAAAATACCGGATTATTCGAAAACATTAAGATGTATTCACTTATTACTGGCAGAGAGGTTTCATACGAAAGCAACAATAAAAATACATTATTTGACCCATGGATTTATTATACCTGTAATTTTGTATAACCAATTGATTAGAATTATTTTAGAAAATTATTTATTCTTAAATGCACTCAACTGAAAAAATATACGTCGCAGGCCATCGTGGCATGGTTGGTTCTGCCATCGTGCGTCATTTGCTGGCGCAAGATGTCGCCTCAAGTCAAATCGTCACACGCACGCATACCGAGCTAGACCTCACTAACCAAACCGCTGTGCAAGCGTTTTTCGCCGCAGAAAAGCCCACTCAGGTGTACTTGGCTGCAGCTAAGGTGGGTGGTATTTATGCCAACAACGCCTACCCCGCCGATTTCATTTACCAAAACCTGATGATGCAGGCCAATGTGATCGAGGCGGCGTTTAAAAATGATGTGCAAAAGCTATTGTTTTTGGGCTCTAGCTGCATTTACCCGCGCATGGCGCAGCAGCCCATGCGCGAAGACGCATTGCTCACCGGAACGTTAGAGCCAACGAATGAGCCCTACGCCATTGCCAAAATTGCAGGAATCAAACTTTGCGAAAGCTACAACCGTCAATACGGAGCCAGCCACGGCGTGGATTACCGCAGTGTCATGCCCACCAACCTCTATGGCCCAGGTGACAACTACCACCCCGAAAACAGCCACGTCATTCCCGCGCTCATTCGTCGCTTTCACGAGGCTAAGTTAGTTGGTGCGCCCAGTGTCGCCATTTGGGGCACAGGCATACCGCGCCGCGAGTTTTTGTATGTGGACGACATGGCTGCCGCCAGCGTGCACGTCATGCAGCTGCCAAAGACTACCTACGACCAACACACCACTCCCATGCAAAGCCACATCAACGTGGGCAGCGGCTCTGACGTGACCATTGCCGAAGTGGCCCAAGCCATCGCCCAAACAGTGGGCTACAAAGGCCAAATTGAGTTTGACACTTCCAAGCCCGATGGTGCGCCACGTAAGTGGATGGACAGCTCGCGCCTCAACGCCCTAGGATGGCAAGCCAAGGTTGACTTAAACCGCGGTCTTGATGCCGCGTATCAAGACTTTGTGAGCAAACTATGACCGAACCCAACCCACAAAAAATTGCCCTTATTACGGGTATCACCGGCCAAGACGGCTCTTACCTTGCGGAGTTTTTACTGGAGAAGGGCTACATCGTCCATGGCATCAAACGCCGTGCGTCTTTGTTCAATACCCAGCGCATTGACCACATTTACCAAGACCCACACTTCGAGCACGCCAACTTCAAACTGCACTATGGCGACCTGAGTGACACCAGTAACCTCATTCGCATCGTGCAAGAAACCCAGCCAGATGAAATCTACAATCTTGGCGCACAAAGTCACGTTGCCGTGTCGTTTGAGTCTCCTGAATACACCGCCGATGTGGACGGTATTGGCACGCTCCGCTTGCTCGAGGCTATTCGCATCTTGGGGCTGGAGAAGAAAACCCGTTTTTACCAAGCCAGCACATCAGAGTTGTATGGCTTAGTGCAAGAAATTCCTCAAAAGGAAACCACACCCTTCTATCCACGCAGCCCCTATGCTGTGGCCAAGATGTACGCGTATTGGATCGTGGTCAACTACCGCGAAGCCTACGGCATGTACGCCTGCAACGGCATTTTGTTTAACCACGAGAGCCCACGCCGTGGCGAAACATTCGTCACCCGTAAAATCACACGTGGTTTGGCCAACATTGCCCAGGGGCTAGAGCAATGCCTATACATGGGCAACTTAGACGCACTGCGTGACTGGGGCCACGCTAAAGACTATGTGCGCATGCAGTGGATGATGTTGCAACAAGACAAGGCCGACGACTTTGTCATTGCTACAGGTGTGCAGTACAGCGTGCGTCAGTTCATTCAATGGAGTGCCGAAGTGCTAGGCATTACACTCAAATTTGCAGGCGAGGGTGTCAACGAAACCGCTACTGTAGCGGCCATCCAAGGCGACAAAGCTCCCGGCCTCAAGCTGGGAGACGTGATCGTCAGAATTGACCCACGCTACTTCCGCCCCACCGAGGTCGAAACCTTGCTGGGCGACCCCGCCAAAGCCAAAGCCAAACTGGGCTGGACACCCGAAATTACCGTACAGCAAATGTGTGCAGAGATGGTAAATGCAGATCTAAATATAGCCATGAGTCACAGATTACTTACCAATAACGGATTCACACGCAATGTTTCATACGAATGATTATGCGATACTTAAAATATAAATTACAAACTGAATATGAAAAATTAATCAATCCAAAAATTGATTGGCAAGGTGCTACCGTATACACACTGCATAAGATTTTACAAAAGAAAACAAATTCCAAGCTGCATTCAGAAGTATTAATTGACGAATTAGAAGCATTCGTATCAAAGAAAATCAATAGTATAAAAAGTCCAGAAAAAGTTGAGAATTTATATAACTCCAGTGATATTCTATTAACTATCGATGATGGCTATCGTACAAGTGTTTACAATTTGCTGTCACTTGCTAGAAAATATAATTTTAAATTTTTAGCATTTATTAACACTTCAGGATGCGAGGGAAATAAATACTTGTGGCCCGACATTTTAGATCGCGTAATTATTGAAAATAACATCTCACTTCTTCGTGAATTAAATTCAATAACATCATTACATACATTAAACAGCCATTTATCAAAAAACTATAGCTTGGCAAATTTAGTAAGGCGAAATTTATTGTTAAGCAATGATCCAGAAATCAATTATAAATTAAATGAATTTGTGATTAATAAATCTCTCGAAATGAATTTGGACACTGAATTACTTTCTGAAATTGACATCAGAAATTTATCGAATTTTAATAATATTTGCTTTGGTGCACACACACACAACCATATTAATTTGGCAACCAATAATAGCCAGATAATTACTGAAGACATAGCTAAAAATTTAGGTTACATAGAAAAATACTCATCATTAAAACCAGCATCATTTGCATATCCGTATGGAGGATATGAGTTTATAAAGAAAAAAAATATGGAAATCCTGAAAGATTTGGGATTAGATATAGCCTATACAACTGAATTAAAGCCATATCGTAATAATTTAATGTATACCTTACCACGAGTAAGTTTAAATTTTCATGAAAATAGTGCATCTTAACACCTCAAGTACTGGCGGCGGTGCAAGTAGCATTGCTAAATCTTTGCGTGATTTAGCAATAAAAGATGGCTATGATTCGATTCTGTTAAGTAAAAGTAAAAATCCTTTAGATAGCAATAGCTATGCACTACATAGTCCCAATAAATTAAATATTCTGAAAAACAGATTATTTTCTAGACTACATAGAGAATACGGTACTGAATATCAACCGCGCTCAGAAAGTGAGCGTTTACTAAAACATTTAGATGGTAAAACTGTACTACATTTTCATAATATAAGTGGAAATTTTTTCGATATAGCTTACATTGCAGAATTGTCGAAAAAATATTTGACTATCATCACAATGCATGATAGTTGGTATTACACGGGCCATTGCTCCCATCATTTTGAATGTGCTAACTGGAAAAACAACTGCCTCCCCAATTGCAATCAACTCGCTACTCCTCCAGAAATTTATCGCGACAAGGCATATATTAATCAATTATACAAACTAGCAAGCCTGAAGAAATCTAATGTAATTATTACATCTCCTGCAAAATGGCTAATTGATGAGATGAATACTATTAATGATTTTTCTCATTTGAAAAAATTAACTATTCCAAACGGTATAAATACAGAAATTTTCAATGGGTTCCCTAGAGTTCTTAAATCAGAATCAATCACATTTTGTTGTGCAGGGAGCCATTTGAACAGCAATTTTTTTAAGAATTATCAATTAACAGTTGCTACAGTTTTGGAATTTTCAAAAAGGCATTTAGACAAAAAAATTGAATTGATCTGTATTGGAGCAACTAAATCAAATGTAGAGATGGCCAATTTAAATATTATTGGAACTGGATCATTGTCTCAAAAAGAGGTATCTGATACGCTTAAAAAAAGTGATGTATTTATACATCTTTCTAATGGAGACACTTTTCCAACTGTACTACTTGAAGCGACTTGCTCTGGACTACCTATGATAGGATCGAATATTGGTGGGATTCCTGAAATTATTATCAATGACGAAACGGGGTACGTAGTTCCAAATATTTTAGAAGAAATTTTGTATAAGATTGAATTAATTCTCAGCTCGAAAAATATATATGAAAATTTTAGCAAGAATGCATTAAAAGAATCATTGAAATTTAATCAAAATAGAATGTACTATGATTACAAAGCACTATACGAATACTAATTTTAGAATTGACTCATTTTTAGTATGGGGTCATGGAATTAAGAATCTTGAAACTATTCTGGAAATAATTAGTTCAAAATGTGAGATTATTTATATTAAGAAAAGGAATATTGCGAATATATCAAAATTTGTAAAAAAAGTATATTCTCATGATTACGCACCGCTATGGCATTTAGCCGCAAAAACAAATTATTTAAAAAAAACACCAACGACTGTTTGTTTGATTGTAGTTAAAAACTTTAGTAATGATTGGGATTATTTTGGTGAAGATAACTTCAGGCATGCCGAGTCAATCTGTATCAATGATTTGAAAAAAGAAATTCGTATACTCTTTAATCCTAAAAATAACAACGGGCAAATTTCAGAACACCATGTGATTCATGCATGTGACAATGAAATTCAAACATCATTACTTTGTCTAGAATTTGATTTTGATATTCATTATTACAGAAGTAATTCATCAATTGTAGGTGCTCCATATTATTTGCATGATAACTATTTGGAAAGTACAATTTTTTTAGTCGATACATTCAAGTTAAAAGCAAGAATTTTATATGGAGAAAGTTGGTGTAATTATTCTCATAAGATTATTGATATAGACGAGACACCTCATTTTATGGCACTCTGTGGTCAGCAGGATTTGTACTTAAATTACATAAATAAATTTTTAGGCGGTCCGATTACAGAGTTTTATTCAAAAACTCGTTATGAATCAATTATTCACGAGAATTACCTAAGTAAAGATCATCCCAATAAATATATACTTGTTCGCAAAGACGAAAACAATGGCGACAACTATGTTATCGAGGACGGTTTACATAGAGCGTCAATTCTTGTACGAAATAACATAAATAAGGTGCTTGTATGCATGAGACGCAAATAAATCAAATTTTATTTGAAGTTTTCAAAAAGATTCATATCATTGAATATGCGTTGATAAAATTGGATCCTATTTTTCCATATCTTACCGCAGGAAGTGATATTGATTTATTAGTAAAGGATCCGGATCAGGCTACTCAATTATTACTTGATTCTTTGAATAATTTTGTCAAAGATGATGCATATGAAATTTACATTCAAAGCATTAGAAGAGAACATATACAAATAGACCTTCTAAAGGATAATGCAATTATAATAAGATTTGATATTCACTCCAAGTTACCCGAATACAAATATTTAGCAATTAAAGATTCGTTATTTGAAAGAATATTGAGTGAATCAAAAGAAAAAGAAATTAAAAATATACATATAAAAGTACCATCTCTGAACCACGAATTAATGATTCGTTACTTTGAATATATTGAATATTACAGCATTAGGCCCGACAAAATTAAACACATTAATTATATTACCGAAAGTCTTGTAGATAAAGAGCATTTTTTTTCTCAAATTCACTTTTACACAAAATTTGATACAAATCGCAGTGAAGTTTTAAATACAAAACAAAGCACCTTCATTAACTATCAACTAATTCGTATTAATAAGGCATTTAAACGTTATGGTCTATTAGGCACTATTAGATTGGCAATATCTAAATTTAGCAAAAATAAATGATTGAATCTTTTGTTGTTTGCATATTGATAGGTATATTTGCGTCCAAAAGTTTTTTGCTGTATAAAAAATTCAATCAACATATTTTTTTCGACCTAAATTTTGTTTTCACTGGACTATTATATTTATATATCGGAGTACCAATAATATTTTACTCATTATTAGGGGATATATTTCAAAACACAAATGTCGCAACTATAAATCTTACGAATTTTACTGGTTTATATTTCCTAACAGTATCTACACTTCTTTTTTGCACAAAAGGAACAATTAAAAAATATTCCCCCATCATTTCTTGCAACATTAAAATAACCAAATTAGCTTTGTTGTCTATAAATTTAATTCTCATAATATTAATATATTTGAACTTTGATGAATTAATTGCCATCACCAATAAATCTATGGGTGCTGAACTTGCCTTAATATTTGATGCATTAAAAGTTAAAGCTCTATTTACAATCGCTGTATGCTTAAGTATCATGCTTTGTATAGCCACCAAAAGTATATATAATCTTTCATATTTAACTATATTTGTTGGATTAGACTTATACTTAAGGAATCGATTTTTTTTATTAACATTTATATTCTCATTAATGATCGTGTTATTTATAGTAAGAAAAAAAATAAACTTAAAGTTTATTTCTATTCTTCTTGTGCTAATGGTTTTAGTAGCTATTTTTAGGGATAACAATGAAACCGATTATTTCGATCATTTAATATTAATAATTGGCGAGTTGTTGTTCACTTGGCAATCAACCTTTATCATTGCAAACTCTTCTTTTGGCGTTAATTTCCTTGATTGGTTTTTAAATTTAATAAGTGGTAATTTATTTGAAATAATTAATAGCCACTCGTTTAACTCTTATAAACAGATACTTGATCAGAGCAATGAAATTGGCTTTGGTTTAGGTGGGTCACTTCTGGCGGAAATAATATCATTTAATAATATAACTGTAACAACATTATCTCCATTTTTTTTGTTTATATATCTTCTGCTTTTCGAAAAACTTAAAACGAAAAATACATTTTTCTTGATTAGTCATACTGTCTTGATGGTTAACATGATCACGATACTAAGAGGTGATTTTTCAAAAATAATTTTCTACAACCTGTATATTGCTTTTTTGCTTTTACCTTTTTATCATGTTCAAAAATTTAAATCTAAAAATCGTTAGGTTAAGAGGTGGTATTGGCAATCAACTCTTCCAATATGCCTTTGCAAAAAAGTTAGAATACTATTCAAATGAAAATATAGTATTTGACATTTCTGATTTCTATGTTAACAAACATCATTCTGGCTTTATGTTAGATCAGTTAGTGCACGATATACATACTACTAATACGAATAGCTTTTTATCCTCTCCTAATTCCGCATATTCAAGAATATTAAGAAAACTTCATTTTAATAACAAATTTATATATTATGAAAAATCTATTGGTTATGACGATATGTCATACAAATCTAGTAAAAGTTATTTTGATGGTTATTGGCAATCGCACAGTTACTTTCATGGGATTGAGGAGATTCTAAAAGCTTCTATTAAAT
>Ga0228700_1000479_pt1 | contig 37148 bp, 43 predicted proteins | sample McNCre317_Aug_MG_FD_178019 | JGI IMG/M metagenome (GOLD analysis project Ga0228700, IMG submission 178019) | Freshwater microbial communities from McNutts Creek, Athens, Georgia, United States - 3-17_Aug_MG | ecosystem: Environmental > Aquatic > Freshwater > Creek | place: USA: Georgia...
TCGGTCAAATCGACCACTTTGACCACCTCAATCAAACGGTTCAAGTGCTTGGTGATTTGTTCAATCACTTCGTCTGAACCATGTGTTTGTATGGTCATGCGTGACAAGCTGGCGTCTTCGGTCGGCGCCACGGTCAGAGATTCAATGTTGTAGCCACGGGCAGAAAACAAGCCCACCACGCGCGACAAAGCGCCGGGTTCGTTTTCAAGCATGAGGGAAATGATGTGTTTCATGACGTCATCCTTCCCGTTCACAGGTCTTCGCTGCCGAGCAGCATTTCAGTGATGCCCTTACCCGCCTTGACCATCGGGAACACGTTCTCGGTGGGGTCGGTACGGAAGTCGATGAACACCGTGCGGTCCTTGAGTCGGCGTGCTTCGCGCAAGGCGGGTTCGACATCTTCAGGACGCTCAATCAACATGCCCACGTGACCGTAGGCTTCCGCCAACTTCACGAAGTCAGGAATTGCGTCCATGTAGCTGCTGCTGTAGCGGCCTTCGTATTCAATCTCTTGCCACTGGCGCACCATACCGAGGTATCGGTTGTTGAGCGCCAACACCTTGATGGGCGTGTTGTACTGGAAGCAAGTCGAAAGCTCTTGGATACACATTTGCACCGAGCCTTCGCCTGTGACACAGAACACTTCGCTGTCAGGCTTGGCCAGCTTGATGCCCATGGCGTATGGGATACCCACGCCCATGGTGCCCAAGCCGCCAGAGTTAATCCAACGACGCGGCTCATCAAACCCGTAATACTGCGCCGCCCACATCTGGTGCTGGCCCACATCAGAAGTGATGTAGGTGTCCGTGCCCTTCGTCATGTTGTGCAGCGTCTCGATGACGTACTGAGGCTTGATCACTTCCGTATTACCACGGTCGTATTTCAAGCAATCACGTTTGCGCCAAGCATCGATGGTTTCCCACCAGCCAGCCAAAGCTGCTGCGTCAGGCTTCAAGCCTGACTCTTTGATCATGTCGATCATCTCGACCAACACGTCTTTCACATCGCCCACGATGGGGATGTCGACCTTCACACGTTTAGAAATGCTGGACGGATCGATGTCGATGTGGATGATCTTGCGTTCGTTTTGCGCGAAATGCTTGGGGTTGCCAATCACGCGGTCATCGAAACGAGCCCCCACAGCCAACAGCACATCGCAGTTTTGCATGGCGTTGTTGGCTTCCATCGTGCCGTGCATGCCCAACATGCCCAAGAACTTAGGTGCGCTGGCCGGATAGGCACCCAAGCCCATCAGCGTGTTGGTCACGGGGTAACCCAACATGTCCGCCAGCGTGCGCAACTCTTGCGAGGCATTGCCTAGCAACACACCACCACCGGTATAGATGTAGGGGCGCTTGGCGGACATCAACAACTGCAAAGCCTTGCGAATCTGACCGCCGTGGCCTTTGCGCACAGGGTTGTAGGAGCGCATTTGCACTTCGGCTGGGTAGCCTTCGTAAGTGGTCTTCTTGAAAGAGACGTCTTTTGGAATGTCCACCACCACAGGGCCGGGACGACCGCTGCGCGCGATGTGGAACGCTTTTTTCAGCGTCAAGGCCAAGTCGCGAACGTCTTTGACCAAAAAATTGTGTTTGACGATGGGACGCGTAATGCCAATGGTGTCGCACTCTTGGAAAGCATCTAAACCGATCGCGTGCGTGGGCACTTGACCGGTGATGATCACCATGGGGATGCTGTCCATGTACGCGGTCGCAATACCTGTCACCGCGTTGGTTGCCCCTGGGCCTGACGTGACCAAAGCCACACCTACCTCACCGGTGGCACGGGCATAACCGTCAGCCGCGTGAACCGCCGCTTGCTCATGGCGAACCAGCACGTGTTGAATCGTGTTTTGGTTGTACAGCGCGTCGTAAATATAGAGAACTGAACCACCGGGATAGCCCCAGATGTGCTTGACGTTTTCAGCTTGCAGGGCTTTGACGAGAATCTCGGCGCCCATCAGTTCTTGTGCATGACCGCCAGTGGCGGTTGCGGAATGCGATTCCGACTTTGTTTTATCCATCTTTGTACCTTTTAACCTGAGTGAATTTCGTCAACGAAAAACCTTGGGTGCTTCTTGGCGAACCCTTGTGGGGCAGCATCGAAACTTTGGACCTTCAGCCATAGACGCATGGTTCGCGCCGGACCCAGACCCGTTTGCCTTTTTTGTCGAATTGCAGCCTCAGATTATGGCACTAACCTGCGTTCGATTTAACCTTAAGCATGCAATAACCCTTCGCCGATGCCATAATCGCGCCCGATTCAAACTTGAACCCATTCGTCAGTGGCCACCGAACAAGAACTGTCAGACTTCCTCAAAAGCGTCGAGAAGCGGGCCTTCAAACGCTCGGTCTACCACGTTCGGGATGAAGAAGCGGCCCTGGACATCGTTCAAGACAGCATGATGAAGCTTGCTGAGCATTACGGCGACAAGCCCGCCGAAGAGTTGCCCATGCTGTTTCACCGCATTTTGTCAAACACCACACTTGACTGGTTCAGACGCAACAAAACCAGAAAAGCGCTGTTTAGCAACTTCAGCGACTTCGACTCCGACAAAGAAGATGGCGAATTCGACCTCTTAGAGGCCCTGGCCGTGGGCAACGACAGCCAAACCACACAAAGCGCCGAAGACAACTTTGCCAGCATCGCCAACGTGCACGATATTGAAGAAGAAATACAAAATTTGCCAGCACGTCAACGAGAAGCCTTCCTGCTGCGTTACTGGGAAGATCTTGATGTTTCTGAGACGGCTGCCGCTATGGGCTGCTCGGAAGGAAGCGTCAAAACACATTGCTCTCGTGCGGTTCTGGCACTCAGCAAAGCGCTCAAAGAAAAAGGAATTCAACCATGACACACATCGCAAATACCCAAGATGAATTTGGCTTGCGCATTGCTGCCCGCCTGAATTCAGCCAGTCTTGAGCTACCACATGACATCTCTGAGCGTCTGCGGGCCGCACGCACACGAGCTGTTGCGGCCCGTTTGAAGCCACAAACTCACCTGCAAAGCAACACAGCGGTGGTTCACCAAAACGGTGCAGCCTTGCTGAACTTTGGCGGCGATGAAGGCTTGAACATTTGGAGTCGTTTGGCGTCGCTGCTGCCACTGATTGCCTTGATTGCAGGTTTGGCCCTGATCCAAAACATCATGGACAATGATCGCGCCAATGAGTTGGCCGAAATTGACTCTGCTTTGCTTGTTGACGATTTACCCCCTGCCGCCTACGCTGACCCCGGTTTTCTTCAATTCTTGAAGAACCCTATCGCGGCCAGCGAATCCAAAGAGTAATCACCCATGTCACTCACCCGCTCGATTCGCGCCACATTCGCCGCTCAACTCGTGTTGAGCGGCGCTGTGATGTTTGCAAGCGAGCTGGTCTGCGCACAAACAGCACCTGCGGTCGCCAGCAAAACGGCCCCCAGCCTGCCTGGTCGCCCTTTGTGGATGGACTTGACCGAGTCACAACAACAAGCACTTGCCCCTTTGGCACAACTGTGGCCCACCATGACTGAGCCACACAAGCGCAAATGGCTGGCCATTTCACAAAATTTTGGGCAACTCTCGGCGGACGAACAAACCACCGTGCAAGGCCGCATGCGCGAATGGGCGGCACTCAGCCCACAACAACGCTCTGCAGCCCGCTTAAATTACGCCGATGCCAAACAGTTGCTGCAAGATGACAAAAAAGCCAAGTGGGAGGCTTATCAAGCGCTCTCGCCTGAAGCCAAACAAAAATTGGCAGCACAACAACAAATTCAACCAGTGATGGGGGCTGCGCCAGCCGTCAAGCCTGTTCCAACGACCAAGCTTGCCACCCCTCCAGCCGCCAGTGCCAACAAGGCATTGCCACGGATTGCCACAGATCAAACTGCACCGGCCACCTTGTTGCCCACGCCTCTCACCAGTTCAGTGCCTGCCAGCAGCGCAACGACTGAAAGTACCGCAACTCCCCAATGACGTCGGATTTGACAGCCCCTAGCCTGCTGCGTCGCATGGCTTGCTGGCTCTATGAGGGGCTGCTTTTGTTTGGCGTGCTGTTCATCTCGGGCTATTTGTTCAGCACCCTCAGCCAATCACGTCATGCGCTGGACAACCGCCATGGTCTACAAGCTTTTTTGTTTTTGGTCATCGGCATTTACTTCACATGGTTCGGACACAAAGGCCAAACACTGGCCATGAAAACGTGGCACATCCGTGTGGTCAACACGAATGGCGAAGCACTCACCCAAAAACGCGCCTTTGTGCGCTACATCCTCAGCTGGATTTGGTTCATTCCTCCTTTGGCGGTCCTGGCCCCTTACGCGCTCACAGGCGGAGAAACAGCGGTGTTGTTCATGGGTTGGGTGGCCGTGTGGGCTTTGCTCAGTCGCTTTCATTCGCAGCGTCAGTTTTGGCACGACGTTTTGGCCGGTACACGCTTGGTCAATGCGCAGCCTGTTGAGCCAGCCAAGCCCAAGGCCTAAGCGTTACAGTTCAACGCATGCGTGCAAATCCACAAAAATACAGAACAGGCCTCAACCGCGTTTGGCATGCGTTCGGCTACTCACTCAGTGGTCTGAAAGCGGCTTGGTATGAAAAAGCCTTTCGTCAAGAGGCCATCGGTGCGTTCGTCTTGGTGCCTTTGTCTTTTTATATTGGTCAAACTTGGCTTGAAATAGCGCTGCTGGCTGGGACCGTCGTGCTGGTCATGGTGGTGGAGCTGCTCAACACAGGCATTGAGTCTGCCATTGACCGTATTGGCCCCGAATGGCATGAACTAGCCAAACGCGCCAAAGATACCGGCAGCGCCGCCGTGCTTTTGAGTTTGTTGCTGTGCATCGCCGTGTGGGCAGCTGCCATTCACACGCACTTTTTTGCTTGAAAGTGCCCATGAACTTGCCCGCTTTTTCTGTGTGTGTCTACTGCGGTTCACGCAATGGCACCCTACCCGAATATGCCGAAGTGGCACGCCAAGTCGGCAGCTGGATTGGCCAGCATAACGGTCAACTGGTATACGGCGGAGGCAACAACGGATTAATGGGTCTTGTGGCCCAAGCCACTGCCGATGCAGGTGGACGCGTGGTAGGCATCATTCCCAAAGCTTTGCAAACCAAAGAAAACACGCGCACAGCTTGCACCGAGCTACACGTAGTGGACACCATGCACGAGCGCAAACACATGATGGCCGAGCGTGCCGATGTGTTTTTGGCGCTACCGGGAGGCATTGGCACTTTTGAAGAGTTTTTTGAAGTGTGGACCTGGCGCCAGCTGGGCTACCACGACAAACCCATTGGCTTGCTCAACACCCAAGGCTATTACGACGGATTGCTGCAATTTGCCCAAAACAGCGTCGGCCAGGGCTTTTTGAACGATTGGCAAATGGATTTGATCCGCAGCGGCACAGAGCCTACAGCTTTGCTGGAAGATTTGGTGCAAGCTGCTGGCTTCTCACCTAAGCCGAAGTTGGCCGAACTCTGAACCCCTGACCTCAACAAAAAAGCCGCAGCACCTTTAGGCTGCGGCTTTTTTATGTGACGTGCGACATGTGAATGGCGCCATCAGATGGCAGTTTCGTCCAACTCACCTGTGCGAATGCGCACCACACGCTCCACGGGTGTGATGAAGATTTTTCCGTCACCAATCTTGCCTGTACGGGCGGCGCGCACGATGGCGTCCACACAGTTGTCTACATCTGCGGCTTTCACCGTGACTTCAACCTTCACTTTGGGCAAAAAATCCACCACGTATTCAGCACCGCGGTACAACTCGGTGTGGCCTTTTTGACGACCAAACCCCTTCACCTCGGTCACCGTCAACCCGGTCACGCCACATTCAGCCAAGGCTTCGCGCACCTCTTCGAGTTTGAATGGCTTGATAACGGCGGTGATTTGCTTCATGGTTTAGGTCCTTGGGGTTCAATGAAAAGGCCTGTGCTCAGGCGCGAAATTTATTGGTTATAGGATAACGCCAATCCTTGCCAAAACTGCGGTGGGTCACACGAATCCCTACTGGTGATTGGCGGCGTTTGTACTCGTTGATGCGAATCAAGCGGGTCACTTTCTCCACATCGGCGCGCGCAAAACCAGCAGCAATGATCTCGTCCGAGCTTTGGTCGTTCTCCATGAAGCGCGACACAATGTCGTCGAGTACCTCATACGGTGGCAAGCTGTCTTGGTCGGTTTGGTCGGGGCGCAATTCTGCGCTGGGTGGGCGCGTGATGATGCGCTCTGGAATAGGCGCAGTGCCAGTGCCATACGGGTCATGCGCATTGCGCCAACGCGCCAGCTTGAACACCAAGGTTTTCGCCACGTCTTTGATGACAGCAAAACCACCCGCCATGTCGCCGTACAGCGTGCAATAGCCTGTGGCCATTTCGCTCTTGTTGCCCGTGGTCAGCACGATGGACCCAAACTTGTTGGACAAGGCCATCAACAGCGTGCCGCGAATGCGGGCTTGGATATTTTCTTCGGTGGTGTCGAGCGGCGTGCCTTCAAAGTCGGCCTTGAGCGAGCCCAAAAACGCTTCAAACTCCGGCACGATGGACACCTCGTCGTAGCGCACGCCCAAGCGTTGGGCCATGTCGCGCGCGTCCACCCAGCTGATTTCTGCGGTGTAAGGCGACGGCATCATCACCGTGCGCACTTTGTCTGCGCCTAAGGCGTCAACGGCAATGGCCAACACCAAGGCCGAGTCAATGCCCCCCGACAAGCCCAACAAAGCACCAGGGAAACCGTTTTTACCAATGTAGTCACGCACGCCCAGGACCAAGGCGTGCCACAAGTCAGCTTCGAGCGAACCGTCTTCAGCCACGTCGCCCGACAAATGGATCTTCGCTGCATCGCTGCCAGACGCAGCTTGCGTTACCTGCGCACGCCTCACGTCCACCGTGAATGCAGTCACCTCAAAACTCGGTGCACGTGCCGCCAACGCACCGTCGGCATTGAGTGCGAACGAGCGGCCTTCAAACACCACCTCGTCTTGGCCGCCCACCAAATGCGCGTAAATCAAAGGCAAATCTGTCGCTTGCACACGGCGTCGCATGGCTTGCTCGCGCTCGTCGCCCTTGCCCACGTGGAAGGGGGACGCATTGATGACCGCCAACAACTCAGCCCCCGCTGCTTTGGCGTCCGCTGCAGGCGCATCAAACCAAGCATCTTCACAAATCAACAGGCCGACTTTGGTGCCAGACACGTCAAACACACAAGGCTGGTTGCCCGCCACGAAATAACGGCGCTCATCAAACACTTGGTAGTTGGGCAGTTCACGCTTGGCGTAGGACGCAACAACTTGCCCTTCACTCACCACGCTCGCCACATTGAAACGGCGCTGCACAGACACCGAGCGCGTGCGTTCGTCCCCACCTGAGGGGTGTCCCACCACCACATGCAAGCCCTTTAACCCGCTCAGGGCAGCGGACACCGTTTTCAAGGCATCATCACAAGCTTGGATGAAGGAGGGGCGCAAAAACAAATCTTCGGCGGCGTAGCCACACAGCGACAGCTCGGGCGTCAGCACCAAACGAGCGCCGTCTTGATATGCGGCCGTGGCGCAATCGATGATTTTCTGGGCGTTACCCGCCATGTCGCCCACCACGAAATTCAATTGAGCAACACAAATTTTGAGAGTCATGGCAGCAGGCACGTGTCCAAAGTAAAACAGGTCTAAAAAAAGCAAATGGATTATGTCATCCGTGTTCACGCGAGCCCGCTCGATCTCCCCGCAACCGCATGGGATACCTTGCTCGCCCAGCAAGACGCGCCCTCGCCTTTCATGCAGCACGCCTACCTGGCCGCCTTGCACACCAGCGGCAGCGCCACCCCGGACACCGGCTGGACGCCGCAATTTGTGACGCTGTGGCAGGGTGAAACCTTGGCCGCCGCCAGCGCGCTCTACCTCAAAGACCACTCTTACGGCGAATACGTGTTTGACTGGGCATGGGCCAACGCCTATGCCGACCACGGTCTGAACTACTTCCCCAAAGCCACGGGTGCCGTGCCTTTCACACCAGTGCCTGGCTCTCGCTTGCTGGCCATCGATGGTGCAGCCCGCCAAGCACTGCTCAAAGCCATGCTGGATGTGGCTCAGCAGCACCAACTCTCCTCCTTGCACCTGCTCTTTACCAGCCCCAACGACCGTGCCGCATGCGATGCCCTTGGCCTGATGCAGCGCCAGACCGTGCAATTCCATTGGCACAACGCTGACTTGCGAGGCGCTCGCTTTGACGACTTCGAGTCCTTCTTAGTCAGCCTCTCCCAAGAGAAACGCAAAAAAATCAAACAAGAGCGTCGTCGCGTCGCCGATGCAGGCGTAACGTTTCGCACCTCAGTCGGCTCCGACATCAACACAGCTGACTGGGATTTTTTCTACCAATGCTACGAACGCACCTACCTCGAACACGGCAACGCCCCCTACCTGAGCCGCGCCTTCTTTGAGCACATGCAACACGACATGCCGAGCAACTGGGTGCTGTTTGTGGCCGAACGCGAAGGCCGCCCCATCGCCAGCAGCTTGATCGCCGTGCAAGGTTTAGGCACGCCCCGCGCCGTGGCCTATGGCCGCTACTGGGGCGCGTTAGAACGTGTGGACTGCCTGCACTTTGAAGCCTGCTACTACCAGCCTCTGAACTGGTGCATCCTGCACGGCGTGCAGCGCTTTGAAGGCGGGGCACAAGGCGAACACAAAATGGCCCGCGCCCTCATGCCCGTGACCACCTACAGCGCACATTGGCTGGCTCACCCCGCCTTTGCGGATGCGGTGGAACGGTTTTTGGAACGGGAGTCTGCGGGCGTCGACAACTACCTCGACCACTTGGCCGAACGCAGTCCCTTCAAGCGCCAAGAGCCTCAATAGTCAAACCCACAAGAGCCAAACGAACACAAAAAAGCCCGCAGACGCGGGCTTTCGATGGACACCACGAAGCATTACTTCTTGTAGTTGGCGATGCCGTCTAAGATTTCTTTGTGGGCAGACTCAATGCCTTCCCAACCTTTGACCTTGACCCACTTGCCTTTTTCGAGGTCTTTGTAGTGCTCAAAGAAGTGGGCGATTTGTTGCAACTGCAACTCATGGATGTCGGCCAACGACTTGATGTTGCTGTAACGGGCCAAGATTTTCTCGGTAGGCACAGCCAACACTTTGCCGTCCACGCCGCCTTCGTCTTCCATCAACAAGATGCCCAAGGCACGGCAAGGCACCACCACGCCGGGTGGTAATGGGAACGGTGTCATCACCAACACGTCCACGGGGTCGCCGTCGCCCGCGATGGTTTGTGGCACATAGCCGTAGTTGGTGGGGTAATGCATGGCCGTGCCCATGAAACGGTCCACGAACAAAGCGCCAGACTCTTTGTCGACTTCGTACTTCACAGGGTCCGAGTTCATCGGGATTTCGATGATCACGTTGAAGGCTTCAGGAATTTTGCTACCGGGGGTGACTTGATTCAGGGACATGGTGTCTTGTTATAAAAGTTGAAAAAGAAACACAGAGGATTAGCCCCGATTTTACTTTCACGGGGCTTGCGTCTCTGTGCTGTCTTTGGAACCCTTATTCGTGGGTACTTTTGCCGGTTTCGTCCATCAAGCCCAAGAAAACGCGCAAAAAGTACACCGCCATGACCAAAACAAAGGCAATCACGCCCACGCTCATCAGGCCGTAGTCAGTGGAAAAAAGGTCGATCAATGCTTTCATGGGGTCACTCCTGTCAATTGCAATGTGCCTACTTTGCCCCGTTTGTGGATCTGTCGCACTGATCTACATCAAGGCTTAGGGGATTCGTGGCTCAGGCAAAATCAAGCCCATGTCTGAACGCGTGATCCCCCTTGTCGACCAACGGCTACGAGCCCAACCTGCTACGGTGCCGGCCCAGCCCATTGCGGCCACGGGCTTGCTCAGTGACGGCTTAGGCCGCCCATTGCACGACCTGCGCATCAGCGTGACCGACCGCTGCAACTTTCGCTGTAACTACTGCATGCCCAAAGAGGTGTTCAACAAAGACTACGCCTACTTGCCCCATGGCGACTTGCTGAACTTTGAAGAAATCACCCGGCTTGCCAAAGTGTTTGTGGCCCACGGCGTGCGCAAAATTCGCCTCACCGGCGGCGAGCCCCTGCTGCGCAAGAACCTTGAGATCTTGGTCGAGCAGCTGGCCAACATCCCCACCCCCGACGGCACACCACTTGACCTGACCCTCACCACCAATGGCTCGCTGTTGGCCCGCAAAGCCCAATCGCTCAAAGATGCGGGCTTGAACCGCGTGACCGTCAGCCTAGACGGCTTGGACGATGCCGTGTTCCGCGCCATGAACGATGTGGACTTTCCTGTGTCCGATGTGCTGGAAGGCATTGCCGCCGCCAAAGACGCGGGCTTGGGACTGGACGCCCACGGTCAGTTGACCGGCCTCAAAGTCAACATGGTGGTCAAGCGTCGCACCAACGTCGATCAAATCTTGCCCATGGCCCGTCATTTCCGCGGCAGCGGCATCACCTTGCGTTTCATCGAATACATGGATGTAGGCGCCACCAACGGCTGGTGCATGGACGAGGTGCTGCCTTCGGCTGACGTGATTCAACGCCTCCAGCAAGAATTCCCGCTCGTGGCCCTAGAAGCCAGCACCCCTGGCGAAACTGCACAGCGCTGGGGCTATGCCAACGCCGCCGGGGTGTTTGACCCCGCCTTGGGCGAGGTCGGCGTCATCAGCAGCGTCACACAGGCGTTTTGCCGTGACTGCAACCGCGCCCGCCTCTCCACCGAAGGCAAGCTCTACCTCTGCTTGTTTGCCACCCAGGGCTACGACTTGCGCAGTCTCCTGCGCAGCAACCAAGCCAGCGATGCCGACATCGCGTCTGCCATTGGCCACATATGGCAGGGGCGCGACGACCGCTATTCAGAGCTGCGTGCTTCTATGCCTGCCGACAGCGCACCTGCGGTTCGCCGCGTCGAGATGAGCTACATCGGCGGCTAAGCCCCAACCTAACCCCCTCACATGACACACAGCATTCCCCCCCAAGACATCACCGGCCTCATCCTGGCCGGAGGCCGAGGCAGCCGCATGGGCGGCGTGGACAAAGGTTTGCAAAACTTCAACGGCATCCCTTTGGCCTTGCACACCCTCATGCGTCTTGGCCCTCAAGTCGAAAGCGTGATGGTCAACGCCAATCGCAACCTCTCGGCCTACGAGTCATTTGGGGCGGCCGTCTGGCCCGATGCCTCGGCTGATTTTGCGGGCCCACTGTCTGGCTTTTTGGTGGGCCTAGAACGCGCCGAAACCCCCTACGTGCTCACCGTGCCCTGCGACACACCGCGCCTGCCGCTGGATCTGGCCCAACGCTTGGCCGCGGCCATGGTGCGCGAAGGCGCCGACATTGCCATGGCCGCAGCGCCCGAAACCGACGACCAAGGTCAAACCCAAATCCGCACGCAACCCGTGTTTTGCTTGATGAAGATCGAGCTGTCCGAAAGCTTGGTCAAGTTCACCCATGCCGGTGGCCGCAAGATTGATGCATGGACCGCACAACACAACACCGTGGTCGTGCCGTTTGACGCCCTGGGCGACGACCCGCTGGCTTTTGCCAACGTGAACACCCTGACCGAACTGCAAGCCCTCGAAAACGCTGCCTCATGAAAAGCATCGACGACATCACCGCCGCCCTGCAAGGCTACGACCCGCAAGCCCTGAGCGTGGACCAAGTCAACGCGTTTTTGCACGAACTCGTGCAACCCGTGTCTGCCAATGAATCGCAAGATGTGTATTTGTTTGACGCACTGGGCCGTGTGTTGGCGCAAGACGTCATCTCCCCCATCAGCGTGCCTGCGCACCACAACTCGGCCATGGACGGGTTTGCGTTGGATGCCTCACAACTCAAAGCAGACCATCCCCTCACACTGCGCGTGGTAGGGACCGCACTGGCCGGCAAAGCGTGGCAAGGCAAGGTCAACGCAGGCGAATGCCTCAAAATCATGACAGGGGCCATCCTGCCCGATGGCCTGGACACCGTGGTGCCGCAAGAGTTCTGCCACATCGACAACGCGCACGATATGACCACGGTCACCATCCCCCCCAACCTGCTGAAAGCGGGCGACAACCGCCGCTTGATGGGCGAAGACCTGAGGCAAGGCAAGCCTGCGCTCAAAGCGGGTCAACACCTCACACCGGCGGCCTTGGGCTTGGTTGCCAGCCTTGGCTTACCCGATGTGCGCGTACACCGCCGTTTGCGTGTGGCGTATTTCTCCACCGGCGACGAAGTACTGAGCTTGGGCGAAGCGCCACGCGAAGGCGCGGTGTACGACAGCAACCGTTACACCGTGTTTGGCCTGCTCACACGCATGGGCTGTGAAGTCATCGACATGGGCGTGGTACGTGACGACCCTGTTTTGCTAGAAACAGCCTTTGCCAAAGCCGCGCAAGAGGCCGATGCCATCATCACCAGTGGCGGCGTGAGTGTGGGTGAAGCCGACTTCACCAAAACCATGATGAAACAACTCGGCGATGTGGCGTTTTGGAAAATCGCCATGCGCCCAGGCCGTCCCATGGCGGTCGGCCGCATCGGCAAGTCGGTGCTGTTTGGCTTGCCCGGCAACCCTGTGGCGGTGATGGTGACCTTCCTCGCCTTTGTGCGCCCTGCCCTGTTGCGCATGATGGGCAGCACCACACAGCCCGCGCCGCTGCTGCGCGCCAAGTGCTTAGAGCCCTTGCGTAAAAAAGCGGGTCGCACCGAATACCAACGTGGGTTTGTCAGCAGCGCGCCCGACGGCACGCTGCAGGTGCGCACCACGGGCAACCAAGGCTCTGGCGTGTTGAGCTCGATGGTGCAGGGCAACGGCCTCATCGTGTTGCATCACGCGCAAGGCAATGTGGCGATTGGCGATGAGGTGGATGTGATGATGTTTGACGGAGCCATCTGAGCCCCGTCTGCCCCACGCGTTAAGGCATCATCTCCGCAGGAATTTCCATCGGTCCTGTGCCGCTGTACTTTTCAAGGTAGATGTAAATCACGGGGGTGATGTAGAGCGTGATCACCTGTGAGAACGCCAAACCGCCCACCACCACAATGCCCAAGGGCATGCGCAATTCAGCGCCTGCGCCCAGCCCCAACGCGATGGGCAAAGCCCCCATCATGGCGGCGAGTGTGGTCATCAAAATGGGGCGGAATCGCGTCAAGCAAGCCGAACGAATGGCATCGCGGGGTGTCATGTTGTGTTGACGTTGGGCTTCGAGCGCGAAGTCGATCATCAAAATCGCGTTCTTCTTCACGATACCGATCAGCAACAAAATACCGATGGTGGCGATGATGGTCAACTCCATCCCAAAGAGGCGCAAGAACAGCAACGCACCAATCGCAGCAGAAGGCAAGCCCGCCAAAATTGTGAGCGGGTGGATGTAGCTTTCGTACAAGACCCCCAACAACACATAAATGACAAAGATGGCGCTGATCAGCAAAATGATTTGCCCCGACTGTCCACTTTGGAACACCGCCGCATCACCGCCATAGCTGGTGATGATGGTGGCAGGCAATTCGATGTCTTTTGTGAATTGATCGATCTTGGCCGTGGCATCGCCCAGCGGCACATCAGGGGCCAAGTTGAACGAAATCGTCACCGCTGGAATTTGGCCTTGGTGGTTCACCGCGGTCGGGCCAATGAAGCGCTTGAAGGTGGCCACACTCGACAGCGGGACCAAACGGTCCGTCGCACGACCACGCACATAAATGTCGTTCAAACCAGCTTCGAATTGGCGACTTTCTTCGAGCGACTCCAAAATGACTTGGTAGGTGTTGACTGCGGTGTAAATGGTAGAAATTTGCTTTTCGCCATAGGACGAATACAAAGCCGTGCGAATGTCAGCCATCGTCACACCTGCACTGGCTGCTTTTTCGCGGTTGATGTCCACCATCACGTTCAAGCCCTTGAGCTGTGAGTCGGTGGTGACATCCCGGAAAATCGGGTCAGCACGCATTTGGCGCACCATTTTTTCAGACCACTCGTTCACACCATCAAAGCCCACGCTTTGCAAGATGAACTGGTAACGGCTCTTACTCACCTTGCCGCCGAGCTGCAAGTTTTGCACGGGACGCATGTACACGTTCAAGCCAGGCAAGGTGCGGAACTTAGCGCGCAGCCCTTCCAACACTTTTTGCATGGGCGCGCGTTCGCTCTTGGGTTTCAAGTTCAAGAACATGCGTCCGTTGTTGGGCAAGTTGCCATTGGCACCACCACCACCGACAAAAGACACCATGCTCAACACATTCGGGTCATTCCTCACCATCTCGGCGGCTTGATCTTGCAACTTGAGCATGGCACCAAATGAAATGTCTTCTGCAGCCTCGGTGGTCAACTGAATTTGACTCAAGTCTTCTTCGGGGAAGAAACCCTTGGGCACCCAGATGTACATGGCAATCGTGATGGCAAAGGTGCTGATGGCCACACCCAACACATGACGCTGATGCGCCAAACACCAATCCAAGGTGGACTCATATTTGGTCAACACAGCATGGAAAATTTCATCGAACTTGATCGTGATCCAGTAGTCCTTCGGTTCTTCACCGTGCTTAGGCAAAAAACGGCTACAGAGCATCGGCACCAAGGTGAGCGACACAATGGCCGACACCAAAATCGACAGCGACACCACCACCGCGAACTCACGAAACAGCAAACCAATGGGCCCCGGCATGAAGAAGATTGGGATGAACACGGCGACCAACGAAATTGAAATCGAAATGATGGTGAAACCCACCTCTTTGCTGCCCTTCAACGCAGCTTTGAGGGGGTGCATTCCTTCTTCCACATAGCGCACGATGTTCTCTAACACCACGATGGAGTCATCCACCACCAAGCCCACCGCCAACGTGATGCCCAGCAACGACACGTTATCTAAGCTGTAGCCCAACCAATACATCAAGAAGAATGCACCGATCAACGACACCGGCAAGCTCAAGGCCGGAATGATGGTGGCTGCGGCGTGTTTCAAGAACAAAAAGATCACCAACACCACCAAGGCGACAGTCAGAGCCAAGGTGTAGTTCACGTCGTGGATGGACTCACGAATCGAGACCGAACGGTCGTTCAGCAAGTTGATCTGCATGGACGCCGGCATTTGCTTTTCAAACTGCGGGATCATGCGGCGAATGCCATCCACCACCTTCACCGTGTTGGCACTGGGCTGACGCAACACCGCAATGATGACTGAGCGCTCGCCCATGAACGAGCCACTGGTTTTGACCTGTTCGTAACTTTCGCTGACCACCGCCACATCGGACAAACGGATGGGCAGACCATTGCGTTGGGCAATCAACAGATCAGAAAACTCTTTGGCACGTACCAGCTGCGGATTGGCATAAATCGTCAGCGCTTGGCGAGGCCCGTCCAACACGCCCACGGGCGCATTGGAATTGGCCTTGTTGACCGCTTGGGCCACATCGTCCATGGTCAAGTTGTTCAACGCCAGCTTGGCCGGATTGGCACGCACACGCACGGCATAGCGTTTTTGACCGTACACCAACACCTGCGCCACGCCATCGATGGTCGACAAGTTGGGGGAAATCAGGTTTTCGGCATAGTCACTGACTTCAAACAAGTCCATCGCGGGCGAGTTCAAAGTCATGAACAACACCGGCGCATCCGCCGGGTTGACCTTGCGGTACGAAGGCGGCGTGGTCATCTCAATTGGCAAACGACGTTGCGCACGCAACAAAGCGGCTTGTACGTCTACCGCTGCTTTGTCGATGTCACGGTCGTTGTTGAATTCCAGCGTGATGCTGGTGGTGCTCAAGAAGTTGGTTGAGCTGATGACGGTGATGCCATCAATCGTGGAGAACTCTTTCTCCAAAGGCAAGGCCACAGAAGCCGCCATGTTTTCAGGACTGGCACCAGACAAAGTGGCCGACACCTGAATGACGGGACTGTTAAAGCTAGGCAGCGCCGCTACTGGAATTTTGGCGTACGCAATGACACCAGCCACCACTGTCGCCATGGACAGCAGAATCGTCATCACAGGACGACGAATACAGAGTTCTGAAATCGTCATTTGTGTGCTTCGACTTTGTTTTCTGGCTTGACTTGCTCTTTTGCTTCGCCTTTGGCTGCGGCTTCTTTCACCTTGCCGTTGGGGCGCAGGTTTTGTTTACCTTCCACCACCACTTTGTCACCTGCGTTGAGGCCTGTGATGACAGCAAAGCCTTGGCTTTGGGTTTGCACCTGGACGGGCTTCATGCTCACGGTGTTTTCCGCATCCACCACAAACACTTGGTCACCACGGGCATTGGTCACCACCGCTTGCGATGGCACCACCAACACATCTTTGAAATGACCCGCCTTCACTTGCAAACGAACAAACTGACCTGGGATCAACGCATGGTCTGCGTTATCCACGACAGCTTTGACCTTGACCGCACCAATCGCTTGGTCCACTTGGTTATCAATCACATAGACCTTACCTTCACGCTTTTTGCCGTCCCCCATTTGAAAAGTGATGGTGGGTGTTTGCCCTGCTTGCTGCGCTGCAAACAAGGCAGGCAAAGCACTTTCAGGCACGGTGAATTGCACATTCATCGGGTCTAGTTGTGTGATGGTGACCATGGCACCTTGTGCCGTCGTCGTGGTTGCAGTCGTGGTTGTCGACACGGTGTTACCGGGCTGCACCAAAGCGCCTGGAAACACATTGATGATGCCCGCACGGCCCGTGATGGGCGAGCGAATGTTGTCGTAGCTCAACGCAGCCTGCGCGGCACGGGCTGCGGCTTGTGCCGCTTGTGCATTGGCACGCGCGGTATCTACTGCGCCTTGAGCGACAAACTGTTGGCGCAACAACTCTTCGGCACGGTTGAGTTGACGCTGCGCATCATCTGCTGTGGCCTGTGCTTTTTCGTAGTTGGCGCGGTCCGCACGGTCATCCAAGCTGATGAGCAAGTCACCGGCCTTGACCTTTTGACCTTCTTTGATATGTATCTTGGCCACCACGTTGGTGACTTGTGGGCGAATGTCTACGATGTTGACGGCAACAGTGCTGCCTGTGGCATCCAAGATGACGGGAAAGTCACGTTGCACCACCGCATAGGTCGTCACCGTTTGCACGGCTGACTTGGCTTGAACATTGTCTGTGGGCCAAAAATATTTAGCGGCACCGCCTATTGCTGCCAGCACCACAGCGGCCCAAATCAAATTCTTTTTTGTCACTTTTTTAGACTTTATTTCATAGCGAGCAGATAACTTTTTTGCGTATTTTGACAACAACTAACAATGTACCAGTTACACCCGCTTTAAGCGCCTGCGCGACTTCACAGACGCCTCCGAATGAGAGGGCTTTACAACAGCTTCACACAGCTTGTCACTTAGCAGACAGGGCCAACGTCACGCCTCGGTTAGCCAAATCATCGGCACGCTCGTTGTCCACATGGCCGGCATGGCCCTTGACCCAGTGCCACACGATGTCGTGATCGCCTTGGTGGGTCAGTTCATCGAGTTGTTGCCAGAGATCGGCATTTTTCACTGGCTGCTTGGCCGCTGTGCGCCAACCGCGGGCTTTCCAGCCGTGAATCCACTCGGTGATGCCTTTGCGAACGTATTCGCTGTCTAAGTACAACGCCACATTGCAAGGACGTTTCAAAGCGCGCAAAGCCTCAATCACAGCCAGCAACTCCATGCGGTTGTTGGTGGTTTCTAGTTCGCCACCAAACAACTCTTTTTCTTGCCCCGAGGGCGAGCGCAACAAAGCGCCCCAGCCGCCGGGGCCTGGGTTACCTTTGCAAGCACCGTCTGTGTAAATCTCAACTGTGTTCATTCCATTCCTTTGGACGCCGTGCTGGAGGCCGATGTCACCACCACCGCGGCACGTGGTGTTGCTTTTTTCCATGCGGGGGACATCAATCGCATGCCTTGCACGCGCTTGACGGCCACCATGCCGTAGACCGAACCCAAAATCGGCCACCAACGCACACCGGCTTCATCCATCCATCCCCAGCGCTGCAACCAACGCTCGGTTTTGACCGCTGGACGGTAGCAACCAAAGCTGGTGGACTCCACCTCAAAACTCAGCAGTTGAAGCCAATCACGCAAGCGGCGCTGACCAATGAAATCTCCCACCTGCGCAAAGCCTCGCTTGCAACTTTTGCTCAACCCCCACAGGCTGTTGGGGTTGAAGCCACAAATCACCACACGCCCCTCAGGCACCAAGACGCGCTCGACCTCGCGCAAGGTGGCGTGCGGGTCATAGCTCAGCTCCAACGTGTGGGGCAGAACCAGCAAATCCAAACTGGCATCGGCAAAAGGCAACGCTTCGTAATTGGTGAAGAACACCTCGCGCCCCAATGGCCAAGGTTCGGGATGCTCATCTGAAGCCAGCCAACGGTGCGGCATGCGATTGGCCCGCAAGCCGTCGAGCGCTGGAAAACCCAGCTGCAAAGCATGGAAACCAAACACATCCGCCACGGCACGGTCTAAATAGGTTTGCTCCCAGGCGCACAAATACTGGCCTGCGGGTGAGGCCAGCCAGTCAGGCAAACTATCGTTTTTTAAAGGTGTGGATGACATGAAGCTGATTGCACTGCCCGCGTTCTCTGACAACTACTTGTGGTTGTGGCATCAAGACCAACTGGCCGTGGTGGTCGACCCCGGTGACGCTGCGCCTGTGCTGCAAGCGCTGGCCAACGATGGGCTCAAACTTGCCGCCATTCTAGTGACCCACCACCATGCCGACCATGTGGGCGGCGTGCGTGAACTGCACTTGGCCACAGGCGCCCAAGTGTTTGGCCCGGCCAGTGAAGCTGTGCCCGCGCCCTTCACGCCTGTCATGCAAGGCGATGCGCTTGAACTGCTGGGCCAAACCGTGCAGGTGCTGGATGTACCCGGCCACACCGCAGGCCATGTGGCTTATGTTTTACCCAATGCCCCGCAAAGCCCCGTGCTGTTTTGTGGCGACACTTTGTTTTCAGGCGGCTGCGGCCGTATTTTTGAAGGCACGCCCACGCAAATGCTGACCTCATTAGATCTTTTGGCTTCACTCCCTGCATCCACTCGGGTGTGCTGCGCCCACGAGTACACTCTGTCTAACTTGCGATTTGCGCTCGCCGTAGAACCTAGCAACACCGACTTGCAAACCTACGCCGCACACTGCCAACAACTCCGGGCTCAAGGTCTTCCCACCCTACCTGCCCAGCTTGGCATGGAATTGCAAATCAACCCGTTTTTACGGGCTCGACACCCCCATGTGCGACACGCTGTTGCACAGCACGCTGGACTCTCAGCGCTCGAACAAACCAACGATGTGGCTGTCTTTGCAGCCCTTCGCGAATGGAAGAACGATTTCAAATGAGATTTCTACTCGCTGTTTTTAGCCTTAGCCTTGCCCTACTGACGGGTTGCGCCAACCTCACGACACCAGGAACAACCAGCGACACAGGTGGCCTGAGCCCTGTCGCCAAAGGCACGGTCAAACGCGACAACGTGGCCGCCTTGAACCTGCCCAACGACTTGTGGGAACGCATCCGCAAAGGCTACCAAATGCCTGAGCTTGAAAACGAGTTGGCCAACGACCGCACTCAGTGGTACGCATCGAAGCCCGACTATTTGCAGCGCATGACTGAGCGCTCGAACAAGTACCTCTATCACATCGTTGAAGAACTCGAAGCCCGCAACATGCCCACGGAATTGGCCTTGCTGCCCTTCATTGAAAGCGCATTCAATCCACAAGCCGTCTCGAGCGCACGCGCCAGTGGCATGTGGCAATTCATGCCCAAAACAGGCAAAAGTTTTGACCTGAAACAAAACGCTTTCCGCGATGACCGCCGCGATGTCCAAGCCTCGACACGCGCCGCTTTGGACTACCTAGAGCGCCTGCACAAAATGTTTGGCGACTGGCACTTGGCCTTGGCTGCCTACAACTGGGGCGAAGGCAATGTGCGCAAAGCCATCAATCGCAACCAACGCGCAGGCTTGCCTACCGGCTACATCGATCTGAACATGCCCATGGAAACACGCATGTATGTGCCCAAGTTGCAGGCCATGAAAAACATCGTGGGCAACCCACCCCAATACGGCGTGGTGCTGCCCAGCATTCCCAATCACCCCTACTTTCAAAGCGTGCCTTTGCCGCGCGACATGGACGTGAGCGTGGCGGCCAAGTTGGCTGAAATTCCACTGGAAGACTTCAAGGCGCTCAACCCGTCAGCACACCGCCCTGTCTTGCTGGCGGCTGGCTCACCCAATATTTTGCTGCCTTGGGACAACGCCGAAGTGTTCCAACGCAACTACGAGGCCTCCACCTTGGGCCGCATGGCCACATGGACGGCATGGGTCGCGCCCAGCACGATGAAAGTCGCAGATGCTGCCAAACGCGTGAACATGAGCGAGGCTGACTTTCGCGCCATCAACAACATCCCGCCGCGTATGCTCATCAAAGCTGGCTCCGCCTTGTTGGTGCCACGCAGTGCCAACATGTTGGGCGATGTGACAGCCCAAGTGGCGGACAACGGTCATTTAGATCTGTCGCCTGAAGCAGTGGCCAAGCGCAAATCTACCGGCAAAGGTGGCAAGAACGCCAAAGGCCACAAGCTGGCCTCCACCAAAGACAACCAAGGTGCTGGTAAAAAGCAAGCCTTTGGCAAGAGCGATAAAAAAGGCAAAGGTGACACCAAGGTCGCTAAGAAATAATCGACGAAAAACGGAAGGCTTTGCGCCTTCCGCCTGTTAAGCGTCGCGTCGGTCCACCAACGCGTGGGCAATGGTCCCCAAATCCACGTATTCCAGTTCGCTGCCCACGGGCACGCCACGGGCTAGGCGTGTGACTTGCACGCCGCGCTTCTTCAAAGCCTCACCCAACACATGGGCGGTGGCTTCCCCCTCCGCGGTGAAGTTGGTCGCCAAGATGACCTCTTTCACCACACCATCACTGGCACGTGCGATGAGCTTTTGCAAGCCAATGTCTTTGGGGCCAAACCCATCCAAAGGGCTGATGCGCCCCATGAGCACAAAGTACAGGCCTTTGTAGGCGGCGGTGCGCTCGACCGCCGATTGGTCAGCTGGCGTTTCGACCACGCACAGACGTGTGGTGTCACGCCCTTCGTCCAAGCAGGTGTCACACACAGATTGGGTGGTGAAGGTGTGGCAACGCTCGCAGTGCTGCACTTGGGCGGCCGCTTGGTGCAACGCTTGAGAAATCATCTCGGCCCCCTCGCGGTCGTGTTGCAGCAGGTGGTACGCCATGCGTGAGGCCGATTTCACCCCCACGCCGGGCAAACGGCGCAGGGCCTGAATCAGGCCTTCGAGCACGGACGTGTCGCTCATTTAGAACGGCAGTTTCAGACCAGGGGGCAAGCCCGCGGTGAGCTTGCTCATCTTGGCTTCGCTGGTTTCCGCCGCTTTGCGCACAGCGTCGTTGAAGGCGGCAGCCACCAAGTCTTCAAGCATGTCTTTGTCGTCAGCCAACAGGCTGGGGTCGATGGTGATGCGCTTGACCTCGTGCTTGCAGGTCATCAAGACCTTGACCAAGCCAGAACCTGATTCGCCTGTGACTTCGACGAACGCCAATTCGTCTTGTGCCTTTTTCAAGTTTTCTTGCATGGCTTGGGCTTGTTTCATCAAGCCCGAGAGTTGTCCTTTGTTGAACATGGTGTCTTCCCTTTTAGAAACTAAAAAACTTAGAGCGGCTTGATGCTGCCCGGCACGATTTTGGCGCCGTAGTCTCGCATCAAACTTTGAACATACGGGTCATTGAGGATGATCGCCTCTGCCCCCGCTTGGCGCTGCGCAGCAGCAGCAGCATTGCGCTTGGCGGGGCTGTCTTGCACACGCCCCACTTCCACCGTCAGGCGCACGGGGTAGCCCGCGGTTTCGAGTGCTTTTTGCAAACGCTCACGGCTGGTGGTGCTGTTGAGCGATTCACGCTCCACGCGCAGCATCCATGTGTCTGTGTCGCGAGCCACCAACTGCGACTGCAAGCCCAACTCGCGCACCAAGGCGTTGATGGTTTCAGCGGCAGACATGTCCATCACCAACTTGTGCCAAAACTCGCCTTCGGGTGTGGCCACGATGTGCGGCACTTCCGTGGTGGGTGTTGGCATTTCAAGCGCGGCGCTGGATTCGGTTTGTTGGCGCACGGGTATGGCCACCACGGCTGCGTCTGAATCGTGGTCGTGGCTCGGGCTGTCGGCGCCATCAGGGTCGTAGCTGGGGTCATCTTCCCAAGGCGCCACTTCGCGCGGCTGCATGTCACGCACGGGCAAGGCTTGCACGGGGGCAACGGGCTGGGGCTCGGGTTGGCGTTGCGCTGAAACGGGCGGCGGTGTTTGAGGCGTTGCGGCTAGCACAGGCGCCGTCACTTGAGCCGGAGCCTGCGGCACTGGTGCCGCGGCAATCGGGGCAGCAACTGCGCGTTGCGGATTAATTAGAGTTTTTTTTTCAGCCGAAGCAGAGTTTGCAGCTTGGGGTTTGAACGCCAGCAAGCGCAGCAGCACCATGGTGAGTGCGGCGTATTCGTCGGGAGCGAGTCCCAACTCTTGGCGACCATGCAAACTCAAGCTGTACAACAGCTGCGTCTCATCGGGTGGCATCAGGCCTGCCAAGCGGGCCATCTCCATGGCTTCTGGGTCTGAGGCATCGGCGTCTGCCATGTCAGGCACGGCTTGCAACACCGCCATGCGCTGCAAGACCATTGACATGTCTTCCAGCGTGGCCGCAGCGCTCAAACCATTCAAACGCAAAGCTTCTGAGGTTTCCACCACTGATTTGCCGTCTCCGTGGGCCAAGGCCTCAATCAAACGGAACACGTGCGAACGGTCAGCACTGCCCAACATTTGGCGCACAGCGGCTTCTTGCAACTGGCCACCGCCGTAGGCAATCGCTTGGTCGGTCAAGCTCAGGGCATCACGCATAGAGCCGCGCGCGGCACGGGCCAACAGGCGCAAAGCTTGTGGTTCAGAGGTAATGTTTTCTTGGCCCAACACATGGCCCAAGTGCTCCAGCACGGTTTCGGGAGCCATGGGACGCAGGTTGAACTGCAAGCAGCGCGACAGCACGGTGACTGGCACTTTTTGCGGGTCGGTCGTGGCAAGCACGAACTTCAAATATTCAGGCGGCTCTTCGAGTGTCTTCAACATCGCATTGAACGCGGTGTTGGTGAGCATGTGCACCTCGTCAATCATGAAAACTTTGAAGCGCCCTTGCACAGGCTTGTAGACAGCTTGTTCGAGCAAGCTCTGCACTTCGTCCACGCCACGGTTGGAAGCCGCGTCCAACTCGGTGTAATCGACAAAGCGCCCCGCATCAATGTCGGTACAGGCTTGGCACACACCGCAGGGGTTGGCTGTGATGCCCCCCGTGCCGTCTAAGCCTTGGCAATTGAGCGATTTGGCCAACACGCGCGACACGGTGGTTTTACCCACACCGCGCGTGCCAGTGAACAAGTAAGCGTGGTGCAAACGCTGGGTGGTCAGCGCATTGGTGAGCGCCTGCACGACATGCTCTTGCCCCACCATCTCTGTGAAGGTTTTGGGACGATATTTGCGAGCGAGCACGAGGTACGACATAAGCCAAGCATTCTATGTGACCTACAATAGCGCTTGACGGGCCTCCTCACATGGTGAAGCGGCCAACCGGGTCAGGCGGGGAACCGAGCAGCCCTAACTGTGGAGCCAGTGCTGAGGGTCGGGCCCGTCACCCTCTGGCAAGCATTGCCCCAATCGCTCGAAAACCCTAGCACCATCGCCCCTGAATCTGCCTAAACTGAGGCCTATTACTCGGGGGACCTATGAAGTTGCATCGATTCTTTTTGATTGCGTGGCCATCTGCACTGGGCGCAGCTTTGATGGAAATGTTGGTTTTTTCAGTGCTCGACCCCATGGACATCCCTAGCGTTGAGCACGCCATGGGGGTTTCATCCCAAGGTGTCTACACCATGGCGTTTTTCGTGTTCTGGGCTGCAATCAGCTTTGCGTGCACATTGACGCTTTTTTTGGCCCAACCTGTGGCAGGCAAACACGCCCCCATTTGATTTAAAACAGGTAGTGATCGATCAACAGCGCAGCAAATAGCGCAGACAAATGGATGAGCGAAAAACGGAATGTTTTTCGCGCCAACTCATCCGAATAGTGGCGCATCAAGGCGATGGCATAAGCGATAAAACCCACACTCAACACCAAGGCCACGGCCAAATACAGCCATGAGCTCATGCCAATCCCAAATGGCATCAAGCACGCCGCCATCAGCAATACGGTGTACAGCAAAATTTGCAAACGCGTGAAACGGTTGCCGTGTGTGACAGGCAGCATGGGCAAGCCTGACTTGCGATAGTCTTCCACACGGTAAAGCGCCAACGCCCAAAAATGCGGCGGTGTCCACAGAAAAATAATCAAAAACAAAATCAAGGCTTGAGAACTCACCTCACCCGTGATGGCAGCCCATCCCAAAAGCGGTGGCATGGCACCTGAAGCGCCACCAATCACAATGTTCTGTGGCGTCATGGGTTTGAGCACCAAGGTGTAAATCACCGCATAGCCAATGAAGGTGGCAAAGGTGAGCCACATGGTCAACGGATTGACGAACACATACAGGATGAATGAGCCCAGCGAGCACAACGCCGCAGAAAAACCCAAGGCCTGCGCATCCGACAGCTCCCCCCTCGCGGTAGGTCGCCAAGCAGTACGGCGCATCTTCGCATCTAGTGTTTTTTCAACCAAACAATTGAAAGCAGCAGCCGCACCAGCCACCAGCCAAATGCCCAAACATGCCCAGCTGATGCGAATCCACGCATCCACAGTCGGCCAACCTGGAATGGCCAGCACCATCCCGATCAGGGCACAAAACACAATGAGTTGAATCACACGCGGTTTGGTCAGCGCGTGGTACTGGCGAAGAACGTTGGCAGTCAGCATGTGCATGTCCTCGCCATCAGCGTCCAGGCTTGTCCCACACCACACTGGCCATCAAGAGCTTTTGCAACATGTTCTTGGCGGCGCTGGCTTGCTTGCCTTGCATGTCCGCAGGCATGCGCAGCATGGCATGGCCTTGTGGGTCAATCACAAACAATTGCTGCTCGGCTTCGTCCAATGGCATCGTGCCTAGCCATGCTTGCCAAACAGATGAAGACACCCGCAAAACAGTGGTGTCAACCAACAAAGGTTGGATGTCTGGATTGATCGCAACTTCGTCAGTCACCAACCAAACACGGTCGACACGATCTTTGTCTTTGTTAAGCATCTCGCGCAATTGACGTTGAATAAACAAATGTTGCGCGCAGTCAGCTGTGCAAGCTGCAGACCCGACATTGACCAACAGCCACTGCCCTTTGAGTTGCGACAATTCCACAGATTCGCCTTGCGCATTGACCAACGACACTGCGGGCATAGGACGTGCTGGATGAATCAATTCACCAAAGTTAGCTTGTCCCGTGGGTTTGATGACGAAGAACACAAAAATCGCCAAGAGCACGGGCAACGAACAGGCCAACAACATCGCCAACAACTTGCCGTGCCCCGAAGGGGGCAATGCCGTCAAATGCGGATCAGGCAACGAGTGCACGGCCATGCTTAAAGGTGCATCTGTCGTTGTAGATTTGGAGTCGGTCATAAAAAATCAATCGTTCGATTTGCGCAAGCTGCTGCGCACAAAAAATGCCAGCAACAAGGCCGCCATCAAGAACCATTGTGCCGCATAGCCTTTGTGCATCGGCGCTTTGTTGGTCAGCTCGGGCCAATCTCGAATCAATCCATCTGCGGTGTCACCATCGCTCATCAAAATCACAATGGGTTGCAAAGGATGGTCTTGCAACGTTTGGATTTCATCCAAGCGAATGCGTGTACGTAGTGCCCCCGAGTCGCCCACCGACTCGGACACAAATGCAGGGGCTTTGCCAGAAGGCAATATCGCTCGACCATGCACCTCGACGCGGCCAGTTGGCACAGACACCTCTGGCAATACGGCACGTGAGCTGCCCCACCCCACCCAGCCACGGTTGACCAACACACGCACTTGCGTGCCTTCAATCTGTAAAGGTGTGATGACATGAACCCCTGGGCGGCCTTGGTATTGCTGGTTATCAAGGAGAAACTGCTGCTGTGCATCGAAATGCCCACGCACGACCACCGCTGTGCCATCAACCTCACGGGCATTCACCCGGTGCGCGCCAAGTAACAAAGGGTTCACAGCCGAACGTTCGTCGCGCAATGCAACTTGGGTTTCAACATCCATGCCTTTGGTCCATTGCCACCAACCCAAGCGCACAAACACAGCCATCAGCAAGCAAGTGGCAATGAAAGGAATCCAGCGAAATTGAAATTGATGCATGAAGGAAAAGGAAATGTGCGGATAATCCAACGCATCACATGTCACGGAGATAGGCCATGATTGGCAAACTGCTCGCAGTACTTTTACTGCTCATCATCTTGGGAAGCTTGTTCACCGCCCTGTACCGTTTGACGCAAAAAAAGGAAGACAGCGCCACAGTTGTCAAAGCGTTAACCCTGCGCGTGGGCTTATCAATTGGCTTATTTATCGCACTCTTTGCCAACTACTACTTTGGCCTCATCCCCCTGCGAGGATGAAACCAAGCGTGCTGGTTTACAACCAGTAAACGAAGACGAACAAGATCAACCAGACCACGTCCACAAAGTGCCAGTACCAAGCCACGGCCTCAAAGGCAAAGTGGTTGTGTTCTGAGAAGTGGCCTTTCATACAGCGCGCCAAGATGACGATCAACATGATGGTGCCCAGCGTCACGTGCATGCCGTGAAAGCCCGTCAAGATGAAGAACGTCGCACCGTAAATACCAGCCCCCAAGGTCAAACCAAGTTCACTGTATGCGTGTGCATATTCGTAGGCTTGGAACCCTAAGAAGACAGAACCCAGCAAAACGGTCAAGAGCATGCCCCAAATCAATTGGGTACGGTTATTTTTGATCAAAGCCCAGTGCGCCCAAGTCAAGGTCGCACCCGAAGTCAAAAGCAACAAGGTGTTGATAGCAGGAATGCCCCATGGTCCCATGGGGGTGAAGGGGTCCCCCATGGGGCCGCTTGATGGCCAAGCAGCTGTGAAACCCATGTAGGGGTTCAAGGCGTCTTCATAGCTTGCCAACTCTGGCAATGAAATACGGCGAGCGTAGTACAAGACGCCAAAGAAGCAAGCGAAGAACATTACTTCAGAGAAGATGAACCACACCATGCCTGTGCGGTACGAACGGTCTTCCCACTGGGTATAGCTGCCATTGAGGTTTTCGTGAATGATTTCACCAAACCACCCAAATAGCACATACACAATCATGGCCGCACCAACGGGCATGCCCCATGCACCTTCAGGCACAGCATTGACCTTCAAGATCAAGCCCAAGGCCATCAAGAAAATACCCACCGACAACGTCGTTGAGTAATGGCTGGCTGCAGGCACAAAATAGTGACCTTTAGCGTGGGCTCCAGTGGTATGACTCATGATTTCCTCACAATTTCAATTGGCTGTTATTTGTCGATGCATTGGCCTGTGGCTTGATCGCTTCAAAGAAGGTGTATGAAAGCGTCAAGGTATTCAGGCTGGGGTCAATGTCGTTGCTGATGTAAAAAACAATGGGAAGTGTTCTGACTTCTTTGGCAGCAAACGTTTGCTGATTGAAGCAAAAACACTCCACCTTCTGAAGGTATGACGCGCCATTGGCAGGTGTGACACTGGGAATGGCTTGCCCAATGAAGGGCTCGCGTGTCACGTTCTCAACCACATAGTGCGTGTAGATCATCTCGCCTGGATGCACTTGCATGGAAAACTGTTCAGGCTTGAACACCAAGCCAACACCTGGCATGGCGTGGCTTAAAAACTGAACCGTCACCAAGCGCGAGGTATCCACCTGCGTATTAGAAATAGCCGCCACGGCTTGCGCGTTGGTTTTACCGTTGATACCTGTCCATTTACAAATGACGTCGTACAACGGAACCATCGCAAAACCCAATGCAGAAAAGACCAGCGCCACACCCGCCAATCGGTAGGCAAGGCGCAGGTTTTTTTGTTCAAGGCGTGGCGTGGCTGACATCTTTAGATGGGGCGAAATTTCCAGAGCGTGATCACAAAGATGACCACGACCATGGCAACCAGTTTCAACGCCAAACGTGCGTTTTGTTGATCGTTCTTAGATTCGATGCTCATGGCTCAGCCCAGATCTCAATCGATTTTGGGTTGAGTCTCGAAGGTGTGATAAGGCGCAGGAGACGGCACTGTCCACTCCAAACCTGTCGCACCTTCCCAGCTGCGGTTTTCTGACTTTTTGCCTTCACGGATGCACTTGAGCACGATGTAGATGAAGAGCAAATGAGACAGACCCAAGATGAACGCGCCAATGGTCGAGAGCTTGTTCCACTCAGCAAACATCAGTGGATAGTCTGGAATGCGACGTGGCATACCTGAGAGACCGACCAAGAACTGAGGGATGAACGTGAGGTTCACACCCAGCATGACGATCCAGAAATGAATGCGACCCAACTTTTCATCCAACATGTGCCCCGTCCACTTGGGCAACCAGTAGTAGATGGCGGCCATTGAACCCATCACCGTGGTGGGATACAAGGCATAGTGGAAATGTGCCACCATGAAATAGGCATTGTGGTACTGAGGGTCAGCCGCTGCATCGGCCAACACCAAACCAGTCAAACCACCCCAACCAAAAAGGATGATGAAGCCCAAGGCAAACAGCATGGGTGTTTCAAACGAGAGTGAGCCACGCCAAACAGTGGCAATCCAGCAGAAGAACAACACGGCCAAAGGCAATGAAATCAGCATCGTGCTGTACATGAAGTACATCTGCGCATTCACGGACATGCCGCTGGTGAACATGTGATGCGCCCACACCACAAAAGCCAGAGCACCAATGGTCCACATGCTGTACACCTGCGCTTTGTAGCCATAGGTTTCTTTGCGTGAGAAAGCGCTCAACACATGGGGAATAGCACCCGTGATAGGCAAGAGCAACACATACACCTCAGGGTGGCCCATGAACCAGAAAATGTGCTGCCACAAGACAGGGTCACCGCCACCGGCGGCGTTAAAGAAGTGCGTATCGAAGTGACGGTCCATCAACACCATGGTCACGCCACCAGCGAACACGGGCATGATGGAAATCAACAAAATGGCAGTGACCAAGAAACCATGCGCGAACAACGGCATCTTCATGAACGTCATGCCTGGCGCGCGCATGTTGACGATGGTCACGATCACGTTGATCGAACCCAAGATGGAGGACACACCTAACATGTGAATCGCAAAGATAGCGAAGTCCATACCCCAGCCGCTTTGCAGTGACAAAGGTGCATACATGGTCCAACCCGTATCCACAGCGCCTGGACCGATGTTGGCAATACCCAAGAAGAAGGGCAAGGTCAACATCACCGCTGCTGGCGGCAAGATCCAAAAGCCCCAGTTGTTCAAACGAGGCAAGGCCATGTCTGGTGCGCCAATGACCATGGGCAACATGTAGTTGGCCAAGCCAGTTGCCACAGGCATCGCAAAACCAAACACCATGATCAAGCCATGCAAGGTGATCAATTGGTTAAAAAATTCAGGTTGCATCAACTGCAAGCCAGGCACAAACAACTCTGCACGAACGCCCAAAATCATGGCGCCGCCCATCAGCAACATCGTGATACCAAAAATCAGGTACATGATGCCAATGTCTTTGTGGTTCGTTGTCTGCAACCAATGGCGGATGCCACCGTGGTGGTAATGCGCATCATGTCCTGCATGAGCCGAATCGTGCGTCATATCGTGTGCCATGAACTTTCCTTTGATACTGATTTATTGTTTTAAGTGCCGGACTTTTGGCGGCTAGCGATCCATGCCTTGAATTCTTCTTCAGGCACCACATTCACCACCACAGGCATGTAAGCATGTTCTTTGCCACACAGCTCAGAACACTGGCCACGGTAAGTACCGGGCTTTTCAACCGTCGCCCAAAACTCGCGCAAGAAGCCTGGCACCGCATCACGTTTGACACCAAACGCAGGCACCCACCAGCTGTGGATCACGTCATTCGACGTGGTGATGAAACGTACTTTTTTGCCCACGGGCAACACCAAGGGGTTGTCCACTTCGAGCAAGTAGTTTTCGCCCTTGGCTTCTTTGTTGTCAATTTGATCGCGTGGCGTGGTCAAGCGGCTAGTGAACTTCACGCCTTCAGCGGGGAATTCGTATTGCCACATCCATTGGCTGCCTGTGACTTTCACAACCAACTCAGCATCGCTCTTGGAGTCTTCGTACATTTTCACAGCATGGTAAGCAGGAATACCAAACACACCATAGTCAATCACCAGCAACACCGCGAAAGGCGCCAGTACATATAGCCATTGCTTGCGTGAACGCGGTGCTGTGAAGCCCGCCGCCTGATGGCCTTGCGACTTGCGATGGGCCCAAAACGAATACAGCATCAAGGCCAGAACACCACAGAAAATGATCAAGATGATGATCATGAAAAGGTTGTGGACATGCAGCGTTTCACGCGCGATAGGTGTCACTGGCTCTGGAAAATTCCATGTGTACCCTGCCAATACGCTTTGTGCTGCCACTGCAGCAAACGCACCAGCCATCCATTTTTTCAAGCCCCGCATAACTTTCGTCCTTTTATAAATTTTTTGACTGCTGATTGAGCCGCTGCTTCAGAAGCTAAATGCAGACGAAATGCCTGCTAGCCCTGTCGCGAATACCATCACCATGGGGGCCACAGACCACGCCATCTCAGTGAAGGTTGATGCATGAAAATGCTCATCCGCATGCTTGTGATGATGCCAATGCGATGCCAAGATGGCAGCAAACACCACCACAAACAAGACCACAGAAGCCCCCAACAGCCACTCGCGCGCGGCCAAGGTGAATTGCAAATCGATCATGCTCAGACCTTTCAACGGAAACGATTCGGTTGAATGGTTTGCATTGTGGTGGGCAAACTCTCCACGTAACGTGCAATTTCTTTGAGCTCTTTGTCAGAGAACTGCTTCACCACACCACCCATGATGGGGTTGTTGCGGCCAATTTGTGGTTTGTTTTCTGTCTTGTAGGCACGCAAGGCAGCATACACGTAGTCAGAATGCTGACCCGCAATCTTTGGATAAGTGGGCGCAATCGGTTTCGTCAAACCAGCACCGTGACATGCGACACAGCCACCCTTTTCAACCAAAGCGGCACCAGCGCTTGCGTCAATCGGTTTGGCTGCCGTCTCGGTCGTCAAACCTGTGGATTCGTAGTAAGCACCCAAGTCAGCGACATCTTGTGCAGACAATGACAACGCCGTTGTCCCCATGGAGGGGTGCTTGCGCGCGCCCGTTTTGTAATCATTCAGCGCCGAAGCAATGTAGCCAGCACTTTGGCCTGACAACATTGGCACGCGATAAACCTCTGGAAAACCCGTGTGATATCCCCTGATACCGTGACAGCCGACACACAGTGCGTTCTTTTGGCTACCTGCTTGCGCATCACCTTGTTGGGCATAAACGGAATAAATAGGACTTAAGCACACTGCAGCAAGGAGACCGACCATCAACTTCTTCATCTAATTCGCCTTTAGGGTTTGATCTAAATCAACAGATATTATTAGCAATTAGGATGCACACTCAGGGCAGTAGTTACCACTAGAAAAGAATTTCGGAGAGTTCAAAATTGCTAGCAAATCGTAAAAATATACTAATTTTTGGCATAGCGCTGGCATTTTGTGTCATTAGCCTTGGGGCCTATGTTCGGTTATCAGATGCTGGTTTGGGTTGCCCAGATTGGCCGGGTTGCTATGGCAAATTGCTAGGGGTTCCAGACAGCCACCACGAAGTCAACGCCGCCCAAGCGGCTTTTCCTCATGCCCCTGTCGAAGCGGCAAAAGCGTGGAAAGAAATGATCCACCGCTACCTTGCTGGCATTTTGGGCCTCGTCATCGCAGCACTAGCAGCCTTAGCCATTTGGCCACGCCGTCAAGCGAGGGTTGCCCCACAAATTTTTCTCGTTGGCTTGGTGCTGGTACAAGCGGCACTAGGTATGTTGACCGTGACTTGGCTACTCAAGCCCGTCATCGTGACATTGCATTTGCTAGGTGGGATGTTGATTTTGGCCACCTTGGTGGGCATCAAGGCCAGCAGTTGCGCAGCGTCTGTTGACACCGCCGCCTCAGCCATGAAAAAAGCAGCATGGTTGGTCACCGCACTCATCTTGATGCAAATTGCACTTGGCGGTTGGACCAGCGCCAACTACGCGGCCATGGCCTGCGCGGACTACCCGCTCTGCCAAGGTCAGCTAATGCCTGCCGACATGGATTGGTCACATGCCTTCGTGTTCAACCGTGAACTAGGGCAAACCAGTGATGGCCAAATGCTCAGTCTGCAAACCTTAACGGCCATTCATTGGACTCATCGCTGCTTTGCCTTGGTTGTCTTGGCTGCTTGCGTGGCATTTGCAATGCGACTCAAGCAACAAAACGACACGCGCACCCTGGGCTACTTGCTGCTTGGCGCGGTGATCACGCAAGTGTTAATCGGTATCAGCAATGTTTGGTTGCAATGGCCTTTAGGGCTCGCGGTGTTGCACAACACGGGCGCCGCGGTGTTGCTCGCCGTCGCGGTCTACACCACCGTGCAACTGCAACGTGCAAAAAGCTAAACACGCCATGCAAAAACCGTTTCGCATTTGGCTGGTGAGCTTGCTCTGCCTTGCCCCTTTGACATCCTTTGCCAGTGACATGGCTGAACGCATCAAACCTTGCGAGGCTTGCCACGGCAACCAAGGGCGCGCAGGCCCTGATGGCTACTACCCACGTTTGGCTGGCAAACCCGCCAGCTATTTGTACAACCAAATGCAAAATTTTTCGCAAAGCAGACGGCACTACACCATGATGCGCCGCATGATGGCGCCGCTGTCACCGCAATACCAGCGCGAAATGGCGGACTACTTTGCCAATCTGCAAGTGCCCTACTTACCGCCAGCCATCAAAAGTACGCCCCCCTCTCCTGCACACATGGCACGCGGAAAACAGCTGGCCTTGCAGGGCGACCGCGCCTTGAAAATTTCGGCCTGCAATGCGTGCCATGGCGATAACTTGATGGGCAACACCGCCAATGTGCCCAGCTTGCTGGGCATGCCCTCGGCCTACCTCGGCGCGCAACTCTCGGCATGGTCTTTGGGTGAGCGCACCACCGTCGCGCCCGACTGCATGGGCGATATCGCCAAGCGCCTCACGGCAGAGGATGCGGCCGCTGTCACCCATTGGTTGGCTGCCCAAGAAGTTCCAACTCAAAACAGCGCCAACCCACCCAAACGCATCACCACAGACGTGCGCTGCGGCAGCGCCCCTGAACTTCACGGAGCCCTCCAATGAAACCGTGCAGCCTCATTGGCAGACGACTTGCCACACTCACCGTCTTTGTAGGGTTGACACTGGGCGCCTGGGTCACGTGGGACAACTGGGGGCGTTTTGCTTTGACACCCGTGACAGCGTCGCCATCCACCGCCCCCCATCCGACACCACACACCTTGGCACATGGCGAATACCTCGCCCATATCGGTGGCTGCATCGCTTGCCACACCGCCAAAGGCGGTGAACCACTGGCCGGTGGGCGTCGCTTTGACACACCATTTGGTGCTGTGTTCAGCAGCAACCTCACGTCATCCAAAACACTGGGGCTAGGTGAGTGGAACGCGAATGACTTTCAAAACGCACTGCACTGGGGGCGTTCCCGTGATGGCCGTTTGCTGTTGCCCGTGTTTCCCTACAACCACACCAGCGTGTTCACATCACAAGATGTGCAATCGCTTTTTGCTTGGCTTCAAACGGTTCAGCCTGTCGAGCATGCACAGCCCGCACATCGCCTCACATGGCCATTGGGCACGCAACCCGTCATCGCCATGTGGCGCTCGTTGTTCTTCACACCCACCCCTTTCCAATCCAACGACAACCAGTCAGCCGAATGGAACCGTGGCGCGTATTTGGTACAAAGCGCTGGTCACTGTGCCGCTTGCCATGGCCAACGCAATGCTTTAGGCAGCTTTCCGGAGGTGGACGATTTGTCGGGAGGTTTCTTATCCTCCCAAATGTGGATCGCACCAAGCTTGGTGGATGCCACACAAACCACCATCGCCAACAGCAAATTGGATGACACAGCCAACTTGCTGCGCACGGGCCAAAGCCCCTCAGCAAACGCGAGCGGCCCCATGGCTGAATTTGTGCAGCACTCGGGGCAATACCTCACGTCGGCAGATGCACTTGCCATTGCGACTTATTTGAAATCCAAGCTCAAAATTTCTGCTTTCGGCGCGGCATCACCCGCAACAGGACTCGCATCTTCCTCACCTTCAGCACAAGCACTTTACAAAACTCACTGCGCCAGTTGCCATGGTGAGCGTGGTGAAGGCAAGGCCCATGCATATCCAGCATTGGCAGGCAACCCCGCCGTCGTTTTGACTCAGCCTGAGAACCTGATTCAGATGGCGCTGTATGGTGGCTATGGGCCCAGCACAACACAACGCCCTCGCCCCTACGGCATGCCGCCTTATTTGTTCACATTGAACAATCAGCAAATCGCCGAAGTGCTCAACCACATTCGCAGCCAATGGGGCAATCAAGCCACGGCCGTGAGCCCGATGCAAGTGGATCACGTGCGCGCCGCGATTTATGAAAAATAATTCAACCAACCACTCAAGTCCCCTCAACCCATGCCGATAACGCTGTGATGGCCGAAGAAACGACAGAAGTAGCGCAGGAAGAGTTGGCAACGGACACCCCCGAGGTGTCCGAAGGCACTGACGCGCCTGTTGACGCGCCTGTTGATGCGGCATCAGCAGACGAAGCACCAACGGCAGCTGAGCCTCAGCCCGAATCGCCCGCACCAGCGGAAGTTGTGGCTGACACACAGACGCAAGCACCCGTTGCTGACACCAACGACCCCGAGCCTCCCCAAGCGCCAGATGAACTCCAGCCATTCATCGACAAAGCCTTTGAAACCATTCAACACGATGTGGCAAGTTCGGAACTGGATCAGTTCTTGCGCGGCCACATCAAAACATTCCGAGAAGAATGGGACATCTGGCCCGACAACGCCAAAGAGGCCTATGTGCACATGATGGCCTCGCAACTGCTCCAGCGCAAAGCTGCCAAAACGCGCATCATGAATTACGAAGAATTCAAGCTGCCAGTGCCCTCAGCGCAAACCACCTTGTTTGAATCCATCAAGCAGTCGCAGATCAAACCTCAAAAGTGCATGCCTGTGCTGCTGATGCCGCCAAATTTGCGGCCTACTTATTCCTTGAAAAAGTAGTTTTGGCGGCCAAGTAGTCGGCCAAACTGGCGTTATTCAAGCGCACACCACTGTCGCCGCTGTCTTTGGCCACCGCGCCACGAATTTGTTTGAGCAGCAAACCCTTCACATCACCTTGCATGGCTTGGGTACGCAGCTCGACATAACGAACCTGCGCTTTGTTTTTGTCCATCGTCGATTCGGACATGGCTTGCAACCACAACCCATCGTCGCGCTTGCCCGCTTCTAGCTCTCGCAAAACCAAAGCGCGAACCATGTTGGAGGAAGTGTCAGACATCTATAGGCTCCGAAAAAACAAAGAGTGCGCCAATTCTGCCAGTTGAAGTAGTAAATTCAACCCATCAACACTCACCCACCTCACCTATGCCCGAACTCTTTGGCTCCGATGCCTACGCCCCCAAAGAAATTGCCCTCAAAGTCGAAACCGTGGGCGTCACCAAAGCACACATGGCCACCTTGCCCTTGGTCATGCTGGGCTTGTTGGCCGGTGCGTTCATTGGCTTGGGTGGCTTGTGCTTTGTCATCGTCAAATCAGATGCCAACCTGAGCTTTGCCGTCAGTCAGCTCTTGGGAGGCTTTGTGTTTTGTCTCGGCCTCATCTTGGTGGTCATTGCCGGTGCCGAGCTGTTCACGGGCAACAACCTGCTGGCCATGGCTTGGGCAGATGGGCAAATCACCACCCGCGAAGTCCTGCGCAACTGGCTGTGGGTGTGCGCGGCCAACTTTGTAGGCACCACGGGCCTGGCGCTGCTGGTGTACCTGAGCGGTCACACGCACGCCAACGGCGGCGCGATTGGGGCAACGGTGTTGAAGATCGCGTTCAACAAACAAAACTTGGTTTGGCACGAAGCGTTTTTCCGAGGTGTGTTGTGCAATGTCCTGGTGTGCATGGCGGTGTGGATGGCCATGGCCGGCCGCAGCGTGATAGACAAGGTGATTGCCATTGTCTTTCCCATCACGGCCTTTGTGGCTGCGGGGTTTGAGCACAGCATTGCGAATATGTACTTCATGCAGCTCGGGCTCATCATTCAATACTTTGAGCCAGTCGCTGCAGCCAACGCCCTTGGTGTGGCGGACAACGCCCTGAGCGTGGCAGGCATGCTGGGCAATTTGGGGCCTGTGATTATGGGCAACCTCGTGGGCGGCAGCGTGTTTGTGGGCTTGGTCTACCACCTCATCTACCGCATGGCGGCCACCGCGCAGCCCACCACTCAAGCGCTGATCGAGAAGAATTAATCGTCGGTGGCGGCGTTCATCGCCTCCACCATGCCTTGCAGCAAGGTTTCAGCGTCGTGCGCCCCCGACAGGCCCACTTGACGGTTGAAGATGAAAAACGGCACGCCTGTGATGCCCATTTCACGCGCAGCCTTGTCGCTGTCAATGGTTTGGCTGTGCAACGCTGAGTTTTGCAAGTGTGCTTCCGCCACCGTGCGGTCCATGCCAGCGGATTCGGCAATGTCCATCAGCACCGAGGCTTCGGTCAAGTCCTTGCCTTCTAAAAAATAAGCTTTGAAAAAGGCTTCCACCATCGCGTCTTGTTGCATGCCCGGCTCAGACACTGCAATCAGGCTATGCGCCACCACGGTGTTGGGTTGACGGTTGATTTTGTCAAACGCAAAGGCAATGCCCACTTCTTTGCCCACCCCTGCGACTCGGTCGTAAATGGCGGTGGCTTCGTCACCAAATTTGCGACTCACATAGTCCGCGCGCGCCATGCCTTCGGGCGCCATGTCGGGGTTGAGCTGAAAGGTGTGCCAGCGCACCTCAGGGTCCACCTCGGGGTGCTGAACGGCCAAAAGTGCCAAGGCGCGTTCTAAGCGGCGTTTGCCCACATAGCACCAGGGGCACACAACATCGGAGACAACATCAATGGTGAGAGTTTTCATGGGGGTACTTGGTTTCTGCCACAATGCCCCAACTGTAGCTCTATCGCCA
>Ga0228700_1000483_pt1 | contig 36826 bp, 42 predicted proteins | sample McNCre317_Aug_MG_FD_178019 | JGI IMG/M metagenome (GOLD analysis project Ga0228700, IMG submission 178019) | Freshwater microbial communities from McNutts Creek, Athens, Georgia, United States - 3-17_Aug_MG | ecosystem: Environmental > Aquatic > Freshwater > Creek | place: USA: Georgia...
GCCAAGCCTTGCGTGAAACCGATGTTCATATTTGCGTGCCGCATGACCGCACAGCGCGTATTCAAGAAGTGCATTTGTTGACCATCCATTGCATTTGCGACGGCGTGGACACACAACTGCTTGGCGATCAAGAAGGAATGGAATGATGAAAAATACCCGCAACACACTGTTGACCACGCTTGTTTTAGTCTGCGGTCTGTCAGCCTGTGCCCCCGTGGTGGTAGGCAGTATGGTGGGCGGTGCCATGGTCGCCAGCGACCGTCGCACCACCGGCATACAACTCGAAGACGAAGGCATTGAACAACGCAGCGCCAGCGCACGGCGTGAAAACTTCGGCGACAAAGAACATGTCAATTTCACCAGCTACAACCGCCAAGTGTTGATGACCGGCGAGGTCTCTAGCCCCCAAGTGCGTCAACAGTTTGAGCAACTGATCAGTCGCGTCGAAAACGTCCGATCGGTGGTCAACGAATTGGCGATTGGCCCTGCGTCCAGCGTGGGCGAACGCACAAGTGATGTGGTGTTGGTGGCCAAGGTCAAAGCTGCCATGGTGGACAGCGAGGACGTGTTTGCCAATGTGTTCAAAGTGGTGGCCGAGCGCGGTACGGTGTATTTGATGGGCCGCGTGACACAACGTGAAGCCCAACGCGCCACCGATGTGGTGCGTGGCGTGAGCGGGGTCAAACGTGTGGTGCGTGTGTTTGAGTACATCTCTGAAGATGAGCTCAAGGGTATGCAGCCCAAACGTGCGGCCGATGCCTCGACTTCAGCAACTTCCGTGGCGTCTGGCACGGGCGCGCCAGCGGCTGCCAACGCACCTGTGGTGACTCCGATCAAATAATTGATTCAGCGACCTCATAAAAAAACCGCGCATTGCGCGGTTTTTTGTTTGCGTCACACGCAGCAACATCGTGCGTGAGGAGCCTTGTCCTCAGCGCAGACGTTTGATCAAGCTAGAGGTGTCCCAGCGGTTGCCGCCCATTTTTTGAACATCACCGTAGAACTGATCGACCATTTGCGTCACCGGCAGCACGGCGCCGTTGCGCTTGGCTTCATCGAACACCAAGCCCAAATCTTTGCGCATCCAATCGACCGCAAAGCCGAAGTCAAACTTGTCGGCCACCATGGTTTTGCCACGGTTGTCCATTTGCCAGCTTTGGGCGGCGCCTTTGCCAATCACGTCGAGCACGAGGTTCATATCGAGGCCGGCTTTTTGGCCGAAGGCGATGGCCTCGCTCAAGCCTTGGACCAAACCGGCGATACAAATTTGGTTCACCATCTTGGTCAGCTGGCCCGCACCGGGCTCGCCCATTAAGGTGAACGCGCGCGAGAAAGCCATGGCCACAGGCTTGACGCGCTCAAACACAGGCGCATCGCCGCCGCACATCACGGTCAGCATGCCGTTTTGCGCGCCGCCTTGGCCGCCTGAGACGGGGGCGTCGATGAAATGAATGCCCAGATTCTTGGCGGCGGCGTAAATTTCGCGGGCCACATCGGCCGATGCCGTGGTGTGGTCCACCAACACGGTGCCAGGCTCCATGCCGGCCAACATGCCGTCGGCGCCGAACACCACCGAGCGCAAATCGTCGTCGTTACCGACGCAGCAAAACACAATGCTTGCGCCCTTGGCTGCTTCGCGCGGGGTCAGCGCGCTTTTGGGTGCTGTGCTGTTGGCAAATTCTTTCACCCAAGCCTCGGCCTTGGCGGGCGAGCGGTTGTACACCGTCACGGCGTGACCGGCGCTGGCCAAGTGGCCAGCCATGGGATAGCCCATAACCCCCATGCCGATGAAGGCCACGTGGGCTGATGGGGTGGATTCGTAAGTTTTGGCGTTGATGCTGGACATGGCAGTTTCGTTCAGGGGTTGGTTTGACTTGCGCTGAATCATAGGCCTTGGCACACAGCCACGCATGTCGCTCACGTCACAAGCCTGCTTGTTGCATGGCTTGTGCCATGGTCTGCATGCCGTGGGCAGCCCCTGTTTGCATGGCGCTTTGAATTTGGGCGGATTTGCCTTCGCGGATCAAGTGCCGAATGGCAGGGGTGGCGACCAAGGTTTCAAACACGGCACGCCGCTGGTTGGACGGCATACCGTGGGCCTGTGATGAAACAGGTGGGACTACCAAGGTTTGTGTGACCACTCCGACCAAGGCCTCGCTGAGCTGGGTTCGGACCAGCGCTTTCTCCTGGCCGTCAAACACATCGACGATGCGCTCCACGCTAGCTGCAGCGCTGCGGGTGTGCAAACTGGCCAGCACCAAGTGGCCAGTTTCGGCGGCTGTTAATGCCAAGCGAATGGTTTCTAAGTCGCGCAGTTCGCCGACCAAAATCACGTCAGGGTCTTCGCGCAGGGCGGCCCGTAAGGCGTGCGCAAAGCTGGGGCTGTGGGTGCCGATTTCACGCTGGGTGATCAAGCATTGCGCGCTGGTGTGCACAAACTCGATCGGATCCTCCAAGGTCACGATATGTTGTTGGCTGTGCGTATTCAGGTGTTGCACCATGGCGGCCAAGGTGGTGGATTTGCCCGAGCCTGTGGGCCCCGTCACCAGCAGCAGCCCCACCTGCTGGAGCAAGTCGTTCAGCACCTGGGGCGCTTGCACATCGCTCAGCGTAGGCGTCTGGCTGGGGATGTGTCGCATCACGGCCGCACAGCCGTGTTGCTGCATGAAAGCGTTGGCTCTGAAGCGCCCGAGAATTGGCACAGCAAAAGCAAAGTCCACTTCGTGGCCTTGCATGAACTGTGTGTGTTGTGTCTCGTCCATCAACTCCGTCAACATGTCACGCAATGCCTCGTGCGTGAGCGTTTGTGATGGCGTGGATGTCTGCAGTGGCTGCAACACGCCGTGTACCCGCACTCTGGGCGCAAGCCCGGCAGACAGATGCAGATCGGACGCGTGCTGCGCCACTGCGAGGGCCAGGAGTTCGTTCAAAGTCGGCGATGTGGTGGACATACGCGTCTCCTTGTTAAAGTCACACCCAAGATGAATACCTCAGACCATGTCTTGAGCGACAAGCTCCACGCCGTGCAAGCGCGTATTGCAGCCGCCTGTGTCGCCAGTGGCCGCCCAGCAGGAAGCGTGCAATTGCTGGCGGTCTCTAAAACATTCAGCGCTGACGATGTGCGTCAGGTGGCCGCCAGTGGTCAACGCGATTTTGGAGAAAACTACATCCAAGAAGGGGTAGGCAAAATCACCGCTTTGAAAGGTGATGCACATGCGCTGGTGTGGCACTGTATTGGCCCTATCCAAAGCAATAAAACCAAGCTTGTGGCCGAGCACTTCGATTGGGCGCACACGGTTGACCGTCTCAAAATTGCGCAGCGACTGAACGACCAACGCCCTGCGCACTTGGCGCCTTTGAACGTCTGTTTGCAAGTGAATATCGATGGCGGTGATACCAAATCGGGCATCGCGCCCGCCGAGGTGCTGGCGCTGGCTGCAGAGGTGGCCATGCTGCCCCGATTGGTCTTGCGTGGCCTCATGACCATCCCCGACCCCGTGGAGGGTTTTCAGCCCCAAGTGGCTGTTCATGCCAAAGCCCGCGCTTTGTTTGATGAGGTGAAAGCGGCGTTGAACCTGCCGCAGTTCGATACCTTGTCGATGGGAATGACGGGCGACTTAGAGGCCGCCATTCATGCGGGCAGCACCATGGTGCGAGTGGGCACAGCGATATTTGGTGGGCGAACTTACACGGCTTAATTGCGTAGCTATTTGAAATTAATCACGCATTGCGTTATTATCTTCGTATGGCGATTAAGTCTTTCAAATGTTTAGACACCCAGAAACTCTTTGAAGGCAAACGCGTGGCGCGTTGGGTCAACATCGAGCGGCCTGCTTTGCGCAAGTTAGAGCAACTGGATTGGTCAAGCGTCTTGGATGATTTGCGTGCGCCGCCTGGAAATAGGCTTGAGGCTCTCAAAGGCAATCGAAAAGGTCAGTACAGCATTCGTATCAGCGACCAATGGCGCGTCTGTTTCAAGTGGGGCGCCGAAGGCGCATTTGATGTGGAAATCGTGGACTACCACTGAGGTGAAATGACATGAGAAAAGTTGCACCCGTCACTCCCGGCGAAATGCTGGAAGAAGAATTTCTCAAACCCTTGGGCTTGAGCAAATACCGATTGGCCAAAGAGATTGGTGTGCCTGCGCAACGCATCGGCGAAATTGTGGCGGGTAAACGCGCGATCACTGCTGACACCGATTTACGTTTGTGTCGTTATTTTGGCTTGAGCGATGGCTGGTGGCTGCGTGGACAAAGCAACTACGACATGGCGATGGCGCGAGAAAAAATGGGTGAAGCGTTGACAAAGATTCAACGCTGCACCTTGCTGGCTGCCTAAGGATTAAAACCGCGGCAAATCCGGGTACTTGATCTGCCCCGCACGCACCAGCATCTTGCCGTACTCGGCGCAGCGGTGCAGGGTGGGAATGACCTTGCCGGGGTTGAGTAGTCCCTTGCTGTCAAACGCGCGCTTGACGCCAAACATCTGTTCGTTTTCTTCGGCGCTGAACTGCACGCACATGCTGTTCACCTTCTCGATGCCCACGCCGTGCTCGCCCGTCACCGTGCCGCCCATGGCCACACTGGTTTCCAAAATGTCGGCACCAAACTGTTCGCAGCGGTGCATTTGGTCGGGGTCATTGGCATCAAACAGAATCAGCGGGTGCAAGTTGCCATCGCCTGCATGGAACACGTTCAAGCAACGCAGCTGGTATTTCTTTTCCATCTCTGAAATGGCTTGCAGGATGTCGGCCAAACGCTTGCGCGGGATGGTGCTGTCCATGCACATGTAATCGGGGCTGATGCGGCCCGAGGCGGGGAACGCGTTTTTGCGACCGCTCCAAAACTTCATGCGCTGTGCTTCGTCACGGCTCACGGTGATGGCGGTCGCGCCGCAACCGCGCAACACCTCGCTCATGCGGCCAATTTCTTCTTCCACCTCTTCGGGGGTGCCGTCGCTCTCGCACAGCAAGATTGCAGCGGCACTCAGGTCGTAGTCGGCGTGCACAAAGTCTTCCACGGCCGCGGTCATGGGGCCGTCCATCATCTCTAGGCCCGCGGGAATGATGCCTGCGGCAATCACCGCAGCCACCGCATCGCCCGCTTTGCGCACATCGTCAAAGCTGGCCATGATGCAGCGCGCCAGTTGGGGTTTGGGCACCAGCTTGACCGTCACTTCAGTCGTCACGGCCAACATGCCCTCGCTGCCCACCACGATGGGCAGCAGGTCCAGACCCGGTGCGTCGAGTGCATCGCCACCAAATTCAACCGGCTCACCTTCGATGGTGAAACCCTTGACCTTGAGCACGTTGTGCACGGTCAGGCCGTATTTCAAACAATGCACCCCTCCCGAGTTCTCAGCCACGTTGCCGCCAATGGTGCACGCGATTTGGCTGGAGGGGTCGGGCGCGTAATACAGCCCGTACTGCGACACCGCTTCGCTGATGGCCAGATTACGCACACCGCACTGCACCACGGCGGTTCTGGCGACGGGATCGATGTCGAGGATTTGGTTGAACTTGGCCAGCGACAGTGTCACCCCCTGTGTGTGCGGCATGGCGCCACCTGAGAGTCCTGTGCCTGCGCCGCGTGCCACCACGGGCACATCCAACGCGTAACAAGTTTTGAGCACGGCTTGCACCTGCGCAATCGTTTCCGGCAAAGCCACGCACATGGGGCGAGCGCGGTAGGCGGTGAGGCCGTCGCACTCGTAAGGCACGGTGTCCTCGGTGGTGTAGAGCAGCGCGTGCTGTGGCAGTACGTGCAGCAGGGCTTGCACCACCTGGGCTTGGCGTTCGGCGCGGGCCAAGGTGGTTTGCTGGTCAGTCGAGAGTGGGGCGTTCATGCGCCTCACTTTACGGCAAAACGCGGATGGCGCGCGTGAAGAAAGTTACAGGCTCGTTTGAAATGGTTTTGCATGGTGCTACTTCAGGCGCGTCAAGCGGGCAGATCGGCACGCCCTGCGGCTTACATCGCTGCGCGACGAATGGCGCCGCATGACGTACCCATCTGCCCACTTGACGGAGGTGTAGCGCCGAAAGATCAAGGGGAAATCCTCCATCAATTGGGACAGAGGGGTATTCGTCCGCCAACAAAAACGCGTGAATGGGAGGGGTCGGTACCGTCATACGGCGCCATTCGTCGCGCAGCGATGTAAGCCGTGTGGCGGTACCGGCCTCTCCCATTCACAGCAAGAGAGAACAAAGCGGCGAATAAAACCGCAACGAAAGCCAAGGCCTAAGGAACAGCCTTCTTCAGCCAATCCGCAAACGCCGCACACTCCCAGCGGTCCATGGCCCCCGTGCGCCAACACAGGTAATGCCCATGCGGGCTCGGTACTTGACGCGGAAAAATGCGCACCAGGGTGCCGTTCTCCAGCCACGGCGCGCCGAGCTTCAAGCGCACCAGGCCTACCCCCAGGCCTTGGGCGGCAGCGTCGCACATCAGGCCAATGTCGTTGAAGCTGGAGCCGTCGATCGGCTCGGGCCAGTCTTGGTCGTGCGCCGCAAACCAAGTGCGCCAGGGCTCCAACGGGCTGCGCAACAGGGTGGCATCTTCCAGGTCTTGCGGGGTGTCGAAGGGGCCGTGTTCGCGAATGTAGGCGGGTGAAGCCAGCGGCGTCACATCGTCTTTCATGATGCACAAGTGCTCCACATCGGCGTAGCGCCCGGTGCCAAAGCGGATGGTCAGATCGGCGTCTTCGGCTACCACATCGAGCAGGGGAATGCTCACTTGCAAGGTCAGGTCGATTTCGGGGTACGCCTCGGCAAACTGACGCAAGCGAGGCATCAGGATCGAACGTGCAAAGGTCGGCGTGACGGCCAAGCGCAGCTTGCGTTTGCCCGTGGTGTTGCCACCGTCTTTGCCTGGAAAGCGCTCCAAGATCGATAAGCCTTCACGCACATGCGCCAAGTACTCGCTGCCTTCGGTGGTCAAGGAAAAATCAGCACGGCCAAACAATTTGGCGCCCAGCAATTGTTCAAGTTGCTTGACCCGGTGGCTGACCGCGCTGGGCGTCACACATAACTCTTCGGCTGCCTGGGTGACAGAGCGCAAGCGCGCCAGTGCTTCAAAAGTGAGCAAACACTGGATGGGCGGGATGCGACTGGTCATCGGGCCTGCGTGTGGCTTATTTGAAGATCACCGTTTTATGGCCGTTCAACAGCACGCGGTGTTCGCTGTGCCACTTGACGGCACGGGCCAACACTTGGCTCTCCGTGTCACGGCCTTGGGTGGTCAGGTCTTCCACGGTTTTGCTGTGGTCCACACGGGCCACGTCTTGTTCAATGATCGGGCCTTCGTCCAAGTCGGCGGTCACATAGTGGGCGGTGGCGCCAATCAGCTTCACACCGCGGTCATGCGCTTGGTAATACGGCTTGGCACCTTTGAAGCTGGGCAAGAAGCTGTGGTGAATATTGATGGCGCGACCGGCCAGTTTTTGGCACAGATCGTCGCTCAAGATTTGCATGTAACGGGCCAACACCACCAACTCAGCGCCTTCGGCTTGGATGATTTCGTATTGCTTGGCCTCGCCCTGGGCTTTGGTGGCGGCGGTCACGGGGATGTGGTGAAACGGCACGTTGTAGCTGGCCGCGAGCTGGTAGAACTCGCGGTGGTTGCTCACGATGGCACGAATGTCCAAGGGCAAGAGACCGCTCTTCCAGCGGAACAACAAGTCATTCAGACAGTGGCCCTCTTTGCTGACCATGATCACCGTGCGCATAGGCTGCGTGGTGTCGTGCAGTGTCCACTTCATGTCAAATTGAGCCGCCAAGGTCGAGAGCTGCGCGCGCAAGTCCTCTTGACTCACCGCATCGCAGGCAAACTGCACCCGCATGAAGAACAGACCCGTGTCGTGGTCGTTGTACTGGGCGGCTTCTTCGATGTTGCCTTGGCGTTCCAGCAAGAAGCCAGACACGGCATGAACAATGCCCTGACGGTCAGGGCAAGACAGGTTGAGGATGTATGCGGTCATAGACCGCGATTGTAGTTTTGTGGCCTTGCCGTCTTGAACGGCAGGGATTTAGTGCACCACGACCGGGTTTTGGGCCAGCTCGGCGTAGCCCGCCAGGGTCTCTTCCACTTCTTCTTGGGTGGGCGAGTTTTCTTGCCAAGCGCGCAGGTGGGCTTGGAATTGCTCGGCCCAAGAGCCCTCTAAAAACAGCTCTTTGCCGGTGCGTTTGTCCACAATTTCAAAACCGTGGCGGGCCAAGACTGGCACATCAGGACGCACAGGCACCAACGCGTCGTCTTGCACCTGCAGGTGCATGACCGAGTACGTGTCAGAGTTGTAGAGCATGTCCATGGGGTTCTTTCGGTGGAAAACGAATTTCATCTAAGCATATCGGATTGAAAAAGCCAAATTCAAGAGCCAGGTTTTTCAAGACTGCGTAAAAGTTGGTCCACCGCGTCACCGTTGGCGTTGGTGATACGCAAACGTACCGGTAAGTAGTCCAACCCTGGGGCGAACCACAGCTCAATGCGTTGGTCAAATTCTTTGCGCGGGTTGCGGTTGAGTTTCAGGCTGGGCACGTCGCCATAGGGCAGGGACAAGAGCTCTTCCTTCTCGACCACAAATTGCCAGACCTCGGCCTCGCGCTGCGACACCGTCTGGAACGACAACATGGTGCCTGCGGGGTAACGGGTGGGATCGGCGGCCAGCAAAGCACTCAGTTGCAGCACCACACTCAGTCGGTCTTGCGCTCCTTTGAGCAAAGGCACATCGGGGGTGTTGGCGCTGAAACTGATGATGTTTTTGTCGCGCTGAAAGTGGGCAGCTAATTCGCTGCGCGATTTGTCACCAAAACGCAGCGGCATCAAGCCTTCGGCCCCCAAGAGACCACTGCTGGTTTGCACCCGCGAACCCAGCAAAAAAGCCCCCACTTCCAGCCGAGCGTTATAGCGCTCACCGTCTTGCTGCCACACCAGCTCGCCCGATGCTGAGTAGTTCAGGTTTCGTACATCGCCCTTGACGGCGTATTTCATCCGTGCAGACTGAGGTGGCTTGAACACCGTGGCCTCACTGGCGTTGAAGTTCTCGGCGGTCGGTGTGGCGCGGTTGAACGGCGGTAAGTCCACCCCAGAGGCGCTGCGCGCTGGCAGTGCCACAGGCGCCGTGAGCTGAGCTGTGAGGTCTTCGATTTCTTGTTGGGTAGCCACCCGTTGGTCGGTCAGAGTTGGCTCTGGCGGCGGTGGGTTGGAGGCATGAGTTGTCGCTGTTTTTCGTGACGTTGCAGGTCGCGGCACCTGCGGTGCCCGCGGCGTCACCAATTCAATCTGCCGTGTGGTGAAGGTCGTGGTGCGCAACGGCGCCTCGCTGCTAGGCGCCAACCACGCCGGGCTACCGGCCAACAACCACAGATGCATCGCCAACACGGTCAGCACCAGCAAGGCCGCATGGCGGCGTTTCAATGGCAACGGTGGTCGTTGCGGTGACAAGGCGGCGTTGTGCATCAGATGCGCAATGGCAGGGCTCAGCCCGCGACGTAGCCTAATTCCGCCGACAACTGCTGCGCGGCAAGGCGCAGTGCTTTGGCCGGCTTGCCGTCCCAGCTGGCATCAAAGCTCGATGCGGGTCCGAGCGAGACCATGCCCAACACCAAGTGGCTGTCTGAATCAAACACCGGTGCGCAAAAACCCACCACCCCGGGCAGCAGCGCATCGACCACGCGGCCTACGCCGCGTGTGCGCACCTCGCTGAGCAGGGCTTTGACATCAGCCTGCGTGGCTGGCACGTCAGGACGCTTCATTTTTTGAATGCGGGCCAACTCCGTTTTGATCATGGGGGAGATCAAGTCCTGCGGCATGTACGCTGCAAAACAGCGCCCCGTGGCCGAAGTCAACAGCGGCATCACATCGCCCAAACGCAAAATCGTCATCGCGTGGGGAGATTCTTGCCAATGGATGATGGTCGGGCCTTGGTTGCCCCAGACGGCCAGCGCCACGGTGTGGCCAATCTCGGCCATCAAGGGCGCCACGCGCTCGCGGGCCAGCTTGACTGGGTCTAGACGTGACAGCGAGGCCAAACCCAGCTGCAACGCGGCGGGCCCCAAGTCGTAGCGGGTGCTGGCATGGTCTTGGGTGACCAAGGCCAAACGTTGAAAGCTGACTAAATAGCGGTGCGCCTTGGCGGCGCTCATGCCCGCAGCGGCGGCCAAATCACGCAGCATCAGCGGGCCTTCGGCTTTGGCCAGCACATCGAGCAGGGCAAAGCCCACTTCGACCGATTGGATGCCTGCGCGTTCTTTCATAGATGCCTCAATGCTTGGATTTTAGAATTATGATTAGGTAAATCTATTCATCAATGCGTAATTTTGCCTGAGGACGACACCCATGAAACTGGCCACCTACAAAGACGGTTCACGCGACGGACAGCTGGTTGTCGTCTCGCGTGATTTGAGCACAGCGCATTATGCGACGGGCATCGCCTCGAGGATGCAACAAGTGTTGGACGACTGGAACTTCATTGCCCCCCAGTTACAAGACCTGTATGAAACATTGAATAACGGCAAAGCACGTCATGCCTTTCCGTTTGACCCAGCTTTGTGCATGGCGCCGCTGCCCCGCGCCTACCAATGGGCCGATGGCTCGGCCTACATCAACCATGTGGAGTTGGTGCGTGCTGCGCGTGAGTCCGAAGTGCCGCAAAGCTTTTACGAAGACCCGCTGATGTACCAAGGTGGCAGCGATGACTTCATCGGCCCCCGCGACGACGTGGTCTGCCCGAGCGAAGACTACGGCATCGACTTTGAAGCCGAATTGGCCGTCATCACAGGCGACGTGCCCATGCAGTCCACGCCTGAACAAGCGCTGGACGGCATCCGCTTGGTCATGCTGGCCAACGATGTGTCATTGCGCCACCTGATTCCCAACGAGCTCACCAAAGGCTTTGGCTTTTTCCAAGGCAAACCCGCCACCGCGTTCAGCCCGGTGGCCGTGACCTTGGATGAGTTGGGCGACGCCTGGGACAAGGGTCGTGTGCACCTGACCGTGCAGTCCACTTGGAACGGTCGCAAAGTGGGCATGTGCGACGCAGGCCCCGACATGACGTTTCACTTTGGCCAATTGATTGCCCACATTTGCAAAACCCGCAATGTGCGCGCAGGCTCCATTGTGGGCAGTGGCACGGTGAGCAACCAGGGCGTTGAAACCCAGGGCAAAAAAGAATGGCCCAAGGGCTACAGCTGCATTGCCGAAAAGCGCGCGATCGAAACCATTTTGGACGGCAAGCCCAGCACCGAGTACATGAAGTTTGGTGACACCATCCGCATCGAAGTCAAAGGTAAAGACGGCCAAACCGTGTTTGGCGCGATTGACCAAAAAATTGCGCCTTTGCAGGCTTAACTGTTTCAGCGCCCGTACACCGAGGCAAAGTCGGCAAAGCCTTTGACTTCGAGCGGGTTGCCAAACGGGTCCAGAAAAAACATGGTCCATTGCTCACCCGGTTGACCGCCAAAGCGCAGATGCGGCTCAAGCACAAACGCCGTACCTGCATCTTGGAGGCGTTTGGCCATGGCCTGCCAGTCGGGCAAGTTCATCACCAAACCAAAGTGCGGCATGGGTACCAACTTGCCATCCACATGGCCGGTGTTTTGGGTTTTCAGCGGTTCGCCCAAATGCAAAGAGATTTGGTGGCCGTAAAAGTCAAAGTCCACCCAGGTGTCGGTGCTGCGCCCCTCGGTGCAACCCAACAAGTCGCCATAGAAATGGCGTGCGATGTTTAAGTCGGTGACGTTGAAGGCGAAATGAAAAAGGCTGCGCATGCACCAAGCATAAACGCAGCCTCAAACCCTTGCAGCCGCGACGCTGCAAGAACAGACAACGGGTGACTTATTTCACTGCAGGGTCAGCGGCCATTTGATCGAACTTCTTGAAGTATTGGCGCGCCATGGCCACAACCTGACCATCGGTGGGGTGGTCGCTGGCCACGCTGTCGACAATCGTGTGTGCCACTGCCACATCGTGCAACTTGGCCCAGTCGCGGAATTCGTCGCGTGCTTTGCCAGGTCCCGTCACCAGCACCTCGTGGGTGCCGTGCAGGGCTTTGGCCACATCGGCAAACAAGACAACGCTGTCGGTGGATTTGCCTTGGTGCTTGTGGTGTGTGCGCGACTTGATGCGTTGTGTTTCAACATGTTCACGGTCAAACATCAATACGTGGGCTTCTTGGTGGTCGAGCCAAACAACGGCGTGAAAAGTGGTCATGCAAATTTTCTTTCTTAAGAGGAGTGGCGTTCAAATTTCTCTTGGCAGGCAATGCATCGCGCCGCTTCGGGTGATACGCTCAGACGTGCAGCGGGAATGGTTGCGTCGCAATCGGTGCAGTGGCCATAGGTGCCTGCGCTCAGTCGTTCAAGGGCTGCATCAAGCGCGGACAACTCGGCGGTTTCGTGCTCGTTGAGTGCGAACTCCAAATCGCGTGCTGTGTTGACTTGTGCGGTGGCGTCTTCGCTGTGTGCAAAGTGCTCAGCGGCCACTTCGGCGCGACTTTTGGCACCGCCGCGTTGTTGGGCAATTTGGGCCAGCAAGCGCTCGCGCATGCCCAACAGCTGGGCTTTGAATGCTTGGTTTGTGGTGGCGTCCATCGAAGCTCCTTTCTTTCTTGCCTCCATGGTGATCCGAATTACCTGACCTCGCATTGATCGAAGTCAACACATGCGCTGTGTTCTGAAAGAATAGGCGCATGAAATTGATTTGGACTTTTTGGGCCTGCCTCATCTGGAGTACATCGGCTCATGCCTTGGACACCTCTATGGCCGAACGCACCCGCGCGTGCACCCACTGTCATGGCGAGCAAGGCAAGGCCGGCCCGGACGGTTACTACCCACGCCTGGCGGGCAAGCCAGAGGGTTATTTGTTCCATCAGTTGCAAAACTTCCAGCAAGGCCGACGTCATTACGACCTGATGGCCCGCTTGATCGAGCCTCTGCCCGAGGCATATTTGCGCGACATGGCGCAGTATTTCTCCAGCCTTCACGTGCCTTATCCCGCCCCCGCATTGAATGCCTCGGGTGTGTCTGCGAACGTGCTGGCGCGTGGCAAAGCGCTTGCCCTACATGGTGACGCGTCGCGCGGCGTGCCCGCCTGCGTGTCTTGCCACGGCGCGCAGCTGACCGGTGTGGCACCGGATGTGCCGGGCTTGCTCGGCTTGCCGCTGGACTATCTCAATGGGCAGTTGGGCGCTTGGCAATCGGGCCAACGCCGTGCCCATGCCCCCGATTGCATGGCCCAAGTGGTCAAACGCTTGGCTTCAGATGACTTGATGGCGGTGGCCCAATACCTCGCGCGTCAACCCTTGCCGGCCAATACATCGCCCGTGAGTTTGAGTGTCTTGCGTGCCAGCAACCCAGCGCCGACGAAGCAACAAGTTGCGACCGATGCGCGAACAGATGCAACGCCTGCCGCAACCACCTGGACCTGCGGCAGCGCCCCGGGTGTCGTGGGGGTGCAGCCATGAAGCGCGGCTTGTTGGCGTTGTGCGTCGCGTTGCTGGCGCTCGTGGCGTGGGTGGTGTTTGACAACTTTGCTGATGGTGTGGACACCCAAGCCTCGGCAGTGTCTGGGCCAGCCACTGCCGAGCTGGTGGCCCAAGGTGCCTACTTGGCCCGCGCGGGCAACTGCGTGTCGTGTCACACCGCCCCGGGCGAAGTGCCTTATGCCGGTGGCCGTGCACTGGCCACACCGTTTGGCACCGTCTATGCCAGCAACCTCACCTCCGATGCCGCCACGGGCTTGGGCCACTGGAACGCACAACATTTTTGGCGTGCCTTGCATCATGGCCGCTCCAAAGACGGGCACTTGCTCGCGCCCGTGTTCCCCTACAACCACACCAGCCTGATCACCCGTGCCGATTCGGACGCCTTGTTTGCCTTCTTCCAAAGCTTGGCACCTGTGGCGCGCGCTACACCGGCGCACGAACTGCGTTGGCCGTTTGGCACACAAGCTGCATTTGCTGTGTGGCGCAGCCTGTATTTCAAGCCCACTGCTTTTCATGCGGATGCCCAGCAATCGCCCGAATGGAACCTAGGCGCTTATTTGGTGCAGGGCCTGGGCCATTGCGCCGCCTGCCACAGCGCGCGCGATGCCTTAGGGGCCAGCGGTGCCTTGGATGATTTGAGCGGTGGCGTTATGCCCGGTGTCAATTGGTATGCGCCGTCTTTGCTGAGCGTGACAGAAACCGATCTGGCCCACACGCCGACAGCCGAGATCGTGCGTTTGCTCAAAACAGGCCAGTCCTCGCATGCTTGGGTGAGCGGCCCCATGGGCGAGGTGGTGCAAAACAGCACGCAGTACCTGCGTGACGACGACTTGCGTGCCATGGCCACCTACTTGCAGTCGCGTGCCCAGCAGGCTTTGCGCGATTCGCGTGAACCCGATCCTGCAGCACCGTCGCGCAAACCGAGCGCGCGCAGTGTGGCCAACGGTGCAGCCGTTTACAAAGACCACTGCGCACAGTGTCACGGCGAGCAGGGCCAAGGCAAAGCCGAGGTCTATCCCGCCTTGGCGGGCAACCGTGCTGTGCATATGCCAAACATCACCAACCTGGTGCAGACCCTCACCTACGGTGGTTTCTCGCCCGTCACCCACGTGCAACCGCAGCCCTATGGCATGCCGCCTTTTGTGCTCACGCTCAGTGACCGTGACATGGCCGACGTGCTGACCCACATCCGCCAGCAGTGGGGCAATCAGGCGCCCACGGTGACCGAATTTGATGTCAGTCGTGTGCGCGTGCTGCAAACGCATTGAACTGGCCCGAGGTACGCGGGCCTTGATGCGCAGCGCTATAAACACAAGCTTTAGAATCTGCGCCATGGAACACCTGCGCCACGCCCTTCACCTCACCCGCCTCGTGCTGGTGTGGTTTGCGTTGTCGGTGGGTGTGGCCATTGCGTCGCCCATGGTCAACCCTCAGGCCATGGATTTGGTGTGTACCAGCACCGGCAGCATGAAGCTGGTGGTGCAAGGTGAGGACGACAGCACAGCGGCTTCTAGCCACACGCTGGACTGCCCCTTATGTGCCTCGCTGATGGCGCCGCCTGTGGCGCTGAACACGCAGCTTTCTTACGTTTCCCCATTGGCGCATGCGTTACGACCTGAAGTCGTCGCACACATCGCGTCTGTCACTGCGCCGCCGCTGCCCTCGCGCGGACCGCCTGCACTTTTCCTTTGGTCTTTGACCCGGGTTTGAAGCCTTTGCTTTGAGCCTTTGTGGGCATCTTGCGCGGCCTCGCGCAGGTGCTTGCCGTTGAGATGTTTGGAGAATGTTCATGCATGACCGATGCAAACCACGTGCGCACGCGTGGCGCCTGACCCCCTTGTGGGCTGTTGTGGTGGGGATGGCGTCTGGCGCCGCCCTGGCGCAGCAAACTGCACAGACCAAGGAGCTGGGCGTGGTGCTGGTGACCTCGGGCCAGCCCTCGTCCCTGCCCACGCAAATTCCCACCACCCTGGAGTCGGTGACGGCGCAGCAACTGACCGAAACGGTCAACGCCACCGACAGCGAAGACGCGCTGAAATACCTACCCAGCTTGTCGGTGCGTAAGCGCTACATCGGCGACTACAACCACGCCGTGTTGGCCAGTCGCGCTTCGGGGGCCAACAACCCGGCTCGCAGCGCGGTGTATGCCGATGGCGTACTGTTGTCCAACTACCTGGGCAATTCAGCGACGAATGCGCCCCGCTGGGGTTTGGTGACGCCTGAAGAAATTGAGCGCGTGGATGTGATGTACGGGCCGTTTTCTGCCGCGTATCCGGGCAACTCGGTGGGCGCGGTGGTCGACTATGTCACACGCATGCCGCAAGCCTTTGAGGCACACATGAAAGTCAGCGCCTTCAACCAGCGCTTTGACGCCTACAACACCGACAGCCATTTCGGTGGTGCCAACGCCAGTGCCAGCCTTGGCAGCCGCGTGGGCGACTGGTCGTATTGGTTCAACGTCAACCGGCTCGACAGCAGCGGGCAACCCATGATGTTCTTGCGCGATACCAGCCAACGCGCGGGTGTGGTGGCGGGCAGCACGCGGGTGAACGGTGTGGCCAGCGCGGTCGGTACCAACGGCGCATCGGCAGCCGATGTGCTGGGCACCACCACCCAGTACCACACGGTGCAAGACCACGCCAAACTCAAGCTGGCGTATGACCTGTCGTCGACCCTGCGTGCCAGCTACCTCTTTGGCTATTGGCAAAACCGCAGCGATGGCAACCCGTCGTCTTATTTGAGCCATGCCACCACAGGTGCTGCGGTGTATACCGGGTCGATTAACAACGGCGTCAACACCTATGCGGTGCCAGCATTCACAGCATCGCAAGAAGCCTTGACGCACACCATGCATGGCTTGTCGCTCAAGACCCGCACACAAGAGGTGTTCGATTGGGAAATCAACGCCAGCCTGTACGACTACGCCACCGATTTGAACCGTGTCTCAGGCACTCAAAGCAGTGACACCACCTATGTCAACGCTGGCAAACTCATCGATCAAAATGGCTCGGGCTGGCGCAACCTGGCACTCAAAGGCACGTGGCGGCCCGAGGGCATGGCGGGCGCACACATCGTGGATTTTGGTTACCAGCAAGACCACTACATGCTCAAAACCATCACCCAAAATACAGGCGTGAATTGGGAGGCCGCCGCGCCCACTACGCTGGCCAGCATGGCCGGTGGCCAGACACAGATGCAAAGTCTGTACGTGCAAGATGCATGGCGCTTAGCACCGCGCTGGAAAACCGTGCTGGGTGTGCGTGCAGAAGACTGGACCGCCAGCAATGGCTATGTGGCCACGACATCGGCCAACACGAACGCCTATGCTCCACGACATGAAACCCACATCTCGCCCAAGGCGGCCTTGTCTCACCAGTGGTCGCCGGATTGGTTGTTGAAAGCCTCCATCGGACGCTCGGTGCGCATGCCCACGGCGCAAGAGATGTTTGGCAACACGTCTTTGTCAGGTGCGAGCACCACGTTCTTGAACGACCCCAATTTGCGGCCCGAACGCTCTTGGACCAGCGAGCTGACAGCCGAAAAAGATCTGGGCACAGGTTGGTTGCGCTTGACAGCTTTTTTTGAAAACACACGGGATGCGATTTATTCACAAACCAACACTTTCTCGGACGGCACCAGCCGCGCCTTTGTGCAAAACATCAAACGCATCGAAAGCTCTGGTCTGGAAATGGCCTACTTTGGCAACGATGTGATCACGCGTGGTTTGGACCTCTCGGGCAGTGTGACCTATGTGGATTCACGCATCAAAGAAAACGACGGCCAAGTGGCAGTGGCGGGCGATACCCTCAACAAATACCAACCCCGTGTGCCCGCTTGGCGCGGCCATGTGCTGGGCAACTACCACTGGAGTGACCAGCTCAGCACCTCCTTGGGGGCGCGTTACAGCGGGCACCAGTTCGGCACCTTGAACAATGCCGATGTCAACGGCTACGCCATGACGGGAGTGAGCAAGTTTTTTGTGGTCGACACACGTGTGCGCTACAAAGTCGACAAGCAATGGACAGTTGCCGCAGGCATCGACAACCTGAACAACTACAAATATTGGAATTACCACATGTACCCCATGCGCACCTTCTTTGGTGAGCTCAAGTACGACCTTTGATTTTTGAAAGAAAGTGTTTTTATGTTGAAACAAATCATGGCTGCATCCGCGGCCTTGTGGCTGTGCAGCGCCTCTGTCCATGCCCACATCGTGTTGGTGGAACCACAAGCGGTGGCAGGCAGTTACCACAAGGCCAGTTTGCGTGTGGGGCATGGCTGCAATGGCGCAGCCACCACGGCGCTGGCCGTGCAGGTTCCCGCAGGTTTTCAAGGCGCCAAGCCCCAACCCAAAGCAGGATGGACCCTCACCACACGCAAAGCCCAACTCGCCAAGCCCTACAGCAGCCACGGCAAACCCGTGACGGAAGATGTGGTGGAAGTGCGTTGGACGGTGGCAAGCAAAGAGGCCGCACTACCGGATGATCAGTTCGACGAGTTTGCCTTCATGGGCCGCCTGCCCGATCAGCCTGGCCCTTTGTGGGTGAAGGTTTTGCAGATCTGCGACAGTGGCCAAAATGACTGGTCGGAAATTCCTGCCCGTGGCACATCCACTCGGGGTCTCAAGTGGCCTGCGTCTTTGCTTGACGTGCAGCCTGCGCCCACACACGAACATCACCATTAATTTTTAGGAGTCCACATGACATTCAGCAAACACTTCATCACCCTTGCATTGGGCGCTGCCTGCGCTGTGAGCGCCTTGGCGCAAAACACCACCGTCACAGTCACCGACGCGTGGGCGCGTGCCACGGTGCCCGGCCAAAAGGCCACCGGCGCCTTCATGAAAATCACCGCCAAAGAAAGCACCAAGTTGATCGCGGTCAGCAGCCCCGTGGCGGGCGTTGCCGAGATCCATGAAATGAAAATGGACAAAGACGTGATGAAGATGGCCGCCTTGCCCAACGGCCTGGAGCTGCCCGCTGGCAAGGCGGTGGAGCTCAAGCCCGGTGGCTACCACGTGATGTTGATGGACCTCAAGGTGCCCTTGGCCAAAGACAGCGCCGTGCCTCTGACCCTGACCTTGCAAGACGCCAAAGGCGTCAAGTCCACCGTGGCGCTCAAGCTGCTGGTCGGTATGCAGCCGCCGGCCATGCCCAGCCACGACCACGGCACACACAATCACAGCGAACACACGCATGGCGAACACAAGCACTGATTTGTCAGTCTGCTGAGGGCCTGGGTTTGGTTTAATGCAGATCACCCATTCACAGGAGACAGCCATGACCCAGTCCAGCGGTTTTGATTTCACCAAGTTCGTGCCCGGTTTTGATTTCTTGAAAAACCTCACCCCTGCAGCAGGCAGCGGCAGCGCGCCTGCGCCAGGATGGGTGGCCCCCACGCTGGACCCGGACGAGCTGGAAAAGCGCATCCAGGAACTCAAGACCGTGCACTTCTGGCTGGAGCAAAACACCAAGGCCGTGGCCGCCACCATTCAGGCCCTGGAAGTGCAGCGCATGACGCTCTCCACCTTGAAAGGCATGAACCTGAGTTTTCATGAGCTGGCCGAGTCGCTCAAGGTGAATGCTCAGGCTTCTGCTGCGCCCTTTGCTGCGACCGCCCCTGAAGCAACGGCTGCCCCACAGGCCGAGACAGATGCTCCCAAAGCTGCCAAACCAACAACCAAGGCAGCGGGTAAATCAGCAGGGAAGTCCAGCAAGGCCAAAGGCGCTGCAGCGGCTGGCATCGACCCTTCGCAATGGTGGGGTGCATTGACTGACCAGTTCCAGCACATCGCCCACAAAGCCATGCAAGACATGGCGCACAGCGCCAATTCGCATGCGGGTGCGGCATCGGCGTCACATGCCAAAACTTCAAGCGCCAAGGCTCAGCCTGCGGCCAAAAAAGCAGCCCGTAAAACTGCACGTCCTGCGGCGCGCAAAGCTACCTCTAAAACATCGCGCTGACACCCGCACCCTCGCCGCAACCCATCGCCATGCAGCTCTTTCCCTACGGTCATGCCACCCATCCGCAATGGCGCATGGCCGTGGGTTTGGTGCTGGCGCAGTTGCGCGCGCACATGGCCTTGCCCGACTATGCGCGTGCGCCGCACTTGGGCCTGCTCTACATCACCGACCACTACGCGGCAGAGGCGCAAGCGATTCTGGATTTCCTGCGCGACGAGCTGCCCGAGGTGACCGACTGGGCGGGTACGGTGGGCGTGGGCATTGCGGCCAACAACGTGGAGTACTTTGACGAGCCCGCTTTGAGCGTGATGCTGTGCGACATCTCGCCCGAGCATTACCGCGTGTTCAGCGGCGTGGCGCCCTTGATGCAAGCCGGCACCACGGGCAGCGCGTTTGTGCCTCACACCGCGCTCTTGCACGCCGATGCAGCCACGCCCGATGTGCCCGAGTTGATCGCCGAGCTGGCCCAACGCACGGCCAGTGGGTATGTGTTTGGTGGTTTGGCGGCAAGCCGAACCGAGGTGGTGCAATTTGCCGTCAAAGGCGACGGCAATGTGGCCGGGCAAGGCAAGGCCACGGGCGTGTTTCATGGCGGGTTGAGTGGCGTGGCCTTTGATGCGCAGGTGGCCATGATGTCGCGCGTCACCCAAGGCTGTTTGCCCATTTCACCCGTGCACACCATCACCAGCGCCGATGGCCACGTGGTGCTGACCCTAGACAATGAATCTGCGCTGCATGTGCTCGAGCGCGATTTGCGCATCAGCTTGGCCGATGCGCAACCCGCCATCGCCAAAGTGCGCGCCACCTTGGTGGGCTTGGCGCCTGCGCATGACGTGACCATCAAGCGCACAGGCGAGTTTGACGATGCGGTCTTGGTGCGTCACATCATTGGGCTTGATCCCGCGCGTGAAGCGGTGGCAATTGCCCAGCCGGTGGAGGTGGGCATGCACTTCACGTTTTGCCAGCGCAATGCAGCGGCGGCTCGCGCTGACTTGATGCGCATCGGCGCTGAAATACGCGAAGCCTTAGAGCCCGAAGAAATGACGGCCGAATTAGCAGGCGCCTTGAGTGCCGACACGCAAATTCATCCACACCCTGCACGTCGCATGGCCGGCGCGATTTACGTCAGCTGTGCCGGACGGGGCGGGCCGCACTTTGGCGCGGCCAGTGCTGAAATGCAAATCGTGCGTCGCGCGCTGGGAGATGTGCCCTTGGTCGGATTTTTCGCCGGGGGCGAAATTGCGCACCAAGAGCTGTACGGTTACACCGGTGTATTGACGGTGTTCACCACCGAGGCGTAAGCCTGTTGCTGGCTCACACGCCGCGCGCGCGGTCTTGCTTGAACTTGGCGCGAAACGCACCGAACTGACCTGCCTCCAACGCCTCGCGCACCTCGCGCATGAGGTTCAAGTAGTAATGCAGGTTGTGCACCGTGGTCAGCATGGGGCCCAACATTTCGCCGCAACGGTCGAGGTGGTGCAAGTAGGCGCGGCTGAAGCCACCGCTCACGGTACCGTCGGCGCGCGTGTGGCCCGCGCAGGTGTAACAAGTGCAGGTGCTGTCGAGTGGGCTGTGGTCTGACTTGTGACGTGCGTTGCGCAACTTCAAGTCGCCATAGCGGGTGAAGATCGTGCCGTTGCGTGCATTGCGTGTGGGCATGACGCAGTCAAACATGTCCACCCCATCGGCCACGCCTTGCACCAAGTCTTCGGGTGTGCCTACGCCCATCAGGTAGCGTGGCTTGTCTTGCGGCAAACGGTGAGGCGTGTGCGCCATGATTTCTAGCATTTGCTCTTTAGGCTCGCCCACGCTTACGCCGCCAATGGCGTAGCCAGGAAAGTTCATCTCCACCAACGCGTCGAGGGATTCTTGGCGCAGGTTGGTGAACATGCCGCCTTGCACAATGCCAAACAGCGCATTGGGGTTTTCTAAGCGCGCGAATTCGTCTTGGCTGCGCACGGCCCAGCGGCGGCTCATCTCCATCGACTTGCGGGCTTCAGCCTCTGTCGTGAGGTGGCCTTTGGTTTCGTAAGGCGTGCACTCGTCGAGCTGCATCACGATGTCGCTGTTGAGCGTGGTTTGAATTTGCATGCTCACCTCGGGTGACATGAACAGCTTGTCGCCGTTCACGGGTGAGGCAAAGGTCACCCCTTCTTCGGTGATCTTGCGCATCGCACCGAGCGACCACACTTGAAAACCACCGCTGTCGGTGAGGATGGGTTTGTTCCAACGCTCAAAGTCGTGCAAGCCACCAAAGCTTTGCATCACGTCCAGACCGGGGCGCATCCATAGGTGGAAGGTGTTGCCCAAAATGATTTGCGCGCCCATCTCTTCGAGGCTGCGGGGCATCACGCCTTTAACTGTGCCGTAAGTCCCCACAGGCATGAAGATGGGCGTTTGCACCACGCCGTGGTTGAGCGTGAGCGTGCCGCGGCGGGCATGGCTGGATGTGTCTTTGGTGAGAACGTCAAACTTCAACATGGTTGGTCTTTCAAGCGTTTCTTGAGGCGGTGGTTTTCTCTAGCAGCATGGCATCGCCGTAGCTGAAGAATCGGTAGTGGTTGGCAATGGCATGGCGGTACAGCGCGTGCATGTGGTCAAAGCCTGCAAACGCGCTGACCAACATGAGCAAGGTGCTCTTCGGTAAATGGAAGTTGGTGATCAACACATCCACGACCTTGAATGCAAAGCCTGGCGTGATGAAGATTTGTGTGTCGCCGCTGGTCAATCCACTTTGCGCCCAGCTCTCCAGCGTGCGCACACTGGTCGTGCCCACGGCCACCACGCGGCCACCGCGTGCGCGGCAGTCGACAATGGCCTGTAGCGTTTCGGGTGGGATGTTGTACCACTCGCTGTGCATGCGGTGCTTGGCCAAGTTCTCGGTCTTGACCGGCTGAAACGTGCCCGCGCCCACATGCAGCGTGACGCTGGCGGTGTGAACGCCCCGTGCTTGCAGTGCGTCCAACACGCCTTGGTCAAAGTGCAGCGCCGCCGTAGGTGCGGCGGCGGCACCTGGGTGCTTGGCAAACACGGTTTGGTAACGGCGCTCGTCCTCGGCTTTGTCTGCTTCGGTTTCGTGCTGCGCGTCAGCCGTGTTTTGATGTCGCTCAATGTAGGGCGGCAGCGGCATGTGGCCGTGCTGTTGCATGAGGGTGTGCGGCTCGTCGCTGAACTTGAAGCGAAACAGTTGGCCGTCTTCGTTGGGCCAGCGACCCAGCAGGGTGGCCGTGAAGCCGCCCTTGTGGGGGCCGCCGTTCATCAGCAGCGCGGTGCCTACGGGTGGCTTTTTGCTCACCTTCATATGGGCCACCACTTCGTGGTGGGTCAGCACGCGCTCGACCAAGAGTTCGAGCTTGCCGCCGGTGGGCTTTTCACCAAACAAACGGGCTTTGACCACCTGGGTGTCGTTGAACACCAGTAAGTCCCCGGGGTGGAGCAAGGTGGGGAGGTCTTTGAAAGTGCGGTCTTCGAAAGCAGAGCTACGGCCATCGAGCAAGCGTGAGGCGCTGCGTTCAGAGGCGGGATGCTGGGCAATCAGGGACTCAGGCAGTTCGAAATCGAAATCGCTGAGCGTGTAGATGTGTGACATGCGCTTGAGGGCCGGACGGGCCCGTTCCAAGTAAAAACAGCCGTGATTTTCGCACGGCTGTTTTTGGGGCGAGAAATTTACTGCTTTTCGCCAGCCGCTGTGACCCAGTAGTAATAGCCACCAGATGATGCCAGTGTGATCAGGACCAAGGACCGAGCTGTTCTGTTGGGCATGACCGTGTAAGTGGCAGCACCTTGTAATGTTCTTGCGCCTGCCGGGCAAGTCTGCCCGGCAGCGTTCGCTGTTGTCAGTGACAAGTTGTAAATGTTCTTTGCACTGTTACGCAAGCTCAGTTGCCCGTTGAACGTGCATTTTGCAGATGTGCCTGTGAGTACGCCATTGGCATCGACGGTGTAGTTGTATGCGCTGCTAAACACATTGGGGCTCACATAAGTTCCAGCAATCGTCGACAACGATGACGGCTCGTTGTATCGCGTATCGAATGTGAAGCTGCCTGTTCCCGTGTAAGTGGTTCCGCTATACACCTCTGAAATATTGACAGACAGAGATGATCCCGTGGCGACGGTGCCAGTGAAGGAGCCATTGACGAGCGCGTTTAGTGAAGGGTAGTAGTCCTTCATGTTGGTCGACGAAATTGTGGCGCCTGACATGGATGCAGAGCCAAAAGAAACACCTGAATAGTCTGAACCCGTCCCAAAGAAATATTCACCCGTATCCAAGATGAGTCCGATTGCTGGTGATGTCGAACCAGAACTCGATGTGGTTGAGCCAACCCAGATGCCTTCGGCTGATTGCTGAGTCGCTGGACTTCCGCCACCACCACCGCCTCCTCCGCAAGCTGTCACTACTGTTGCCATGGCCATTGCGAAAAGTTTCAGACGTTGCATAAGGTTCTTTCTCAAGGTTGATTGTTCTCGATTTGATTTTATATATGAATTAGTGTGTATGTGAATTAGGGATAAATTGGGACATTCCCAGGGGTGAAACCCTCGCTTCAACAATCTTTTGGTCAATCTGTACGCGCGCTTCGCCAAGCGCATGGGCTAACGCAAGTCGAATTCAGCGAGAAGTGCGGCTTTTATCAAACCTATCTCAGCCGCATTGAGAACGGCCAAGCCAACCCGACGCTCAATGCGATGGAGGTCATCGCGGTGGCGTTGGGGCTGACTGTGTTTGAGTTGTTTGAGCGGGTGCGCGAGCAAGCGCAAAACAAGAAGACTCAGTGAAAGTCTTCTTCGCGCTGGTGCCGTAGGGCCAGCACGGTGACGGTGGTGGCGTTGTCAATTTCGAACAAGGCCACATAGCCAGACGCACCAAATGAAATGATGAGTTCTCGCAGCCTGGGACCGTGTGCGCCCTGGGCCGCTTTGCGGCAGCTGAAAGGAAATTGTTCTAACAGTTTGAAGCTGTCTTCCAGGGTTTGACGCGCACGCAGTGCCATTTGCAGATCATGTTTCAGCAAAAAATCAAACAAACGAAGCAAGTCCGCTTGTGCTTCTTCGGTGAAGCGAACTTCAAACCGGGTCATGTGCGCTTGGCAGCGGCGATGCGTTGGTCGAGTTGTGCCAACACAGTCTCAGCGCTCACGTAGCGATTATTCTTTTGTGCGCTTTCGGCGGCGCGCAGGCCGCGCGCAATGAATTCATCTTCTGCTGCACGCTGCGCGATGAAGCTCTCCAAAGACGATTCCATCAGTTTGGACAGTGTTTCGTTGGGTCGCAAGGCGCGCTCAGCGGCTTCGCGCAATTCAGGCTTGACGCGCAAGGCAGGTAGCGTGGACGTCTTCATGTTGGGCTCCAAAAAACGTGTAGTGCAATTGTAATGCGTCAGGCTTTGGCGCATGGCACGGGCACAATCTGACCACATGCCGCCCACATCCAAAACCGCTGCTCAGCCGGAAACAAAACCCTTGTCCGCACCGCAAAAAGCGTTGCGCAAACTCGGGCTGGACCGCGACATTGATTTGGCCCTTCATTTGCCCCTGCGCTACGAGGACGAAACCCGCATCGTGCGGCTGGCCGACACCCGCGAGGGCGATATGGCGCAAATCGAGGCCACCGTGGTGTCGTGTGAGGTGGCCTACAAACCCCGTCGCCAATTGCTGGTGGTGGTGGACGATGGCTCGGACACCTGCACGCTGCGGTTTTTCAGTTTCTACCCCTCCCAGCAAAAAGCCTTGACGGTGGGCAACCGCTTGCGTTTGCGTGGCGAGGTGAAGGGCGGCTTTATGGGGCGCACCATGATGCACCCCAGCTTTCACATCGCCGGTGGTGAGCTGCCCAATGCCCTCACGCCCGTGTACCCCACGTCGGCAGGCTTGCCGCAGGTGTATTTGCGCAAGGCCGTGCACAGTGGCTTGGTGCACGCAGCACGCAAAGGCGCGTTTGCAGAAACCATTCCGCCTGAGCAACTGCCGCGTTCTGCAAGGGGGGTGGATGCCAAAGCCTGGAGCTTGGAGCAGGCGCTGCACTTTTTGCACCATCCCACGCCCGATGTGTCGCTGACCCAGTTGGAAGACCGCACCCATCCTGCGTGGCAACGCCTCAAGGCAGAAGAGCTGCTGGCGCAACAGCTGTCGCAGCTGCAGTCCAAGCGTGCGCGTGACGAGCTGCGTGCCCCTGCGCTGGTGTTGAAACAAGGCGGTTTACACGAGCAGTTGCTGGGCGTGTTGCCGTTCGGGCTCACGGGGGCGCAGCGCCGTGTGGGCGAAGAAATTGCCAAAGACGTGATGCGCCAAGTGCCCATGCACCGTTTGTTGCAAGGCGATGTGGGCTCGGGCAAAACCGTGGTCGCCGCCTTGGCCGCTGCCATTGCGATGGACGGCGGCTGGCAATGTGCGCTGATGGCTCCCACCGAAATTTTGGCGGAGCAGCATTTCCGCAAACTCATTGGCTGGCTCGAGCCGTTGCTGGCGCCGCTGGGCAAGCGCGTGGCATGGCTCACGGGCAGTCAAAAGAAAAAAGAGCGCACCGAAATGCTGACTCTCATCGCCAGTGGCGAAGCCGCCTTGGTGGTCGGCACGCACGCGGTGATTCAAGAGCAGGTGGTCTTCAAAAATTTGGCTTTAGCCATCATCGACGAGCAACACCGCTTCGGTGTGGCCCAACGTTTGGCCCTGCGCCAGAAGATGAACCACACAGACGAGTCAGAGAGAGCCGTGGTGTCAGAGGGCGAGGCAGTAGGCAATGTGGCTCCTCGCTTCGCTCTTAATGTCGCCAAATTGCCTACCGCCTCGCCCTCTGACGCCGCTCACAACGCTGGCACACAACAAGAGCCCCACATGCTCATGATGAGCGCCACCCCCATTCCGCGCACTTTGGCCATGAGCTATTACGCCGACCTCGATGTGTCCACCTTGGACGAGTTGCCGCCTGGGCGCACGCCCGTGGTGACCAAGCTGGTGTCAGAGGCGCGGCGCGATGAGCTGATTGAACGCATTCGCCATCAGTTGGACGAAGGCCGGCAGGTCTATTGGGTCTGCCCGCTGATTGAAGAAAGCGAAGCACTCGATTTGACCAACGCGACCGAAACACATGCCCTGTTGACCGAGGCACTCAACCCGCCGGGCATGAAGCCCGTGCTGGTCGGCTTGCTGCATTCGCGCATGCCGCCAGCTGATAAAAAGGCAGTGATGGCCCAGTTTGAAAGCGGCGTCATGGGGGTGCTGGTCAGCACCACCGTGATCGAGGTAGGGGTGGACGTGCCCAATGCCTCGTTGATGGTGATTGAGCATGCCGAGCGTTTTGGCCTGAGCCAGCTGCACCAGTTGCGCGGGCGCGTGGGCCGAGGTGCTGCAGCGTCGGCCTGTGTGCTGATGTACGCCACGGGTGAGAGCGGGCGGGTGAGTGAAACCGCCCGCGAGCGTTTGCGTGCGATGGTGGAAACCTCGGATGGGTTTGAGATTGCCCGTCGCGATTTAGAAATTCGCGGCCCGGGCGAGTTCTTGGGCGCGCGTCAATCTGGCGCGGCTTTGCTGCGCTTTGCCGACTTGGCCGAAGACGTGGCGCTGCTAGAGTGGGCACGTCACTTGGCTCCGCAGATGTTGGACGACTATCCTGACATGGCACAGCGTCACATCGAACGCTGGTTGGGTGGAAAATCCGATTTCTTGAAAGCCTGACCCATGACCTTGACCGAACTCAAATACATCGTTGCGGTGGCCCGTGAAAAACACTTTGGCCGCGCGGCCGATGCATGCTTTGTGTCGCAACCCACGCTGTCGGTGGCGATCAAAAAACTCGAAGAAGAGTTGGATGTGAAACTCTTTGAGCGCAGCGCCAACGAAGTGGCGGTGACGGCGTTGGGCGAAGAAATCGTGCGCCAAGCGCAAAGCGTGTTGGAGCAAGCTGCCAACATCAAAGAAATTGCCAAGCGTGGCAAAGACCCGTTGGCCGGTCCCTTGAAGTTGGGCGTGATCTACACGATTGGCCCTTATTTATTGCCCAGCTTGGTGCGGCAAGCGATTGCCAAGACACCGCAAATGCCACTCATGCTGCAAGAGAATTTCACCGTCAAGCTGTTGGAAATGCTGCGCACGGGGGAGATCGATTGCGCCATCATGGCCGAGCCTTTTCCCGATACGGGTTTGGCCACTGCGCCTTTGTATGACGAGCCCTTCATGGCGGCCGTGCCCAGCACCCATCCCTTGGCCACGCAAACATCGGTCACGGCCGACGCACTGAAAAACGAAACCATGTTGCTGCTGGGCAATGGCCATTGCTTCCGTGACCATGTGTTGGAAGTGTGTCCTGAGTTTGCGCGTTTTTCGAGCAATGCCGAGGGCATTCAAAAAAGCTTTGAGGGTTCGTCCTTGGAGACCATCAAGCACATGGTGGCGGCGGGCATGGGCGTCACCTTGGTGCCGCGCTTGAGCGTGCCCAAAGAAGCCTTGGGCACCCAGGTCAAGCGCAAGAAAAGCGAAGAAACCTATGTGCGTTATTTGCCGATTGCCGACGAAGCGGGCGGTGCGCCTCCGACTCGGCGTGTGGTGCTGGCTTGGCGCCGCAGCTTCACGCGTTACGAGGCGATTGCGGCTTTGCGCAACGCCATCTACGCCTGCGAGTTGCCTGGCGTGAACCGTCTCTCGTGAGTGCTTGGTGATGCGTGAACGACTCGGTTTGTATTTGGATTTGATCCGCTGGAATCGCCCAGCAGGCTGGCTGTTGCTGCTGTGGCCCTCGTTATCGGCCTTGTGGGTGGCCGCCGATGGATGGCCGGGTTGGGAGTTGGTGCTGGTGTTTGTGGCCGGGACGGTGCTGATGCGCAGCGCGGGCTGCTGCTTGAACGATGTGGCCGACCGCGACTTTGACCGCCACGTCAAACGCACCGCGCAACGGCCGGTGACCCGCGGCGCGGTGTCCGTGCGCGAGGCCTTGTTGGTGGGCGCGGTGTTGGCGCTGGCCGCTTTTGTGATGGTGGTGCTGACGACTAACTTGGCCACCGTGCTCTGGTCGTTCGTTGCCTTGGCCGTGACCTTGGTCTACCCCTATGCCAAGCGCCATGTGTCGATGCCGCAAGCGGTGCTGGGCATTGCGTTTAGCTTTGGCATTCCACTGGCGTTTACCGCTGTGCGTGGCGGTGACATCACATGGGCCACGTTGAGCGCCCAGGTGTTATGGGATGTGGTGCCTGCGCTGGCCTGGGGCTTGTTGGCGTTCAACTTGTTTTGGGTCTTGGCCTATGACACCGAATACGCCATGGTCGACCGCGATGACGACCTGCGCATTGGCATGAAGACCTCAGCCATCACCCTCGGGCGCTACGACGTGGCGGGGGTGATGGCTTTTTATGCGATCTACCTTGAGGGTTGGATGGTGTTACTGGGTGACGCCCAGCTGGGCTGGCCTTGGTTGGTCGCTTTGGTGGCGGCCACCTTGCAAGCTGTGTGGCATTTTTCCTTGATCAAGGGGCGTACTCGCGAGGGCTGCTTCAAGGCGTTTCGCTTGAATCACTGGTTAGGCGCCACCGTATTTGCTGGCATCGTGGTGGGCTATGCCTTGCGTTGAGGGGGCGTGAAGACGTAAAAAAGCGCTTGATTCAAGCGCTTTTTTCTGCACGAAGCCTGGCTAATTAATGGGCCTTGGCTTTTTTATGCTTCTTCTTTTTGTGTTTTTTCTTCTTGGCTTTTTTGTCGGCTTTGTTCGCTGCAGGAGCTGCGGCCGTGTCGGTCACAGCGGGGGCGGCTTGAACCGCAGGCGCCACAGGGGCGGCGGCTTGGGTGGGCGCTGCTGTTTGAGCAGTGGTTGCGAAGGGCAGGGCCAAGGCGGCGGCTGACACCAGAGAGAGAAGTAATTTGTTCATGTGTGAAAAGTTTTTTTGAAATCTTGACGGCCCTATTGTCGCACCATGTGCGTCTTGAACCTTACGCGCCGAAGGCGTCACCCAGCTCTTTGGCGCGATGCTCAGCGGCTTGGAGCGCGGTTTCAAACAAAGCGGCAACGCCACTGTCTTGCATGGACGTGATGGCCGCGTAGGTGGTGCCGCCTTTGGACGTGACGCGTTCGCGCAGTACCGAAGGCGGTTCGCTGGCGCTGCGCGCCAACTCCGAGGCGCCAACAAAGGTGCCGATGGCCAACTGGTGCGCTTGTTCAGATGTCAGCCCCATCTTGGTGCCTGCTTCGATCATGGCTTCGATGAAGAAAAACACATAGGCCGGGCCAGAGCCCGAGATGGCCGTGACGGCATCAAGCAAGGGCTCGTCGTTGACCCACAGGTATTGCCCGGTGGTGGCCACGACCTGCTCAATCCACTGCTTGTCGGTGGCGGTCACCGCAGGACGCGCAAACAAACCGGTTTGACCCAGACCCACCAGGGCGGGTGTGTTGGGCATGGCGCGCACCACGCGCTCGGTGCCCAGCCATTGCGCAATGCTGTTGCTGCGAATGCCGGCGGCCACGCTCAGGTGCAAGGCGTGGTTGCAATGGGCACGCACTTGCTCGGCTGCTTCCTTGAAGGTTTGGGGCTTGACGGCCCACACCACCAAGCCCGCGTCGTGCAGCGTGGCATCGGCAACTTCTAAGGTGCGCACTTTGAATTCGGTCTGCAAGCGTTCACGCGCTGGCGCGAACGGCTCGACCACCACGATGTGTTGTGCCGGTGTACCTTGTTTGATCAGCCCGCCGATGATGGCGCTGGCCATATTGCCCCCGCCAATGAACGCGAGCGTGGAGGAAGTGTGTGTTGCATGTGACATGGGGCCTGATTGTCGATCAAGCCGCTGTCGTTTGCCGCACCGCGTGCTCCCACTGTGCCATCTGAGCTTGCGCTTGGTCGCGCGAGATGCGCGGCTCGAACGTGGCTTGCGCGCGCCATTGCCGTGCCAAGTCTTGCTGGCTTTGGTACATACCGCAGTGCAAGCCCGCCAGATACGCCGCGCCTAGGGCGGTGGTTTCAATGACGGCAGGGCGCACCACGGGAATGCCCAGCAAGTCGGCCTGGATTTGCATCAGCAGATCATTGACGCAGGCGCCGCCATCTACCCGCAACTCATGCACGGCTTGGCCGCCGTTTTGCACGGCGTCGCGGCTCATGGCTTGGAGCAAGGCGGTACTTTGAAACGCGATACTCTCTAGCGCAGCGCGTGCCAAATGCGCCATCGACGTGCCGCGTGTGATGCCCACAATGGCGCCACGCGCTTGCGCATTCCAATACGGTGCGCCCAAACCTGTGAAGGCGGGCACCATGACCACGCCGCCGGCGTCGGGCACGCTGCTGGCCAAGGCTTGCACCTCACTGCTGTCTTTGAAGGCATGCAGACCATCGCGCAGCCACTGCACCACGGCGCCGCCAATGAACACGCTGCCTTCCAGTGCAAACTCAGGTCGTGTGCTGGCCTGAGCCGCGCTGGTGGTGATGAGCCCGTTGTGGCTGGTTTGAAATTCATGCCCGGTGTGCATGAGCATGAAGCAGCCCGTGCCGTAGGTGTTTTTGGCTTGCCCTGCCGACCAACAGGCTTGGCCAAACAAGGCGCTTTGTTGATCGCCCGCCACGCCCCCAATGGGCAAGGCATGGCCCAGCCATTGCGCGTCCATCTGGCCAAAGTCGCTCGATGACGGGTGGATCTGCGGCATCAGGTTGGGTGGGATGTCGAGCATGCCCAGCAGCGTGCTGTCCCACTGATTGGTGTGCACATTCATCAGCATGGTGCGTGAGGCGTTGCTGACGTCGGTGGCATGCACGCGGCCTTGGGTGAGTTGCCAAATCAGCCAGGTGTCCACAGTGCCAAAGGCCAAGTCGCCCTTGGCTGCCATATCGCGTGCGCCGGGCACATTGTCCAAAATCCATTGCAGTTTGGTGCCCGAGAAATACGCATCAATGATCAGGCCTGTTTTCTCTTGCACCGTGGGGGCCATGCCCTGTTCGCGCAAGCGGGCGCACACGGGTTCGGCGCGGCGGTCTTGCCAGACGATGGCGTTGTAAATCGGCTGCCCGGTCTTGCGGTTCCAGACCACGGTGGTCTCGCGCTGGTTGGTGATGCCCACGCAGGCAATGTCTTGCGCCTGTAGTTTGGCGTTTTGAAGCGCTTCGCGCATCGTCGCGAGCTGGCTGCTCCAAATCTCCAGCGGGTCGTGCTCGACCCAGCCAGGGTTGGGGTAGATCTGACGGAACTCACGTTGCGCCATGGCCACGATATGGCCGTCAGGGGCAAACACAATGCTGCGAGAACTGGAGGTGCCTTGGTCGAGGGCAAGTAGGTATTTCACGGTCAATCTTCCTGTGGGGCGACGATGCATTCCACGCCAGCGTGGTCCATCATGTCAACAAAACTGGGGGTGGGGGCTTGGTCGGTGAAGACACGGTCAATGTCGGCCATGGGCGCGAGTTTGACCATGGCCGGGCGGTTGAATTTGGTGTGATCGGCTGCCAGCCACACTTCGCGCGAATGCTCGATGATGGCGCGCGCGACCTTGACCTCGCGGTAGTCGTAGTCGCGCAAGGTGCCGTCGTCTTCGATGCCGCTGATGCCAATCAGGCCAATGTCAACCTTGAACTGGCGAATGAAGTCCACCGTCGCTTCGCCCACGATGCCACGGTCCACGCCACGCACCACGCCCCCGGTCACGATGACTTCGCAATGCGGGTTGCCGCTCAAGATGGCGGCCACGTTCAGATTGTTGGTGATGACGCGCAGCTCTTTGTGCTGCATCAGGGCATGGGCGATGGCTTCCATCGTGGTGCCAATGTTCATGATGAGCGAGCAGCCATTGGGCACGTGCTGTGCCACGGCTTGAGCGATGCGGGCCTTGCCGTCGGCGGTCAGCGCCTGGCGTTGGCGGTAGGCAATGTTCTCGGTGGTCGAGCTGGGCATGCGCACGCCGCCATGAAAACGTGCCAGCAAGCCCGCCTCAGACAAACGTTGCACATCACGACGCACGGTTTGCAGGGTGACGTTGAACTTTTCTGCCAAAAACTCAATGGACGCAGAGCCGTGCAGCTTGACGGTTTCTAGCAACAGGGTTTGGCGCGGGTTGGGAGACATGCGGGAAGCGTTGAAAAGAAAAATTTGACCAGCCGTGACCATAAATCATGCGCGATTGGGCGCGAGTTAGGGAAATTACCGAATCAATAAAAACAAAATCGAACAACAATTCGAAAAGAAAGGAAACACATTGTCCAAGCTTGAGTTATCCCAAATCGGCAAAACCGTTGGCGCACAGACCCATTTGTATCCCATGAGTCTGAGCTTGCAGCCAGGGGCCGTCACGGTCTTGTTGGGGGCTACCCAAGCGGGTAAAACCAGCGTCATGCGCTTGATGGCAGGGCTGGATGTGCCCAGCACTGGGCGTTTGTTGGTGGATGGTGTGGATGTGACCGGCCAGCCCGTGCGCGAGCGCAATGTGGCCATGGTGTACCAGCAGTTCATCAATTACCCTTCGATGACGGTGTTTGACAACATTGCGTCACCCCTGCGTTTGCGTGCTGCACCCGACGTGGAGGCGCGTGTGCGCAGCTTGGCGCAACGTCTGCGCATCGATCCGTTTTTGCAGCGCTTGCCCGCCGAGCTGTCTGGCGGCCAACAGCAGCGCGTGGCCTTGGCGCGGGCATTGGCCAAGAACGCGCCCTTGATGCTGCTGGACGAACCCTTGGTCAACCTCGATTACAAATTGCGCGAAGAGCTGCGCGAAGAACTCACCCAACTGTTTGCCACGGGCGAGTCCACCGTGGTCTATGCCACCACGGATCCCAGCGAAGCCTTGCTGCTGGGGGGCTACACCGCCGTGCTCAAAGAAGGTCGCTTGTTGCAATACGGTCCCACCTTAGAGGTGTTTCGCCGACCAGCTTCGTTGGATGTGGCGCGGGCCTTCAGTGACCCACCCTTGAACGTTGCGACGGCGCACCACCATGCACAAGGCTGGCAATTGCGCAACGGCCCGTTGCTTGCCTTGCCGCATGTGGCCTCACCCAGCGCGGAGGTGGTAGTGGGGGTGCGTGCAGCAGCGCTGCGCGTGACAGCGCGACCTGGCGATGTCTCTATCACGGGGCGTGTGCAGCTGGCAGAAATTTCAGGCACCGACACCTATGTGCATGTGCACAGCGCCATGGGCGAGTGGGTGATGCAGCTCACAGGGGTTCATTTCTTTGACTTGGGTGCATCGATCGTGGCGTATTTCAATCCACAGGATGTGTATGTGTTTCAAACCGATGGCGCCTTGCTGAGCGCTCCGCAGGAGGGGTGCTGAGATGGCCGCCCGTATTGACCTCGATTTGGCGCATGCTTACGCGCCCAATCCCCAGCAAGACAGCGACTATGCCTTGCTGCCTTTGAAGATGACCTTCCGCGCCGGTGGCGCCTACGCTTTGTTGGGTCCATCGGGCTGCGGCAAAACCACCATGCTCAACATCATGTCGGGCTTGGTTCAGCCTTCGCATGGCACGGTGTGTTTTGATGGCGTGGATGTGACGCACAAAAGCCCACAAGACCGCAACATCGCCCAGGTGTTTCAGTTCCCGGTGATCTACGACACCATGACCGTGGCAGAAAACTTGGCCTTCCCCTTGCGCAACCGCCGCATGCCTGAGGACCAGATTCAAAAACGCGTGGGGCAAATCGCCGAGATGCTCGAGCTCAACGGCCAGCTCAACCAGCGCGCCTCGGGTTTGGCTGCCGACGCCAAGCAAAAGATTTCCCTGGGCCGTGGTTTGGTGCGCCCCGATGTGGCCGCGATTTTGTTTGACGAGCCGTTGACGGTGATTGACCCGCACCTGAAGTGGCAGCTGCGTCGCAAGCTCAAGCAAGTGCACCAAGAGCTCAAGCTGACCCTGATTTATGTCACCCACGACCAAGTGGAGGCGTTGACCTTTGCCGAAGAAGTGGTGGTGATGACGCGGGGCCGTGCTGTGCAGGTGGGCAGTGCCGAGGCTTTGTTTGAGCGTCCCGCACACACCTTTGTGGGGCATTTCATTGGCTCGCCAGGTATGAACTTTTTACCCGCACATGCCGAGGGTGAGCACTTGGTGGTCGGGGCTCAGCGTTTGACCTTGAGCCTCACCCAAGCCGAACAGCTGCGCGGTGCAACTGAGCTGAAGCTGGGCATTCGACCTGAATATGTGCGCTTGGTGCCCGCCGCCACGCCTGGCAGCCTGCCGGCCGAGGTGCTGCGTTGGCAAGACCTGGGCACCAGCGTGTTGGTGACAGCACGCTGCGCGGGCGAGGTGGTGCGGGCACGTTTGCCGTTGGGCGAAGCGGTGGTGCAGCCCGGCGATGGGGTGCATCTCTTGGTGTTGAGCGCGCACAGCTGTTTCTACAAAGCCGAGGAGTTAGTGGCATGAAGCCCGTCAATCAAAAAGCGTGGCTGCTGATCTTGCCCGTGCTCTTGTGTGTGGCGTTTTCGGCCATCTTGCCGCTGATGACGGTGGTGAATTATTCGGTGCAAGACATCATTTCGCCCGAGCGTCGTGTGTTTGTGGGCACCGAGTGGTTTGCCGCCGTGATGCGCGATGAGGACTTGCATGCCGCGCTGTGGCGCCAGCTGGTGTTTTCGAGTTCGGTGCTGCTGTGTGAAATCCCCTTAGGCATTGCCTTGGCCTTGTCGATGCCTGCCACCGGCTGGCGTGCTTCGGTGACGCTGGTGGTGGTGGCCCTGTCGCTGTTGATTCCCTGGAATGTGGTGGGCACGATTTGGCAAATTTATGGCCGCGCCGACATTGGTTTGTTGGGCGCAACCTTGCAAGCGCTGGGTTTTGATTACAACTACACCGGTGACGCCACGCATGCGTGGGTGACGGTGTTGGTGATGGACATCTGGCATTGGACGCCCTTGGTGGCGCTGCTGTGCTATGCCGGTTTGCGCAGCATTCCTGATGCGTATTACCAAGCCGCTCGCATCGATGGCGCGACCAAGTTGGATGTGTTTCGTTACATCCAGCTGCCCAAGATGCGCGGTGTGTTGATGATTGCGGTGCTGCTGCGTTTCATGGACAGCTTCATGATTTACACCGAGCCGTTTGTGCTCACAGGCGGCGGTCCCGGCAATGCCACCACGTTCTTGAGTCAGTACCTGACGCAAAAGGCCGTCGGTCAATTTGACCTGGGGCCTGCCGCCGCGTTTTCGTTGATTTATTTCCTCATCATTTTGTTGCTGTGCTTTATCTTGTACAACTGGATGCAGCAAGTTGGCACCACCACCAAGGAGAGCGAGCATGGATGAGCATCGCTTCAAAAAACGCACGCTGTTTTTGTGGGTGTATATCGCGTTTGCGTTGTTGCCAATTTATTGGATGCTCAACATGAGCTTGCGCACCAATGAAGAAATTTTGTCCACCTTCAGTTTGTGGCCGCAGCACCTGACGCTGAACAACTATGTGCTGATCTTCACCGATGCTTCCTGGTATTCGGGCTACATCAACAGCTTGATTTATGTGGCGATCAACACCGTGATTTCAGTCTCGGTGGCCTTGCCCGCGGCCTATGCATTTTCGCGCTACAGCTTTTTGGGCGACAAGCATGTGTTCTTTTGGTTGCTGACCAACCGCATGACGCCGCCGGCGGTGTTTTTGTTGCCCTTTTTTCAGCTCTACACCACGGTGGGCTTGATGGACACGCACTTGGCCGTGGCGCTTTCGCACCTGCTGTTCAACGTGCCCTTGGCGGTGTGGATTTTGGAAGGTTTCATGAGCGGTATTCCACGCGAGATTGATGAAACAGCCTACATCGATGGCTACAGCTTTCCGAAGTTCTTTGTGCGCATCTTCTTGCCCCTCATCAAGGCCGGTGTCGGTGTGACGGCGTTCTTTTGCTTCATGTTCAGTTGGGTGGAGTTGTTGCTAGCGCGCACCTTGACCAGTGTGAATGCCAAACCCATTGTGGCCACGATGACCCGCACTGTGAGCGCGTCCGGCATGGATTGGGCCACCTTGGCAGCGGCAGGCGTGTTGACCATTGTTCCCGGCGCGATCGTGATTTGGTTTGTCCGTCACTACATCGCCAAAGGCTTCGCCATGGGGCGGGTGTAAGCCCGCTTAGACACAAAGGAACCCGTATGTTGGATTGGATGGTATGGAGTCCCCCGGTGGTGATTTTTTTCACCTTGGTGGGTTTGATGTTGGCGGGCATGACGGTGTGGGAGTTGCGCTCACCCACCGTGCCGCGCAAAGGATTTTTGCCCTTGGTCACCACCCGCGGTGATCGTTTGTTCATTGGACTGCTGGGGGCCGCGTACATCAATTTGATGTTTGTGGGCCTGTCCGAACAAATGATTGCCTGGCTGGGGTTGGATCAAGAACCCACCATTTGGTGGGGCACGGCACTGAGTGCTGTTTGGTTGGTGCTTGTCATGCGCAAGGGCTGATTGAACCGTTCACCTGACCCGGTCTGGATCTTCCCGCGGACCGACGTTGT
>Ga0228700_1000485_pt1 | contig 36745 bp, 35 predicted proteins | sample McNCre317_Aug_MG_FD_178019 | JGI IMG/M metagenome (GOLD analysis project Ga0228700, IMG submission 178019) | Freshwater microbial communities from McNutts Creek, Athens, Georgia, United States - 3-17_Aug_MG | ecosystem: Environmental > Aquatic > Freshwater > Creek | place: USA: Georgia...
GGCCTATCCAAAAGTTCTAAAACCATTCCCTACTCCTCACATGTCACACACGATTGTCGCTGTGAAACAATCAGACCCGACGACAGATTGACCCCGTACCTACACACATCATGACTTTCCGTACGCCAGCGCTCGAACACACACCCCGCTTGCAGCACTTTGTGACCCAGCTCGACGAGTTGCTGCGACGCACCCAAGACGAGCCGTCGATTCTGGAGCGTGGCCAGGTGTTGCTGGCCCAACTGGTACAAACAGACGACTGGTTGCCCGATGAATACGCCCAGCCCAACCCCGAGCGTTACCAGCAATACCTGCTGTACGCAGATCCAAACGACCGCTTCTCGGTGGTCAGTTTTGTCTGGGGCCCTGGCCAATCCACCCCCATCCATGACCACACCGTGTGGGGCCTGATCGGCATGCTGCGTGGCGCCGAGTTAGCGCAACCCTTTGCGCAAAACGCACAAGGCCAATGGCAAGCCAGTGGTCCGCAAACCCATTTGAAGCCTGGTCATGTGGAAGCCGTGTCACCTCGCATTGGTGATGTGCACCGGGTCTGGAATGCGCTGCAAGACCAGGCGTCGATCAGCATCCACGTCTACGGCGGCAACATCGGCAAAGTGCGACGTCATGTATTTCTAGAAGACGGCACGGTCAAAGAGTTCATTTCGGGGTACAGCAACGATTTACTGGACGTGCCCACCGAATTTCCACTCGCCACCTTCGCGCAAATCCGCCAGATGCTGCTGCAGCGCCAAGAAATTGCCATCCTCGATGTGCGCGAAGAAGACCCCTTTGCCCAGGCCCACCCGCTGTTCGCCGCCAACATGCCCATGGGTCAAATTGAGGCGCAGGCCTGGCGCCGCATTCCGCGTCTGAGCACGCCCCTCGTGGTGTACGACAACGGCGAAGGCATCGCCCTGCCCGCCGCGCGCACCCTGCAACGCATGGGCTACACCCAAGTGAGTCTGCTCGCTGGTGGCCTCCAGGGCTGGCATGACAGTGGCGGCGAGCTGTTTCGCGACGTCAACGTGCCCAGCAAATCGTTTGGCGAGCTGGTCGAATCCAAGCGTCACACACCCTCGCTGTCAGCGCAAGAGGTCAAAGCCCTCATCGATGCCAAAGCCGATGTGGTGGTGCTTGATGCGAGGCGCTTTGACGAATACCAAACCATGAGCATTCCCAGCGGCGTCAGCGTGCCCGGCGCAGAGCTGGTCTTGCGTGCTCGCGCCCTGGCGCCAAAGGCGACCACCCGCATCATCGTCAACTGCGCAGGACGCACCCGCAGCATCATTGGCACCCAGTCCCTCATCAACGCCGGTATTCCCAACCCCGTGAGCGCCTTGCGCAACGGCACCATTGGCTGGACATTGGCAGGCCAAGCACTGGCACAAGGTGCCGACCAACGCTTTCCAGATGTCGACGACAGCATTCGCCGACAAGGTGCTGGGATGGCGTTGGCCGTGGCCTACCGCGCCGGCGTGCGTCGTGTACGCCAAGACGAACTGAGGAACTGGCTGACAGACGCCAGCCGCACCACCTATGTGTTTGATGTGCGCACCCCCGAAGAATTTGCCGCCGGCCACCTCGCCCATGCACGCAGCGCCCCCGGTGGCCAGCTGGTGCAAGAAACCGACCACCAAGCCCCAGTGCGCGGTGCGCGCTTGGTGCTGTGCGACACCGACGGCGTGCGCGCCAATATGTCGGCCTCGTGGCTGGCCCAAATGGGATGGGAGGTCTATGTGCTCGACGGCCTGAGTGCCGCTGATTTCAACGTCACCGACACACCCGCCACGCCACTGCCGGAACCGCTTGAACAAGTGGCAGCCGTGCAAGTGGCGCAAGTCAAAGCCTGGCTGGCCGACCGCAACAGCCACACCGTGGTGCTCGATTTCAGCACCAGCGCCCAGTTCGTCAAAGGCCACATCCACAACGCCTGGTGGGCGCTGCGCTCGCAACTCAAAACCTCCCTCACCACCGCCCACAAAGGTCACCGCTATGTGTTGACCTGTGCCAACGGCAACATCTCGCGTTTTGCTGCGACCGAGGTGAAAGCCTTGGTCAAACCCGGCATCGAGGTAGTGTGGCTCGAAGGCGGCAATGCCGCCTGGGCGGCTGCGGGCAACACCTTGCAAGCAGGCGACCGCCAAATGGGCGCTGATCGCGTCGACCGTTACCGCCGTCCCTACGAGGGCACCGACAACCCCGTCGAAGCCATGCAGGGCTATTTGGACTGGGAGTTCGGCCTGGTCGAACAACTGGCCCGCGACGGGACCCATCATTTCCGTGTGATCTGAGCCCTTGCCGGGCTTGAGGTCACTCAAAGCTTGTTAAAGTCCTGTTCCTGTTTCAACGTTTACGCAAAAAATAACCACCATGGCACGCACCGTTCAATGCATCAAACTCGGCATCGAAGCCGAAGGCCTCGACTTTCCTCCCTATCCTGGTGAAATGGGCAAGCGCCTGTGGGAGTCGGTGAGCAAACAAGCCTGGGCCGAGTGGATGAAACAACAAACCATGTTGGTCAACGAAAACCGCCTGAACTTGGCCGACCAACGCGCCCGTGAATACCTCAAGCGCCAAATGGAAAAACACTTCTTTGGCGACGGCGCAGACGTGGTGCAAGGCTACGTGCCGCCCAGCGCTTAAACCTTCTCACCCGGCTGCAAGCCGCTTGTTTCTGTGAGCCCCTGGTCCGCTTGGCGCGGACACCCGATCTGGCGCATCGCCCAACCCCAGTTTGACCCGCAGACTTTTGTGAGCCTGTGGGCCGCTTGGCGCGCCGACGCTGCACGCCCTGCGCGGTTGCACGTGCTGGCGCATTTGGATTTGCCAGCGCATTTGGATGTGCTGACACAAGCACTCACAGCGCCTCAAGATGCAACGCCACAGCCCCTCCAAGCAACACCCAACGAACAACAGCTCGCGCAGCAACTCCGCGCGCAATGCTGGGGCTTGTTGCCAGGCATCCATCGGCTGCGGTTTGAGCAAGGCCAAGTCTGCCTGACCCTCTGTGTAGGCGATGCGCCTGAATTTGCTGCGCTCCTGCATGCGCACCCCACTGGGCCATGCACCCCGCCGCAAGCACTGCCCCCTGAGCCGCAACGGCATGTCACCGTGATTGGCTCGGGCATCACGGGCGCAGGCACTGCACGGGCACTGGCCACACGGGGCTGGCAAGTTACTGTGCTGGATGCAGGCGCAGCACCAGCGGCCGGGGCATCGGGTTTGCCTGTGGGCGTGATTGCACCCCACACCTCTTTGGACGACAGCATCATCTCGCGCCTTTCACGTGCGGGTATTCGCGCCATGCGTGAAACGATGCACGATTTGTTGCAAGAAGGCGTCGACTGGTCGCCCAGCGGCGTGCAAGAACACCGTCTGCCTGGCAAAACCCGTCAAGGCGGCGTGCCCCCCAGCTGGTTGCAAGAAGACGCCGACGCCGCCCGTGCCTGGACCTGCGATGCCACAGCGCAGACCTCGTCGTTGCCACCCAACACCTTATGGCACGCCAGTGGCGCCTGGCTCAAACCCGGGTGCTTGGTGCAAGCTTTGCTCCAGCACCCCAACATCCGCTGGCAGGGTGATGCGCGTGTGGATGCGCTGCGCCACCTAGACAGCAACAACGAATGGCAGGTGTTGCAAGGCAGCACCGTGCTGGCCCAGTCCAACCGCGTGGTGATTGCCTGCGGCCCAGGCTCTGCCGCCTTGGTGGCCTCTGCCACCCGCGATGGATTGGCCCCACCCATTCGGCCCTTGCGTGGCCAGGTGTCTTGGGGCTTGCACGCAGACACGCCCCAAGCGCCCTTGCCCACGACGCCTGTCAACGGCCACGGCAGCTTTGTGCACCATGTGCCGACTGACGAAGGCCCCGCCTGGTTTGCAGGTGCGACCTATGACCGATTGAATGACCAACCCGAGGTGTTGGCTGCCGACCATGCCGAAAACCTCACCCGCTTGGCCGCCTTGTTGCCCGACACCGCACAAGCCCTGGCCTCCGCATTTGCATCCACCGTGCGGGGCTGGGCGGGCGTGCGCTGCAGCGTGTCCGACCGTTTTCCCATGCTGGGGCCCGTGGCGCAGGCGCCTGAAGGCTTGTGGCTCAATACGGCCATGGGCTCGCGCGGCTTGACCTTGGGGCTGTTGTGCGGCGAAATCTTGGCCGCCCAATGGCATGGCGAGCCTTTGCCAGTGGAAGCCCGTTTGGCCAAGGCCTTGGACGCCACACGTTTTACAGCGAAACTCCACCCATGACTCCAACTTCACACCCCACGCCTGCCAACCACCACGCCGATGAACCCCCTTCACCCGTGAGCTTGGCGCAAGCCTTTTGGTTTTGGCTCAAGCTCGGCTTCATTAGCTTTGGCGGTCCTGCAGGGCAAATTTCCATCCTGCACCAAGAGTTGGTGGAACAACGCCGCTGGATTTCTGAGCGCCGTTTTTTGCACGCGCTGAATTACTGCATGGTGCTGCCCGGCCCCGAAGCGCAGCAACTCGTCACCTACATCGGCTGGCTCATGCACAAGCGCTGGGGCGGCGTGGTGGCGGGCGCTTTGTTTGTGCTGCCCTCTTTGCTGATTCTGATCGGCCTGTCCTGGATTTACCTAGCGTTTGGCGAGTTGCCTTTGGTGGCAGGTTTGTTCTACGGCATCAAACCCGCGGTGACAGCCATCGTGGTGCAGGCCGCCCATCGCATTGGGTCGAAGGCGCTCAAAAACAATGTGTTGTGGGCCATTGCTGCGGCCTCGTTTGTGGCCATCTTCGCGCTGCATCTGCCGTTCCCGCTCATTGTGGGCGGTGCCGCATTGGTCGGCTATGTGGGTGGACGTTGGTCGCCCCAGACGTTTCAAATTGGTGGTGGTCACGGCGCCAGCCATGCATCGTCGGGCCCTGCCTTGATTGACGACCACACGCCCACACCTGAACATGCTCGCTTCAGTTGGCGAGGTTTGACGCATGTCTTGGTCGCAGGCGCTGTGTTGTGGGCCGTACCCATGGGCGCGTTGTGCGCCGTGTTTGGTTGGGACCACACTTTCACACAAATGGGCTGGTTCTTCACCAAGGCCGCCTTGCTCACGTTTGGCGGCGCCTACGCCGTGCTGCCCTATGTGTACCAAGGAGCGGTCGAGCGTTTTGGTTGGGTCACCCCCACCCACATGATGGATGGCTTGGCCTTGGGTGAAACCACGCCGGGGCCCCTGATCATGGTGGTGGCCTTTGTGGCTTTTGTGGGTGGCTACCTCAAGGCCTTGCTCGGCCCCGACAACTTGTTTGCCGCCGGTGTCTTGGCCGCATGTTTGGTGACCTGGTTCACCTTCTTACCCTCCTTCATCTTCATCTTGGCCGGCGGCCCCTTGGTCGAGAGCACGCACCGCAACCTCAAATTCACCGCGCCTTTGACCGCTATCACAGCGGCCGTGGTCGGCGTGGTGTTGAACTTGGCGCTGTTTTTTGGCTACCACTTGCTGTGGCCTGAAGGCTTTGTGAATGACAGCGCGCAGACCCTGGCCAGCTGCACCTGGCAAGACACGCTGTGCCTGGGCTTTGACTGGCGCAGCGCCTTGATCGCGGTGGGCGCGGCCTTGGCGCTGTTTCGCTACAAACGCAGCGTGATGCAGGTCATCGGCGTGTGTGCCTTGATCGGCCTGGCCGTCAAAACACTGCCGCTTTAAGACCGCTTCCATCCATACATTGCCCCATGCACACCTTGTATCAACTCCGCAACGGTGAGCTTTCAGGCATCACACGGCTGGCGCTGCATGGTGGTTTGCGCGAATTTCCGCCTGAAATTTTCACGCTGGCGGATTCGCTGGAAATTTTGGACTTGTCGGGCAACCAACTCAGCCGCCTGCACGACGACTTACCCCGCCTGCACAAGCTGCGGGTGATTTTTTGCTCTGACAACCAGTTCACTGAATTGCCCGCAGTCTTGGGCCAATGCCCACAGCTGAGCATGGTGGGCTTCAAGGCCAACCGCATTGCGCATGTGCCGGCTCAAGCCCTCCCACCGCAACTGCGCTGGCTGATCTTGACGGACAACGCGATCACCGAATTACCCGCGCAGATCGGGCAATGCTCCCAGATGCAAAAACTCATGCTGGCAGGCAATCAACTCAGAGCCTTGCCGCGCGAGCTGGCGAACTGCACGCGCTTGGAATTGCTGCGCATCTCGGCCAACCAACTGACCGAACTGCCCGGCTGGTTGTTGCAACTACCGCGCCTGGCGTGGCTGGCGTATGCCGGCAACCCGTTCACCCGCGCGCTTGAAACACAGGCCTTGACCCAAGCCCCCACACCCCACATGCCGTGGACACAGCTGCAACTGCAACAGCTGCTGGGCCAAGGGGCCTCAGGGGTGATTCATCAAGCTGCGCTGCGCACGCACCCTGGCGAACAAGCAAGCGAAGTGGCCGTCAAGCTCTTCAAAGGTGCCATCACCAGCGACGGTTTGCCTGATTGCGAAATGGGCGCCTGCATGCACGTAGGCCAACACCCGAATTTGGTGGGCGCCATCGGGCGCATCAGCGCACACCCCAACGGCACACCGGGTTTGGTCATGCCCCTGATGCCTCCTGAACTTCGCAATCTTGCAGGCCCACCGAGCCTGGCGAGCTGCACACGCGATGTCTACCCGGCAGACTTTCGGATTGATCTGAACACGCTGTTGCGCTGGGTCCATGGCCTTGCCTCTGCCATCTGTCATTTGCACGCACGGGGGCTCACACACGGGGACTTGTATGCGCACAACATCTTGTGCCACCCACACGGGGAGGCCTTGTTGGGTGACTTTGGTGCCGCATCGTTCTTCTCACCCACCGACACGCCCTGGGCAGAAGGCGTGCAGCGCTTGGAGGTGCGCGCATTCGGTTACCTGTTACAAGAACTGCTGCAGCGCTGTGACGCAACGGATGCACTTGAAACTTGGCAAGAACTAGAGAAAATCATGCATCAGTGTTTGCAAGAAACGCCTGCGCAGCGGCCCTTGTTTGAACACATCGTGTCGTCGTTACCGACCCAGGAGGTTGCATGAAAACTTTGATTGTCATGATGATTGCAATAAGTTGCGGTGCACACGCCATCGGCGCCACCAAGGGCTATTCCCAAACCGAGGATTACGCGGGCTGCAACGGCATTCAAAACAGCGACAAAAAGTTGTACTGCCAAGCCATGGACGCCAACAAGCAAGAGTTCTGCACCCGCATCGGCAACAACGATTTGCAAAACAAATGCCTGGCCAAGGTGAACAACGACGTCAAATTTTGCAAACGCATCTCTGACGAGAAAAAGCGCAAGAACTGCGAGCAATACATCCAATAAAGCTTCGGGCCAGCGGCTTTATTCCAATTCGGCATATATGTAGAACAAACAAATCGTTTGTTTTGGCATAAAGAGCACCTACAGTGCGTGCCATGCATGATTTTGGTTTTGTTTTTGCGGGTTTCTTTGTCGGCGTGATCGTCGGCTTAACGGGCGTGGGCGGCGGTTCGCTGATGACGCCTATCCTGATTTTCTTCTTCGGCATCAAGCCCTACCTGGCGGTGGGCACCGATTTGCTGTTTGCCGCCTTTACCAAGGCCGGTGGCACCTTCAGTTTTGCGCGCCAGCGCTTGGTGCCTTGGCGAGTGGTAATTTCCTTGTGCGCAGGCAGCTTGCCCGCCTCCGCCCTGACTTTGTGGGTGTTGCACAACGTGGGCCCCTCAGACCCTGCGGTGCAAAAAGTCATGACCTTCACCCTGGGCCTGGCACTGCTGCTGACGGCCAGTGCCATGTTGTTCAAAGTGATTCGCGGCAAGCAAACCCCGGTGGTGCTGGCCGAAGAAAACCTCGCGGCGGCCACCCAACCGCGTCACTGGGCCTTGCCCGTGCTGTTTGGCGCGGTGATCGGCACCTTGGTGACCCTGACGTCGGTGGGCGCCGGCGCGATTGGGGTCACAGTGCTTATGATCCTGTACCCGCAATTGCCTTTGTCCCGCATCGTGGCCGCAGACATTGCGTATGCCGTGCCGCTGACGCTGGTGGCTGGTTTAGGCCATGCTTCCTTGGGTTCGGTCGATTGGCCATTGCTGTCGCTCTTGCTGGCAGGCTCGTTGCCCGGCATTTGGGTGGGGTCGCGCTTGATGCACAAAACACCTGAGCGCGTGATTCGTTCCATTCTTTCTGTGCTGCTGGCTTGGGCTGGTAGCAAGTTGGTTTTTGCTTAATTTTTCGTTTGAGTTCTTAGATGTATCAATACACCGCCTTCGATCAACAGTTTGTCAAAGCACGCGCTGCGCAGTACCGCGACCAACTCACCCGTAACCTGGCAGGCAAATTGGGCGATGACGAGTTCCGCCCCCTGCGTTTGCAAAACGGTTGGTACGTCCAGCGCTATGCGCCCATGTTGCGCGTGGCCGTGCCTTACGGCGAACTCAACAGCGCCCAATTGCGCGTATTGGCCCAAATCGCGCGCGACTACGACACGCCCTCGGCTGAACTGATTGAACGCGCCCAAAGCACCCAAGACAAAATTGGTGGCATTGAAGCCCCCAAGTTGACCACCAACTACGGTCACTTCACCACCCGTCAAAACGTGCAGTTTAACTGGATCCCCTTGGACAAAAGCGCCGACGTGATGGAGCTGTTGGCCAGCGTCAACCTGCACGGCATCCAAACCAGCGGCAACTGCATTCGCAACATCACCAGCGACGAGCGCGCGGGCATTGCGGTGGACGAAGACGTGGACCCACGCCCCTACGCCGAAGTGCTGCGCCAGTGGAGCACCTTGCACCCTGAGTTTGCTTACCTGCCGCGTAAATTCAAAATTGCCATCACAGGCTCTACCGAAGACCGTGCGGCCATCGCTTGGCACGACGTGGGCTTACGCGTGTTGCGCAACGATGACGGCGAAGTGGGCTTCCAAGTGCTGGTTGGCGGTGGCATGGGCCGCACACCCATCACCGGCACCGTGATTCGCGAGTTCTTGCCTTGGAACCAAATCATCAACTACCTCGAAGCCGTAGTGCGCGTGTACAACGGCTGGGGCCGTCGCGACAACATCTACAAAGCGCGTATCAAGATTTTGGTCAAAGCCGAAGGCCAACGTTACTTTGACGAAGTCGAAGCCGAGTACGAGCGCATCTTGGAAAGCGGTGCCCACCACACCATTCCGCAAGTCGAGTTGGACCGTGTCAGCGCCTGCTTTGTGATGCCGCCTGTGGACGTGGTGCCCGACGACGTGCAAGAAAAAGCCGAACAAGCCTTGCTGGCCCAAGCCAAGGCCGACAAAGAATTCACCCGTTGGTTGCAACAAAACGTGACCAGCCACCAAAACCCGGGCCTACGCGTGGTCACCCTGTCGTTCAAGCGCTTGGGCCAAGCCCCTGGCGACGCAACGGCGGATCAACTCGCTACTGCGGCTGACTTGGCTGACAAGTTCAGCGCCGGTGAAGTACGCGTCAACCACGACCAAAACTTGGTGCTGCCCTGGGTGCGCATCGACCAACTGGCCGAGTTGTACCAAGCGGCACGAGCCGCAGGCTTTGCCCGCGCCAATGTGCATTTGCTGACCGACATGATTGCCTGCCCCGGCGGCGACTACTGCGCCTTGGCCAACGCCCGTTCGCTGCCCATCGCAGCGGCCATCACCGAGCGCTACCAAGACCTCGACGAGTTGTTTGACCTGGGCGAGATTGACTTGCACATCAGCGGTTGCATCAACTCCTGCGGTCACCACCACAGCGGCCACATCGGCATCTTGGGCGTAGATAAAGACGGCCAAGAGTGGTACCAAGTCACCCTGGGTGGCTCAGACGGTTCGTTCTTGAGTGGCCCCGCCAAAGCCGGCAAAGTGGTTGGCCCATCGTTTGCCGCCGCCGAAGTGGTGGATGTGGTGGAAGCCATTTTGGATGTGTACCGCGACAAACGCGACAGCGGCGAAACCTTTGCACGCACTTTGAACCGCGTGGGCATTGACGATTTCAAAGCCGCCGCCAACGCCGCCCGCAACACCACGGCACGTGCCACAGCCTGAAACCGATCAAGAGAATTGCCATGACTTTGCAAATCATCACCCAACACACCGCCGACAACGCCAATGCACGCGTGCTGGCCAACGACGCCGACGTGCAAGCACTGGACCTCGACGGTGTCGAGCGTGTCGACTTGAACTTCCCCAAGTTCACCGATGGCCGTGCCTTCAGCCAAGCCTTTGTGCTGCGTCGTCGCGGCTTCACCGGCGACATCCGGGCTCACGGCGATGTGCTGATTGACCAACTGTTGCAAATGCAACGCAGCGGTTTTTCAAGCGCCGTGCTGCGCGACGACCAAGATGCCGCCCACGGTGAAAAACTGTTGACGCACTACAAAGCCTTCTACCAAGGCGACGCGGTTCACGCCACGCCTCACTTTGCGGATGTGGCCTAAGCCGCATCACGCACAGCACGCAGCGCACTGCGTGCCTTGAGCACCCCAATACTTGTATGAGCCTGACCTCTTCCTTCTCCCCTCAAGCGGCGTCCAAAGCGACGACCTTGAACGCACGCGCCAGCGACAACTTTGCCGCCAAGTTGGCCGACACACAAGCTTTGTTGCAACGCGCTGCCGCTGAGTTTTCGCCCCTCACGCAAGCCTCCAGTCTCGGGGCGGAAGACGTGGTCATCACCCACCTCATCAACAGCTTGCAGCTCGACATTCCGGTGTTTGTGTTGGAGACGGGTGCTTTGCACACCGAAACCCTGGCCTTGCTCGAACGTACCGAAGCCACTTCGCGCGCGCCCATCAAGGTGTACCGTCCCGCGCATGAAGCAGTCATCCAGTTTGTCCGCCAAGAAGGCCAAGACGCGATGTACAAGAGCATTGATCTGCGCAAGGCCTGCTGTGGCATCCGCAAGATGGAGCCACTCGCACGTGCTTTGAAAGGCCAACGCGCCTGGATCACCGGCTTGCGCCAAGAACAATCTGCCGCCCGCGCCGAGGTGCCCTTGCAAGACGACAGCGAAGTCGCTACCAAAAATTTGAGCAAATTCAACCCCTTGGCCCAATGGACCTGGGGCGATGTGTGGCACTACATCGCGACCCACAACGTCGACTACAACCCACTGCACGACCAGTTTTTCCCCAGCATTGGCTGCGCGCCTTGCACCCGCGCCATCAGCCTGGGCGAGGAATTCCGCGCCGGGCGCTGGTGGTGGGAGGACGAAGCAGCCAAGGAATGCGGCTTGCACGTGAAGAAATAAAAAAACAGATACCGAGAAACGCTATGAACGCCATGACACAAACAGAGTTGCACACCCTCAGCAACAGCCACCTGGACGCCCTGGAAGAAGAAACCATCTTCATCCTGCGCGAGGTCGCCGCCGCCTTTGAGCGCCCCACCCTCTTGTTCTCGGGTGGCAAAGACTCGCTGGTCATGCTCAAGTGCGCCGAAAAAGCGTTTGGTGCGGGCCGCCTGCCCTACCCGCTGTTGATGATCGACACCGGCCACAACTTCAAGGAAGTGACCGATTTTCGGGATTTCCGTGCCAAAGAACTGGGCGCCGAGCTGATTGTGCGCAGCGTCGAGGACTCGATGAAGCGTGGCACCGTCCGTTTGGCTCATCCAGGCGAGAGCCGTAACGTGCACCAGTCGGTCACGCTGCTCGAAGCCATTGAAGAGTTCCGCTTTGACGCGCTGATCGGTGGTGCCCGCCGCGACGAAGAAAAAGCCCGTGCCAAAGAACGCATCTTCAGCCACCGCGACAGCTTTGGCCAGTGGCAACCCAAGGCCCAGCGCCCCGAGCTGTGGACGCTGTTCAACCATAAGTTGCAGCCCGGCGAACACTTCCGCGTGTTCCCCATCAGCAACTGGACCGAGCTGGATGTGTGGCAGTACATCGCCCGCGAAAACATCGCCCTGCCTTCGATTTACTACACGCACAAGCGCGAGGTGGTGGACCGCCGTGGCCTGTTGGTGCCGGTGACCGAACTCACGCCACCGAAAGACGGTGAGAAGGTCGAAATTCGCGACGTGCGTTTCCGCACCGTGGGCGATATCACCTGCACCTGCCCGGTGGAGAGCGACGCGGCCACGCCCGAGCAGATCGTGATCGAAACCCTGGCCGCCGACGTGAGCGAACGCGGCGCAACACGCATGGACGACAAGACCTCTGAAGCGTCGATGGAAAAGCGCAAAAAAGACGGGTACTTTTAACCCACTGGTAGTCGAGAATTTTTATGCATAACGAACAACACTTTTCTGCCCTCAAATTCATCACCTGCGGCTCGGTCGATGACGGCAAGAGCACGCTGATTGGCCGCCTGCTGGTGGACACCAAGGCCGTGCTGCAAGACCACCTGGCCGGGGTGCAGCGCTCGGGAGAAACCGACTTGGCTTTGCTGACCGATGGCTTGAGCGCCGAGCGTGAGCAAGGCATCACGATCGACGTCGCCTACCGCTACTTCAACACCGAAGCGCGTAAGTTCATCATTGGTGACGCGCCTGGTCACGAGCAGTACACCCGCAACATGGTGACGGCGGCATCGAGTGCCGACGCGGCTGTGGTGCTGGTCGACGCGATCAAACTCGACTGGGCCAACCCCGATTTGCAGTTGCTGCCGCAAACTCGCCGCCACTCGCTGCTGGTCAACCTGCTGCGCGTGCCCTCCATCGTGTTCGCCATCAACAAGCTTGACGCCGTGACTGACGCCACCGTGGCCTACAAAAACATCGCGGGCGCGCTGAACAAATTCGCCCAAGAGGCAGGCATCACCGTCACCGCCATGGTGCCCGTGTCAGCCCTCAAGGGCTGGAACGTGGTGACCACCGAGAACAACGACCAGGCTGACTGGTGCGGCTACAGCGGCCCCAGCCTGTTGAGCATCCTCGAAGACCTGCCCATCACACCCGCTGAGACCGATGTGGCCTTCAGCTTCCCAGTGCAATGGGTCGAGAAGTTCCACGACTCCGGCGTGACCACCCAGGGCCGCCGCGTGTTCTGGGGTCGTGTGGCCACCGGCAGCATTGAGCCGGGCCAGACCATCCAGGTCTTCCCCAGCGGTCAAACCGCCGTGGTGTCGCAAGTGCTGTCGGCCACCCGCCAGCCGCAAAACAAGGCCGCTGGCCACAGCGCGGGCATTGTGCTGGACCGCGAAGTCGATGTGTCGCGCGGCGACTGGCTGCTCGCGGCCGTTGGCGCCCCCGAAGGCCAGCGCCAGCTGAGCACCACCATCGCCTGGATGGACGACGAGCCCTTGGTGGCTGGCCGTGTGTACTGGGCTTTGCACGGCCACCGCTGGGTCAAAGCCAAAGTGCAACGCGTGGTACACCGCTTGAACGTCAACACCCTGGCCGAAGAAGAAGCCACCGAGCTGGCTCCCAACGCCATTGGCCACGTCACCCTGGCCCTGCAAGAGCCGCTGGTGACGCTGCCTTTTAAGCAATCGCGCATCTTGGGTGCCTTGGTGTTGGTCGACACGGCCACCCATAAAACCTCAGGCGCTGTACTGGTGAACTGAGCGCCCTCTCGGCCCTGGCTTGAATCCCGTTTAAAATCAAAGGCTTGGCGCAAACAGCCTGCTGCTGTTGCGCCCACTTTTTTACCCATCGATTGAATTGTCATGACGCACGTTGTCACCGAAGCCTGTATCCAATGTAAGTACACCGACTGTGTGGACGTTTGTCCTGTCGACTGTTTCCGCGAAGGCCCCAACTTCCTCACCATCGACCCCGATGAGTGCATCGATTGCGCCGTGTGCATCCCCGAGTGCCCCGTGAACGCCATCTACGCCGAAGAAGACGTGCCTGAAGGCCAGGAGCACATGACCAAGCTCAACGCCGAGCTGTCCACCATTGGCTGGCCCAGCATCACCAAGCGCAAGGCACCCCTGCCCGATGCTGAGGTGTGGAAAGACAAAACCGGCAAGCTGGCCGAACTCAAGCGCTGAACCAGCGCCCCTGCCCCATGACGGCCACCGCGATTCACACCGATGCCGTCATCGTGGGTGCAGGCCCGGTGGGCCTGTTCCAGGCCTTTCAGCTGGGGCTGCAAGACATCCGCACGCACATCATTGACGCACTGCCCTACGCGGGCGGCCAATGCGTGGAGCTGTACGCCGACAAACCGATTTACGACATTCCTGGCATCCCTGTGTGCACCGGTCGTGAATTGGTGGCGCAGCTGCAAACCCAAATCCAGCCTTTTGCCCCGACGTTTCATTTCAACCAAGAAGTGAGCGAGGTCACGCGCTTGGACGATGGCCAGTTGTCGGTACGCACATCTGCGCAGCAGCATTTCATTTGCAAGGTCTTGGTCGTTGCCGCAGGTGTGGGTGCGTTTCAAGCGCGCAAGCTGGCGGTTGAAGGCGCAGCAGCACTGGAAGGCACACACGTGCATTACCGCCTGGGCGATGCCTCGCGCTTTGCAGACCAAGACGTGGTGGTGTTAGGTGGCGAAGAATCTGCCGTGGCCGCAGCTCTGAAACTGACCCTGGCTGCGAAACCGCCACGCAGCGTGACACTGATGCACCGCCGCGATGTCTTCACCGTCGAGCCCGTGCTGCTGCAAGCCATGCGCGATGCGGTGGCCAAGGGTCAATTGCAACTGCAAATTGGTCAGCATACCGCCTTGCTGAGTGCTGCGAACCAGATGCACGCCGTGCAAGTGGCCACGCCCGATGGCCAAACCATTGAGCGACCCGCACAACAGGTGCTGGCATTCTTAGGGCTGTCGCCCAAGCTCGGCCCTATCGCCCACTGGGGCTTGGCCATGGAGCGCAAGCAATTGGTGGTGAACACCGAATCCTTTGCCACCGATGTGCCGGGCATTTTTGCCGTGGGCGACATCAACACCTACCCGGGTAAAAAGAAGCTCATCTTGTGCGGTTTTCACGAGGCCACCCTGGCTGCCTTTGGCGCAGCGGCCATCGTGCACCCGACCCGCAAGACCTTGCTGCAATACACCACCACATCGACCGAACTGCACCGGTTGCTAGGTATCGCTTAAAATTCACACCGCGTCAGCAATGGCGCATTCGCTAGGGGTGTTGAAGCCGTCACCGGCTCCGACTGAGAAAGTCCCTTTGAACCTGTTGAGACCCGCACGCAGCGGGTCTCAAAGTCCGCAAGGACTTGAGGTAATCCTCGCGCAGGGAAGCTGGTCATACCGAGCAAGCACTTGTCATCCGCGCGCTCAGACCTCGCCGAACTGCCATTTACTTGAGACAAGCAATGGCAAATCCGACATCTACAGAGCAAGGACACAGTGCACAGGTGGCTGACGTGCTGGCCTTCATGGCGCGCACCTCGGTCAACGACGAGGACTTCAACGCCCTCGCGCTCAAACTCTTCGCCCACCAGTTTGAACACAACCGCCCGTTTCAAAAGTTTTGCCAAGGGCGCGGCAAAACCCCGCGCGTGGTCAAGCGCTGGCAAGACATTCCAGCCGTACCCATCAATGCGTTCAAGGACCTCACGTTGAGTTGTGTGCCACCCGAGACCTGCGCACGCACCTTCATGACGAGTGGCACCACACGCGGCGATGTGAAAGGTCGACACTTTCACCCCACGATGGCGGTGTACGACGCCTCCATGCTGCGCAACTTTGCGCAACATGTGATGCAAGGCGATGCCCAGCTGCGCATGGGCATCTTGTTTCCCGATGAGGTATTGATGCCCAACTCCTCGCTGGCGCATTATTTGGCGCTGGCCATTGCCCACTTTGGCACACCCGACAGCGCCTACTACTTAGACGAACAAGGCCTGCGCACCGACGCCTTGTGCGAGGCACTGCAAAACGCCCAAGATTCAGGCAAACCTTTTGCCCTGCTGGGGGCCAGCTACAGCTTGGTGCACCTGATGGACGCCTTGCAAGCCCGTGGCCAAAGTTTTCGCTTACCCGCAGGCAGCCGCTTGCTCGACACCGGCGGCTTCAAAGGCCAATCGCGTGAAGTGCCGATGGACGCGTTCTACGACCAACTCAGCACCACCTTCGGCGTCAGCCGCGACCAGTGCCTCAACATGTACGGCATGACCGAGTTGAGCACCCAGTTTTACGATGCGGGCAACCGCCATGTGCCATCGGTCAAACGCGGCCCGCACTGGATTCGCTCACGTTTGGTCGATCCCGTGACTGGGCAAGACGTGCCCGCCGGCGAGCGCGGCATCTTGGCCCACACCGATTTGGCCAACTTCAATTCGGTGGTCACCATCTTGACCGAAGACGTGGGACAGGCCCAAGACGATGGCTTTGTGTTGCTGGGCCGTGCCCAAGGTGCGCAAGCCAAAGGCTGCTCCATGGCCGTCGACAACTTTTTGAAAGCGGCGCAGGCATGAGCACCCCCGTCTTCAAAGCCGGCTACTTGCCGGGCTTGAACGATGCCGAGGTGACATGGCACCGTCTGAATCTGGGCACGCCCCAGGCCCCGTTCGAAGTGGACGTGCCCCAGCTCAGCACATCGCAAATGACGGCACTCGCACAGCGCGTGCAAGACGCCAGCCGCAGCCATTTGAAAACCATGGCGGTCTCTGACATCGTGCGCGTGATCGACACCGCCACAGCCCGTTTGCTCGACCGCCATGACAGTTACCGGCAACAACTCGAACGCCTGTTGCCCCAGGCCACCGGCTTTGATGCTGAGATGGTGCGCCTGAACTTGAACACCTACCTGCAAACCTTTCGCAGTTTGCAGCTGCAGCGCTTTGTGGCCGAAGACTTTGCCAACCCCAAAGTGCTGGACGAGTTTCAACCCCGCACCCAAGGCGGCTGGACCCGCGCCTTGGGGCCAGATCTGCTGGTGCATGTGTGGGCCGGCAATGTGCCCGCCTTGCCGATGTGGAGCTTTGTCTCGGGCCTCTTGGTCAAGGCAGGATCGATTGGCAAAGTGGCCAGCGCCGAGCCGGTGTTTGCCACGCTGTTCGCGCAGCTGCTGGCCGAAGTGGCGCCGCGCTGGGCCGATTGCTTTGCCGTGGTCTGGTGGCCCAGCGGGGACGCTGATCCGCTCAGCACCGAACGCACGGCCTTCGCCTTGGCCGATGTGGTGCTGGCCTACGGCGGCAACGAGGCCTTGCAGGCCATGCAAGCACGTGTGCCTGTGACCACCCGCTTTTTGCCACACGGCCACAAGCTGAGCTTTGGCATGGTGTCGGCCGCTGCGCTGTCGGTGCACAAAGGCCCCGGCGTGGCGCGCCAAGCAGCGCTTGACGTGGTGCGCTACGACCAGCAAGGCTGCTACTCGCCCCATGTGTTTTATGTGCAGCGCGGTGGTGCCATCAACCCTCAAGATTTTGCACACCACCTGGCCAACGAATTGGCCGCCCTGCAACACAAGCTGCCACGCCGTGTGCTCTCGCTGGAAGAAGCGGCGCAAGTGGGCGCTTGGCGCGAGGCCCACGAGTTTGCGGCACTGAACGCTGCTGAGCCCGACAACGACAGCCTCATGGTGCTCGGCCATGCCGATGCTTTGAGCACCGTGGTGTTCAGCGACCGCCCCTTGCCACTCAGCGCAGGCCCGCTCAACCGCAATGTGTTGGTGGTCGCGGTGGACACCTTGGATGAGGTGATGCCCTTGATCGCCCCGCAACGCGACTACTTGCAAACCGTGGGCTTGGCCGTTGCGCCCGAAGCGTTGCTGCCGCTGGGCCAAGCCTTGGGCCAAGCCGGTGTGACACGCATTTGCGCCTTGGGTGCCATGACGGCCCCCGAGGCGGGTTGGCACCACGATGGGCGCTTCAGCTTGCTCGACTTGGTACGCATGGTGGACATCGAAGCCTCCACCGAACACGCGGCCGAGCGCTTCACGTCTTACGAGGTATGAGGCCATGAATTTTTTGCAACTCAACGGCCTGCATTTCGCCTACCCCGAACGGGGCGAGGTGGTGCATGACGTGTGTTTGCAGCTCGCGCCCGGCGAAATTCATGGCCTGATTGGCCGCAGCGGTTGCGGCAAAACCACCGTGCTCAAGCTCGCTGCCGGTTTGCTCACGCCGCAGCAAGGTCAAGTCCAGCTCAAGGGCGAACGTGTGCAGCAACCGACTGCAGAGATGGGCTTTGTGTTTCAAGCGCCCACCTTGCTGAATTGGCTCAGCGTGCTCGACAACGTGCTGCTACCGCTGAGCTTACACAGCAGCGTCACCGACAAGCAACGCGCCTACGGCCTGGCGCTGCTGGAGCAAGTGGGGCTGTCTGCGCACGGCCACGACAAACCGTATCAGCTCTCTGGTGGACAGCAAAGCCGCGTGGCCATTGCCCGCGCCTTGATCACCCGCCCCGCCGTGTTGTTCATGGACGAGCCATTTGCCGCCCTGGATGCCATCACCCGCGAAGAACTGCAGCGCGACTTTTTGGCGCTGTGTCACGCGCAAGGCACGGCGGTGCTGTTTGTCACCCACGACATCGGCGAGGCCGTGTATTTGGCCGACCACGTCAGCCTGATGCATGCAGGACGTCTTCACGCGGCTTGCCCGATTGCCTTGCCGCGTCCGCGCCAAACGGCCATGCGCTACACCCCGGCCTTCAATGCGCTGTGCGAGCAGCTGCGCCACACCATGGACGCCACGCTGTGATGAAACGCGATGCCCTCCTCTCCACCCTGCTGGGCTTGGCCTGCTTGACTGCCTGGGAAGCCGCTGTGCGCGTGGGCCACACCTCACCCTTGGTGCTGCCCGCACCCTCTGTGGTGGCGCACACGCTGTGGCAGGGCCTGAACAATGGCTATTTGGGGCCCCACATCCTGCACACCTTGACCGAGGTGGTGTTGGGCTTGTTGCTGGGCGCTTCCATGGGTTTTATCGGCGGCGTGGTGCTGGGTGAGTCGGCGCGTTGGCGCGGCGTGCTCATGCCCTATGTGGTGATCAGCCAGGTGGTGCCCAAGCTCGCGCTGGCTCCGCTGTTCATTGTGTGGTTTGGTTTTGGCACCTTGCCCACCGTGGTGATGACGGCTTTGATTTGTTTTTTTCCCTTGCTCGAAAACACCGTCACCTGCATGCAGCAAGTCGATCCCAACCAACTGGCCTTGTTTCGCATGTTGCGCGCCAGCCGCTGGCAAACCTTGTGGCGACTCAAACTGCCCGCAGGCTTGGCACACATCATGGCCGGCTTGCGCGTGGTCGTGGTGCTGGCCTGGGTTGGCGCGGTGGTGGGTGAATTCATCGGTGCCAGTCGGGGCTTGGGGGCTTTGATCATTGCCGCCCAGGGCTCAATGGACACGCCCCTCATGTTTGCCGTACTGACCGTGATCACTGTGCTCGGCCTCGCTTTTTACAAATTGTGTGAATGGCTAGAACGCCGTTTGCTCGGGACCTCTTTTGAACTTTCCACAAGGACCTCGTCATGACTTGTCACACCACCACGCACACATCCAGCCCTTGGCTGCACCGTCTCACCGCCAAAGTAGCCACCCGCGTACGCACCCATGCGCGCGCCCTTGGCATCACATGCGCATTGGCGCTTTCTGTGGCCACACCCACCGTGAGTTGGGCACAGACTGCACCCAAACTCGACAAAGTGGTGGTGGCCGGTTGGAGCAAGCCGATCACCGAAATCACCAACTTGTTGGTGGAAGAAGACAAGGGCTTTTTCAAGGCGCGTGGCATTGAACTCGGCTATGTGCCGGGTGCAGGTGGCGGCGACGCTTTGCGCAACTTGCTCAGCGGTCAAGCCGATGTGGCCTTCACCGACCCCGGTTCGTTCTTCACCGCCTTGGACAAGGGCGAGAAGCTGCGCGCCATCTACGACATCTACCCGCAAAACGTGTTCAACGTGGTGTCGCTCAAATCGCAAAACATCCTCAAACCTGCCGACCTCAAAGGTAAGCGCATTGGCGTCTACAGCTTGTCCAGCGGCACACGGCAGAACTTGCAAGTGCTGTTGCACCAAGCCGGTTTGACAGAGGCCGATGTCACCGTGGTGGTGACGGGTTTGCTGAACTTTGCCCCCCTCATGCAAGGCCAGGTCGATGCAACCGCTGCCACCGACACCGGTTTGTTGGTGGGCCGTCAAAAAGGCCTGGGTGGCGTGAATGTGATGGAAATCAAAAACCACCTCAACATTTCCAGCGACTTCTTTGTGGTGCGTGAAGACACTTACCAGCAGAAAAAAGACGTGCTCAAACGCTTCTTGCAGGCCTACCAAGACAGCGCCAAGTGGATGATGCAGTCGCCCGAAGAAGCCGCCAAACTGGCGGTGAAATACGCCATCGACGGCCAAAACGCCAGCATGAACCTGGACATCATCCGGCTGCGCAACGAATCCAGCGTGTCGGCCATCACCGACCAACGCGGCTTGGGAGCCTTTGACATGGTGAACTTGCAAAAAGGGGCCAAGGCCTACAAAGCCTTTGGCGTGATTCAGCGCGACATCCAAGTGAGCGATGTGGTCAGCCAAGACTTGTTGCCACCCGCTCCAAAACCAAGCAAAAAATGAACACCCCCACACGCCACTTTGCAGGCCAAGTGATCTTGGTCACAGGTGCCAGCCGGGGCATCGGCGCGGCCATTGCCAAAGCCTTTGCACGCGAAGGCGCGATGGTGCTGGTGAATTACCTGAACAACCACACCGCCGCTCAAGAGGTGATGGCCCAGTGCCAACAACTCGGGGGCGATGCCTGGGCGCTGCCAGCCGACGTGCGTTCAAGCGACGCGGTGAACGAGATGGTGGACCAAGCCTTGCGCGACACAGGCCGCATCGATGCGGTGGTGAACAACGCCTTCAGCCCCTACACCTTCGACCCCGACCACCGCCAACGCTTTGGGGATGTGCCGTGGCAGGCCTACCAAACACAGTTTGATGGCGCGGTGCATGCCGCCTACAACGTCTGTCAAGCCGTGTTGCCGCATTTCAAGCAGCGCGGCCAAGGCAGCATCGTCAACTTGACCAGCGACTTGGTGGACCGTCCCAGCATCGCTTACCACGACTACGCCACCGCCAAAGCAGCGTTGGCGGGCTTCAGCCGCAATCTGGCCGCTGAGTTAGGGCCTTTGGGCATTCGGGTCAATTGCGTGGCACCGGGCTTGGTCAGCCCCACCGATTCCAGCCGTGCGACCAAAGAGTCGGTCAAAGACGTGCTGATCGCACAAACGCCGTTGGGCCGTTTGGCCACGCCCGACGATGTGGCGGGGGCGGTGCTGTTTTTGGCGTCCGACTGGAGCCGTTTCGTCACCGGTCAGGTGTTGACGGTGGACGGCGGTTTGGTGATGCGATGAAGCGGCACGGGCGCAAAACCATGATTCAAGGGGCCATGGCCATGGCCTGTGGTCACGTCTGCGCCTTGCGCAATCGCGCCCAGAATAAAGCTGCGTGCCAAAGTCACCGCCTCACTCAGGTCATGCCCCAAAGCCAAATGCGCGGCAATGGCCGACGACAAAGTGCAGCCTGTGCCGTGCACATTGCGGCTGGCAATGCGCGACGAGGCCAAGCGTTGCGACGGGCCGTTGGCTTGCACCAGCAAATCGACCACCTCATCACCGGCCAAGTGCCCGCCTTTGAGCAACACGGCCTTGGCCCCCATGGCCAGCAAATCTTGCGCAGCCGTGTCCAAGGCCTGGGCGTTAGGAATGTCACGCCCCAAGAGCAAGGCTGCTTCGTCCAGGTTCGGTGTGATCACGCTCACGCGCGGGAACAACTCGCGCACCAACACTTGCACGGTCTCGTTGGCGATCAAACGGTCGCCACTGGTGGCCACCATCACGGGGTCGAGCACGACATTCTTCAGTTGGTAATGGTCGATGGCCCAGGCCACCACCTCCACAATGCCGGGCGCATGCAGCATGCCGATCTTGATGGCGTCAACGCCAATGTCTTCCACCACCGACTGAATTTGCGCTTTCAAAAACTCGGCGGGCACAGCGTGAATGCCTTGCACGCCCACCGTGTTTTGCGCCGTCAAGGCAGTGATGGCACTCATGCCGTAGCAGCCCAGGGCGGCAAAGGTTTTCAAGTCGGCCTGAATGCCGGCGCCGCCCCCACTGTCAGAGCCAGCAATGGTGAGGACGCGTGCGTAGCGGTAAGCATTGTTCATGGGCGGCATTATCCGCAAATCACAGAGGACTTCGTTCAATGAGTGCACAGATTTCAAGCGTGGTGCTGGGCGCGGGCCTGATGGGCCGCTTGCTGGCCCACACCTTGGCGCAGCTCGGCCACCAAGTCACGGTGTGCGAAGCCCAAGGCCCTGATGCGCAAGGCGCAGCGGCGCGAGTGGCAGCGGCCATGTTGGCCCCATTGGCCGAATCAGCCATCACCGAACTGCCTGTGGTGCAGATGGGCGAGCACGCGCTCAAGCGCTGGCCTGAATTGATTGCCCCCTTGTCTGAGTCGGTGTTCTTTCAACAAAACGGCACGCTGGTGCTGTGGCACCGTCAAGACGCGGCCGAGGCCAAACGCTTTGAGCAATTGCTGCACCGCACGCAGCAGCAACTGCCCAGCTTGCCTGCCGCTCAAACCCTGAATGCAGAAGGTTTGCTGCAACACGAGCCCGCGCTGGAAAACCGCTTTACGCAAGCCCTGTACCTGCCCGGCGAAGGCCAACTCGACAACCGCCAGCTGCTGGCTGCTTTGCTCAAAAGCTTAGAAGAGCAAAACGTCGCACTGCACTGGCACAGCCCACGTGCGCCGGAAGACTTTCAACCAGGCCAAGCCGGTCAACCCGATTGGGTGTTCGACTGCCGAGGCCTCGGCGCACGCACCGAATGGCCGCAGCTGCGCGGTGTGCGCGGTGAGGTGATTCGCCTGCATGCCCCCGAGGTCACGCTGCAACGCCCCACCCGGTTGATTCACCCGCGCTACCCGATTTACATCGCGCCTAAAGAAGACCATGTGTTTGTGATTGGCGCGACCGAGATTGAAACCGAAGACCTCTCGCCCGCCAGCGTGCGTTCTACCCTGGAGCTGCTGAGCGCCGCCTACACCGTGCACAGCGGATTTGCCGAGGCCCGCATTCTGGAAGTGAGCACCCAAGCCCGCCCAACCTTGACCGACAATTTGCCCGCCATTCGTTGTGTGGGCGAGCGCAGCTTGCAGATCAACGGCCTGTACCGTCATGGTTTTTTGATCTCGCCCGCCATGCTCGACGTGGTGGTGGAATGGGTGCAACACCAGACCACACACTTAGCAAAACAATTTCAATTGAAGTTTGAACATGTCTGACACCGCCCTCACCGTGCTGATCAACCAGAAGCCCTACACCCTGGCACCAGGCGCAACCCTGGCCGACGCCGTCGCGTTGGCTGGTATTCAACCGCCTTTTGCCGCTGCGGTGAATTTGCAATTTGTGCCGCGCAGCCAGTACGCCCAGCACCTGCTGGCAGCCCACGACCAAATAGAATTGATTGCCCCGATCACCGGGGGCTGACACACCCCATGACCACGCACACATCCCACGCCGATCCCCTCACGCTGTATGGCGAAACCTTCCACAGCCGCTTGCTGTTGGGCACCTCGCGCTACCCCTCGCCCAGCGTGTTGCTGCAAGCCATCGAACGCTCGCAACCGGCCATGCTGACTGCGTCGCTGCGCCGTCAGACCGGCAGCGGCGGCGAAGCCTCGCAAAGTTTTTGGAACCTGCTGCGCCAAGCCAAGGTGCCCGTCTTGCCCAACACCGCCGGTTGCCACAGCGTACAAGAAGCCATCACCACCGCCGAGATGGCGCGTGAAGTGTTTGAGACCGATTGGATCAAGCTCGAACTCATTGGCGACGACTACACCCTGCAACCCGACACGCTGAATCTGCCCGATGCAGCCAGCCGCTTGATCAAGTCAGGCTTTAAAGTGCTGCCCTACACCACCGACGATTTGGTGCTGTGTCAACGCTTGGTCGATGTGGGCTGCCAAGCGGTGATGCCCTGGGCGGCCCCCATCGGCACCGGCAAAGGCCCCATCAACCCGCACGCCTTGCGCACACTGCGTGAACGCTTGGATGTGCCCATGATCGTGGACGCGGGCTTAGGCCTGCCCTCACACGCCTGCCAGGTGATGGAATGGGGCTATGACGCGGTCTTGCTCAACACGGCTGTGGCCTTGGCCCAAGACCCGGTGCGCATGGCCGGTGCGTTTGCCGATGCGGTCAACGCAGGGCGTGCCGCTTTTTGCGCGGGTGCCATGCAAGCCCAAGACAGCGCCCAACCCAGCACGCCCGTGCTGGGCACCCCGTTTTGGCATCAAGCATGAGCCAAGCCGTGCAGAGCGCCTCAGACATTGCACACGCACTGGCCACGCAATATGCGGCCATGCTGGCCGGTGACGCCTTGCCCTACGCGCAAGCCGTGCAAGCCAGCGACGCATCGCACAACGCCGAAACAGCAGGTGTGTTGCAAGGCTGTCGCATGCTCGGCTTTTTAGAACACGATGCACAGTGTGTGGCGCAAGCATGGGCCGCACAAAGCCAACGCACAGGCCATTTCTCGCTCAACGACTGGCCCTGCCAGCCGCAAGATTTCGGCATTGCGCCTGTGCCACGTACCAATGCATTCCCCACCTGCCCGCACGCCCTCGGCCTGTACGCTGTGCTGCCCGATGCGCAATGGGTAGGCCGCATGGCACGCGCAGGTGTGCCAACGGTGCAGCTGCGCTTCAAGTCAGACGATGCAGCGGCCATTCGCCAAGAAGTACGTGCCGCCGTGCAAGCTGTGCAAGGCACCAACGCTTTGCTGTTCATCAACGACCATTGGCAAATCGCCATCGACGAAGGCGCCTATGGCGTGCACCTGGGCCAAGAAGACATGGACGAGGCGCCACTCGAGACGATTCGCGCAGCAGGCTTGCGACTGGGCCTGAGCACCCACGGCTATGCCGAAATGCTGCGCGCCGATGCGGCAAGCCCCAGCTACATCGCCTTGGGTGCCGTGTTTCCCACCACGCTCAAACGCATGCAAACTGCGCCGCAAGGCACAGGCCGTTTGTATGCCTACGCCAAGCTCATGCAACACAGCCCCTTGGTGGCCATTGGCGGCATTGACGAGGCGCGTATTCCGGTGGTCATGCAAAGCGGCGTCGGATCGATTGCGGTGGTGCGTGCCATCACGGGCGCTACCGACCCCGAAGCGGCGGCACACACCTTGCAGGAGTTGATGCGTTGATTGGGCGTCCTCGACACATCGCCACGTTGGCCGCCGCGCTGCTTGGCACGGGCACGGCTTGGGCTGAGCATCTCGTCACAGAAGTGACGGTCACGGCCCAGCCCCCGCTGGGTGTGTCGGGCTTTAGCGAGGTATCGGCGCAAGACCTGCCGTTGAGCGTGCGCAATTTCTCACAAACAGACATGCAGGATGCAGGCGCCCAACGCATCAGCGATGTGTTGCTGCTCGATGCATCCGTGAGCGAAAGCTACAACCTGCCCGCGTACTGGGACCAGCTGAGCGTGCGTGGTTTCACCTTAGACAACCGCTACAACTTTCGCCGCGATGGTCTGCCAATTTCGGCCCAAACCATCATCGGTCTAGAAAACAAAGAACGCATTGAACTGCTCAAGGGCACCAGCGGCATCCAAGCAGGCACGAGCGCCCCCGGCGGTTTGGTGAACTACGTGGTCAAACGCCCGCCCACACGCCCGACCAACAGCGTGCGTGATGTGACAGTGAGCTATGGGCCAGGTGACAACCGATCGGTGGCTGTCGATTTGGGAGACCGTTTCGGTGAAGCGTCTCAATTTGGTTATCGCCTCAATGTGGCGCACACCGACCTGAACCCCTACATCCGCCAAACCCAAGGACAACGCGACTTGATGGCCTTGGCCATGGACTGGCGCATCAATGCCAACAACCGCTTGGAATGGGAGTTTGAGCAAAGCCATGTCGAACAAATTGGCGTCAATTTCTACAGCGTGTTGAACAGCGGGCCTAACACCACGCCCATCGTGCCTGCGCCTGTTGACGGCACGCGCAACATCACACGTCAACCCGGTTCTCGCCCGGGCGTGTTTGATGGACTCACCGGCAGCGTGCGCTTTAGGCACCAGCTCGACAACAACTGGATGTGGACCACACAGTACGCGCTGCAACGACTGCGGGCCGATGATCGTTTGGCCTACGCCTCGGGGTGCAGCGCCACGGTGAACGATCGTTTTTGTGCCAACGGCGATTTTCAGATTTACGACTACAACTCTGAAAACGAACGGCGCAACAACGAAGTGGTGCAAACGGCATTGAGCGGCCAAACATCTCTCGGCGGTTTGACGCATGGCTTTACCTTGAGTGTGATGCGCCAACGCTTGGTCGACCACATGCCTTCGATGCAAACCAGCCCGCTGCTGGGGACGACCAACAGCATCACCGGTGGCCTCACAGCACCCAGCCCGCCCTCGGACCGAAGCGGTTTGATGAGCAACACCCAAGACAGCACCACGGAGTGGGCAGCCAAAGACCGTATTCAATTCAATGACCAAACATCGGCTTGGCTGGGCTTGCGCTACACACAACTCAACCGCCAAAGCGCGTTGACCGATGGCTCGTCACCGGCACAAGACCTGCGCAACTTTGCCACCCCCTGGCTGGCCGTGAGCCATCAGCTCGAAGCCGGCCCGACGGTGTTTGCCAGCACCGGCGCAGGCATCGAGTCAGAACTTGCACCCAATCGCAGCAGCTACAGCAACGCCGGTCAAGCCCTGCCAACACTGCGCAGCCATCAGCGCGAAGTGGGCATCAAAAACTTTGGCTACCAAAGTCAGTGGCAAGCCACTTGGTTTGACATCACGCGCCCCATGTCCGGCGACTCAACCGGATGCAGCAACGTTGGCCTTTGTGTGCGCCAAATGGACGGTCTAGCCCATCACCAAGGGCTAGAGCTCAATGGCCAAACCATGCAAAACAACTGGGTATGGACGGGTTCAGCCACCTGGCTGCATGCACGCCGTGAAAACGCCATCAGTGACCCGAGCTTGAATGGTCAACGCCCCATCAACGTGCCCAACTACCTCATGCGTGGTTTGGCCGAATACCGATTCAGCGGTATGACCGGGCTGCGCACGGGCTTGCGTGTCTCACGCGAAGGCGAACGTCCAGTGATGGAGCACGGGGAAATCATGCTGCCTGCATGGACCACATGGGATCTGACGGCGCACTACGACACCCGTTCAGACCAGCAAGCCACGACTTGGACATTGGCGATTCAAAACGTGATGAACAAGCACTACTGGCGTGAGTCGCCCAAGCAATACGGGCAATACTTTTTAAACCCAGGCGCACCGCGAACCCTTCGTGCCAGTGTGCAGTGGCATCTTTGAAAACGCGCTGGGATCAGGATTCAACAACCCGCTTGGCTGTGTTCTCAAAATGAGCCACAACAGCTTTCTTGATTTTTTTCACATCTCGCTGCGCCAACGCCTGGGCGATGCGCTCATGGTCTTCTAAGGCACCTCGCCAGTTGTCGGGCGTGCTGTTTCCGCTGTAGCGCAAACTGCGCATGCGTTTGCTGAGGGTGCTATGGACCATGCTTAAAGAGGCGTTGTCGGCCATGTCCACCAAAGCGTTGTGAATTTTTTGATTCAACTCAAAATATTCAGGGCGCTTACCTTTGGCATACAAGGTCTTCATCTTCTCGTGCATGGCCAGCACTTGGTCAATGCGTTTTTGGTCGGCTTTGCAAGCTTTTTGTGCCGCAAAGCTTTCCAACACCCCCATCACTTCCAACATGTCGGCAGCATCCTTGCGGCTGAATGTTTTGACCACGGCCCCCCTCAAGGGCAGCAGATCCACCAACCCTTCGGAAGCCAACACCTTCAAAGCTTCACGGATAGGTGTTCGTGAAACCCCCAAATCCTTGCTGATTGCCATCTCGGGCACCCTCTCACCCGGCTTGATGTGCGATTCGACGATCAAACTGCGCAATCGCGCGGTGACCTGCGAGTGCAAAGAAGTTCTGGCGATGGGGTCCTGGGTAGGCATTGAATTAAAAAATCAAAATCTGAGGGTAATGACGGATGTTTCTCATTCTACGAGGTTCATTACACTGTGATCTGTAATTACAGATTACGCATTCCATGCGAACCACAACATGACGCTACCTACCATCGCCCTCTTCAGCGGAGACCCTGCGGGCATTGGCCCTGAACTGGTTCAAAAGCTGATTCAACACCCCATCAGTCAACAGGCAGCCAAGATCATCTTGATTGGGCAAAAAGACAGCCTGCACACAACACCTCAAGTTGAGTGGCATGCGTGGTCGGGCTATCAAACGCCTCCCTTTCCCCAGGCTGTTGCAAACGCCGACAACGGCGCTTACATGGTTGCCGCTTTGGCTGAGGGCGTTTCTTTGGTTCGTGATGGCCATGCCGATGCCTTTTGTTTTGCCCCGCTCAACAAAAGCGCCCTGCGCATGGGGGGCATGCATCAGGAAGACGAATTGCGCTGGTTTGCTGAATTTCTCAACTTCAAGGGCGTGTGCGGCGAGCTCAATGTGCTGCAAAACCTCTGGACTTCGCGCGTGACATCGCATGTGGCACTCAAGGATGTCAGCCATCTGCTCACAAGTCAGAAAGTATTTGAATCCATAGAAATGATTGCCAAGGCCTTGAAAGCCGCAGGCAAAACGTCACCACGCTTGGCCGTGTGCGGTCTGAACCCTCACAACGGCGACAACGGCAACTATGGCGATGAAGAACTCACCATCATCACGCCCGGTGTCGCGATGGCTCACAAAGCAGGCATCCCTGCCGATGGTCCCTTCCCAGCCGACACCGCTTTTGTGCGCGCCATTCGCCAAGAAGGTGGCTACGACGGTGTGGTCACCATGTACCACGACCAAGGTCAAATTGCCATGAAGCTGATGGGGTTTGAAAAAGGGGTCACGGTGCACGGCGGTTTGCCAATTCCCATTTGCACCCCCGCGCACGGCACGGCCTACGACATTACAGGGAAAAACTTGGCCAACCCACAAGCCATGTGCAACGCCTTTGAACTGGCTTGCCGGATGGGTCAACACCACAAGCAATCCCAAAAGCCTGCTTCTCTGGCCGCCTAAGGCGAAAGACTCCCATGAAAAAACGATTCACGTTCATCTTTGCTGCTGTTTTCTGTGCTGTGAGCTCCCTCGCGCAAACTGCCTACCCCAGCAAACCCGTCAAGCTGATGGTAGGAGCCGGCGCGGGTGGTGGCACCGACATCATTGCACGCATGCTGGCCGAGAAAATGAGTGATTCACTCAAAGGCACATTCATCGTTGAAAACAGGCCTGGCGCCTCCAACACAATCGCTGCCGACCTCACGGCCAAGGCGGCACCGGATGGTCACACGCTGCTGGTCGCCACCAACACAGGCCAAGCCATTGCGCCGCACCTGATGAAACTGTCGTTTGATCCGATCAAAGATTTAACCCCGATCGGTTTGGTGGTCACCGTCCCCAATGTCCTGGTGGTCGGCAGCCAAGTGCCCGCCAACAACATCAAGGAATTGGTCGCCCTCATGAAAGCCAAACCCGACGAATTCAAATACGCCTCATCAGGCGTGGGCAGCACTCAGCACATTGCAGGCGAAGGTTTTGACATTGCGGCAGGCGTCAAGAGCGTGCATGTGCCTTACAAAGGGAGCGCACAAGCCCACCTGGACGTCATTGCCGGCAATGTGCAAATCATGTTTGACACCACCTCGTCTGCCATGGGACAAATCAAAGCGGGCAAATTCAAACCACTGGCTGTTACCACAGCACAACGCTCAAGTGAACTGCCCAATGTGCCCACACTGGCTGAGGCAGGGGTGCCCGGTTTTGAAATGAGCACTTGGTACGGCGTGTTTGTGACCTCAGGCACACCACCCGAGGTGGTCAGCAAACTTCAAGCGGAGTTGGCTCGCATCATCAAGTTGCCTGATGTGCAAGCCAAGTTGAAGGGTCTGGGCGGGGAGCCTGGCAACATCAGTCCGGAAGATTTCAGCAAATTCAACCGGCAAGAGTTTGAACGCTTTGGCAAGTTGATCAAACAGGCGAACATCAAACTGTAATGCGCGAAGCATCAAATCGACATCCAAAGAATTGAGAGCCCTGAGGTCAACATGACCAACTCCATGACCAACAAGAATTTTTTCTCAGGCAGCGCCAAGACAATTTTCTTGGAAAAAATTGAGCCCACGATGACAAAGAAGCCAATCAATAGGCCTTGACTAATTGCGAGCACATTCAGAAAACCAAGCTGATGAAAAGCAACCCCCTTGGCGATAAGGATAGACAGCGTGCTCAAAGCCTCTGTCCCTAGAAATCCTCCCTTGGTAAGACCATAAGCCAAGAAAAATGGCGTGTTGATCGCACCTGTGGTTGCGACGATGCCTGTTAGATAACCAATTCCGGCCCCCACAAAACACATTTGCCAAAGTGTGAGATGAAGGTTCTTTTTTTGCATCCACCTGCGAATTGGAATCAAACCAATCAAAAACAATCCCAATGTGGTCTCGACTGCTTTGTCATTCAGCGACACAAGTGTGTTCACACCCATCATCACGGCTGGCACCCCAGTCAAGCTGTAGACCACACAGACCCTCCAGTTGATCCATCGCCACCATAAGAAAATTCGGGACAAATTAGCAACGGTTGCGACCATCGCAATCACGGGGATGGCTTGAATGGGCCCATAAAAATAGACCAAAGCAGGCATCAACATAATCGTCGTGCCGAACCCAATCACGCCCCCTAAAACGCCCGCCCCTAGCCCCAATACACCCAGGACGAGTACTTGGATAATCAGGTCAGGAAAATTCATGCAATTGATTTTTACATCAAAGGCGCGGGCAACTCTCACTGAGTGCGAATGCTTGATTACTGTAAGGCCTGTCTTCAACTATGGGAGTTTCTATGAAATACCTCGTCACCCTTGCTCTGTTGCTGTTGAATCTGGCACATGCGCAAGTCATTCCCGTCCCCCCTATAGAGACATGTTTTCTGTGCAGCTCGGCACCATCCATGACCATGTATTGGAAGGGCAACAACGCCAAGGCGGTTGTGATCTTTATTCCGGGCGGTGAAGGTTACATGGGGCTCAAAGAAGATCAAACCGAGATCAAAGGTCAGCTCCTGCTGACGCTCAAACGCTTGACCAATCCAGAGCAAACAAGTGGCAACTTTGATGTGGTGTTGCTAGATAGCCCAGGCGAGTTATCACCCCGGCAGATGTATCCATCAGCAAGAGGCACCTTTGACCATTTGATTCGCATTGAAAGTGCAATCCGTTACTACAAAGCCAAAACCGGATTGCCCGTTTGGTTGATGGGCCACAGCAACGGTGGCATCAGCCTGAGCGAGTTCATCAAATACGCACAAAAGAACGGCAAGATGGATTTGATTTCTGGCGTCATCAACAGCGGCATCCGTACGGAATCGTATTTCAATGCCCCTATTTCATTCCCGATGTTGTTCATCCATCACCAGAATGATGCATGCCATCACTGCCTGCCATCGGCCGCATTGGCGAATTACGAGAAGGTCAAACAGTTCAACACCGGCCTGACTGAGTTTGTGTATGTCACCACGGGTTCGGCACAAGCGGCTGACCCATGCCGCAGTGGATTTCACATGTACAACGGCGCGGGGGAAGATGCTGCGAAATACATGGATGAGTTCATGTCTAAGGCCTATTCGGCTAAGCCGCAGTCATCTCATCCGTAGGTCTTTGGCCTGTCATCCAAGAAGTTGTGTCGAGTCTTGAAAGGGGGGTCCTACCGCTAGGCCATGAGGCCCAGCGGTCATTGGCAAGTTCAGGCCATATCGACTTTGCGGGCCAGATTACTTCGCACCCAGGTGGCCAAGCCAGATTTTGTCGACTCCAATTGCCATTTTTGAAATTCTGGGTCTGCGCCTAATGCATCCAAGCATTTGCCGTAGGCACTAAAGGATTCGAATGCAACGGAAAACACCCAGTTGCCAATTTCGCCAGAACTCACAGCCCAAACGGTGGGTTCAGCCCCATGCTTGCGCCAAATATTGACGGAGGTTTGCACTTGGGCTTTGAATGCGGCAACATCCGCACCTGGATTCACACGGGTCACATATTGAATTACGCATTGAGTCATTGAATTCTCCAATAGGTTGTGGGGATTTCAGACTAACAGCGAAAAATGTCAGAACATGCCTAATTTGACAATTTGAGTTTGGTGATTTCCCTAGTCAACCCCGCTTGGCTTGCGCCAGGTCAATACGCATCTGGGCTAATCAGATACCCGCCTCCTCGCGCCCCATGATTAGGCTAATCAGTTTGCGCGCAGCTGGTGACAGGGTGCGACCGGCAAGCTGAACAATACCTACGCTGAGCTGCCTGGCCTGCGTTGGAATGGCAGGCTGAAGCCGTGCGCCCAAGTCAACGATAGAGCCCTGTGCAAGTTCTTTTTCAAGCCATGCTTCCCAAGTGAACAGGATGGCATCGCTGCTCATCACACTTTCAAGCAGCAAGGCCTGGTTGTCGCACCGCAACCTGATGGGCAATTCACGATCGCCGCCAACAGCGAAGAGTTGCCGCAGTTGGGTTTCAATGAGGTTGTCAATTTGCACCAGCGCCCATGGAAAATCCGGCACTTGATCGGGCCGAGGTTCAAGGGCGGAGGCCTTGACTAACGGATGTTCTGCTCGGCAATACAGAGAAGCCGGACGCGAAGCCAGCATGTTTACTTCATAACGGGGATCATTCGTCGTGGGACCTGGGTACGCAACAAAGAACTCAATGGATTCAGACTCCAAATGTTGCAGCAGCACCGCCCATTGGCTAACTTCCACATCGACACGCAGGCCGGGGCGGTCTCGTTTGAATTGGGATAAAACCCCTGGCAATACGGTATCCACCGCAAACAAACTCGCACCAAAGCTCAATGTGCCGCCGTCTGCATTTGCCAAGTAGTCCACTTCTTGCGCCATATCTCGCGCACGTCCCAGAAGCTCTTTGGCTCGTTCGATGACGCTGCGCCCTACTGATGTAGGTTGAACTGATCGCGTTGCTCGATCAAACAGCCGCATACCGAATTCGGCTTCGAGGGTTTGAATGCTCCTGCTAAAGGCGGTCTGAGACAGACACGCACGCTCTGCAGCTCTTGAGAAGTTCAATTCTTCAGCAAGTAGTACCAAATGATGCAGACGTTTCAGATCGATTGATGTGCTCATTGCATAAATGGTAGTTGAAAAATACATTGGACGAATAATTCCAAGAGGAAACACACTGCACCCTAGCGAACTTATTTCAAGGCGCTGATTAATATAAAAACGGAGACAGGCTCATGAAATTTAAAACTAGTCCTATCGTCTTGGCGACGTTGTTGTCATTCAATTTGGCCGCACATGCCCATGAAGAATCCGTAGCGCCTTGTGACAAGCTCACAGTGTTCACGGCAAAAAAGATTTACACCATGAACCCTGGGCGCCCACAAGCGCGAGTTGTTGCTGTTTGCAGGGATCGCATCGTTTCTGTGGGTGGTTCGCTGGACGACCTGAAGGACTGGACCAGCAAAGTCCCGACCACCGTGGATACACGCTTTGCGAACAAGACACTTTTTCCAGGCTTCATCGAGGCACATTCGCACCCACTGTTGGGTGCCATCACGGCCAACTTGCCTGCGATTGCTGCGTTAGATACCCCTCAGGCTTATGGCCCTGACATCAAAGGCGTCAAGAGCGAAGCAGAAGCCTTTGAACGCATGCGCCGATATGAATCGGAAATGAAAGATGCGACCACGCCAATCCTGATTTGGGGATGGGATGTACCTGCAATGGGGCGCCATCTGACGCGGCAAGATCTGGACAAGATTTCGACAACTCGCCCCGTATTGGTTTGGGATGCATCACAGCACCACGGATATGTGAACAGTGCTTTGATTGCACAGAGAAAAATCCCAACCGACCTCAAAATTGTGGGCGTAGGACGTGATGAAAAAGGTGAATTAAATGGGCAGTTTTTGGGTGTGCCTGCCGCAAGCTATGTGATCTTGCCTCTGCTTGCTAGCAAATTGGCACCTGCAGAAGCATCACGCTTGATGCGCTGGCTGATCGATTTGAACCGTCGCAATGGCATCACAACGACCACCGATCACTCCATGGGAATCTTCAGCGTAGATGCTGAAGCGGGCTTGCTCAATGCGGTGTTCAACAACCCAGAGACACCTCAGCGCTTGATGGCAATTCCTGTCATGCACAGCTTTCTTGCCAAGTATGGATCTCCAGAAAAAGCGATTGACGCAGTCCATGCATTGCAGGCAAAAAGCACAGACCGCTTGATGTATCGCGGCATTAAGTTCATGACGGATGACAGCTTCAATGGTCTGACTTTTAAACCAGGCGGCATGGGTTACATCGATGGCAATGTTGGTCAATGGATTACACCTCCAGACAAACTCGAAGGTTTGATGGAACCCTGGTGGAAAGACGGGCAACAAATATTTGTCCACTCGATCGGAGTTGAGGCGCAAGACGTCACCCTGGACACATTGCGAAAATTGCAAACCAAAACGCCGAGGACGGATCATCGTTTCACTTTTGAACATGTCGGCATGGCTCGCTATGACCAGATTCGCGCCATGAAGGCGCTCGGCGCCAGCGCCAACGTGAACCTCTACTATGTTTGGCTGCGTGGAGAGTCCTACCCCAAGGTGTTTGGAAAAGACCGTGCAGAAGATTTGTCCCCCATCGGCACCATGGTTCGAGAAGGTGTTCCAACGACATTCCATTCCGACTATCCAGTGGCACCACCCAAGCCTTTGCTGGGTGTCACATTGGGTTTGACGCGCGTAGGTCAATCCAACACCAAAACATTGGGCACTGACCAACGTATCAATCTTGAGCAAGCGCTTCGCATGATCACGATTGATGCTGCTTATGTATTAGGTCTGGACAACAAAATCGGCAGCATCGAACCAGGAAAATTGGCTGACTTCACAGTGCTAGAGCAAGATCCTCATCAAGTCAAACCAGCCGCCATCCGCGACATTCCTGTCTGGGGAACCGTGTTGGGAGGACGCGTTTTCCCAGCATCAGAAATTGGGAAGCCCTGACACCATCAAAGCGCATCAACTTGAAAAAACGCCCATTTTTTTGCTATACTGTCGATCTTCGTAGGGCACTTATAGTGCTTTATGTACCGAATATTCCTCGATAGCTCAGTCGGTAGAGCGCCGGACTGTTAATCCACAATAAGCCAGTTTTTTAACTGGCTTTTTTGCGTTTAAAACCCTTATAAATCAACAACTTACGTGCGTGCAGGTACTGTATTTTTCAATTACACATATATTACACAGTTACTTTACAGGCTTCTTAATTTTGACGCCAATACTCTTCCGTCAAAAATGACACGTCAAAATTTTTGACGCTCCACGGCATTGCTTATCAGGGAGGCCTATCGCGCTCAAATTGGCTATGCAACTCTTCCCAAAATTCCTGCAATTACTGGCTCAAACTCCAACAGTCGCTGAGAGTTAATAGCGACGCCAATATTATTTGGAATTGCAGTAACAGCAATGGGCTCCACTGAAGTTGGAGTCGTAACGATCTTGATCTCTCCAGTAGCAGTATGCATAGCGCCCGCATAGTGAATCCCTAGCAAGCTGATCCTCTTAGCACCTACAAACGTATTACCTCTGGCGTCGCTGTAACCATTCAGATTAGCAAGCAGGACAGGTGACCCACTCGAACCCGGGAAACTTGCGATGTCTGTCAAAAACTCGGTTTTTCCGTTCCAGTTAATTGCTGGATGTGTTGCAGTAATACCTCTCCTGATAACAGGAAGATTGTTAACTGAGTCCCAGATACCGCTTGGATATCCGATCATGACGATCTCCTCCATAGTAGAAAGAGACTTTCGATTATTCGCGTCCATGATCATTTCAGTTGAGAGCGGCACAAAGAACATCTGCATACCGGTTTGCTGAACCTGGTTAAGAAGAGGACCAATCAAAAAAATTGCAAGATCAACATCTGGATCAGGATGACCAATCCACCTCGCCTCAAAATTATCTAGAGTGAACTCTCGGTGATTGCCAATGTTTGGAGTCCCATCAGCATTGGCAATAGTCAAGTGAAATTTGCCCTGATCTGCTCCTGCGATTACGTGCTTGTTTGTCACGATTACAGGCACTGCTTCATTTTTGTTTTGTAAAAAATTAACAAAAAATCCCGTTCCACACGAATCGATTCCACTACGAAGCCTGGTTTCAATTCTGACGGTGCTATGCACCAGCTGCTCGATGATTCCTAAGGCCATACTTAAGGCTCCTGTTTTGCAATTTGACGAAACATATCCGTCTGAGGTTTTGCTAAAGATTAGGCTAGCACGGATGGCAGCCACATGGTGCCTTGCGAATATCCCTCACTGCGTAAAGCAGTCACCATTTCAATTGATTGCCCTTCTAGCAAGACTTGGATAGTATTCAGGCAAAAGGAGCTCGCATATGCCACTCAAACCTGGTCCCAAGCCAATTGCAAAAACAACAGGCAAGCCTGATCGACGTCGTCGCGACAACAAAGAAACGCCGAAGAACACACCTGAACTCAAGCCTCACAAGCACAAAAAAGGCGACTGACTGCACCTGAGCAAGCCCTCCTAAGCACAGGGGCAAAAGTGCTTGACGTGGACTTGTAAAAAAGTCCATTTTTTTGCTATACTGTCGATCTTCGCAGGGCACTTTTAGTGCTTTTCGTACCGAATATTCCTCAATAGCTCAGTCGGTAGAGCGCCGGACTGTTAATCCGTAGGTCCCTGGTTCGAGCCCAGGTTGAGGAGCCAAAAACCTAATAAAAGCAAGCACTTACAGCTTGCTTTTATTTTAACTTCTTAATTACACATATATTACACATTTACTTTAGCTGCCGCTGGTTGACTTTTTGAAAAGTCGTATCTAAACTCCTCGCCTATGCGTGTA
>Ga0228700_1000487_pt1 | contig 36516 bp, 13 predicted proteins | sample McNCre317_Aug_MG_FD_178019 | JGI IMG/M metagenome (GOLD analysis project Ga0228700, IMG submission 178019) | Freshwater microbial communities from McNutts Creek, Athens, Georgia, United States - 3-17_Aug_MG | ecosystem: Environmental > Aquatic > Freshwater > Creek | place: USA: Georgia...
GGCATGAATTACGTTGACAGAAGAAGCATTCACTTTGAGTACAGTCCGAAATAAAGGTAAGACTGTTATGCAAAGGTCGTGCCAGGTCGTTTTGTAACCTATGTGATTAAATTTATGTGCGTAATGGGCCTGCCAGTGGCAGTTTCTCGACGTTGCGACGAGTTACCGACAGGCTTTTTAGACGGTTTTTGGGCTTGTTGTTTGGCGGGTTTAGGCGAGAAACCGCCACAAAAACGCCCGTCCGTGCGCAGCACCTCCAACGAGGGAACCACTTTCGAACGAAAGCCCATGAGCTTGCAGCCGTAAGGCATGCGCACATCCCACGTGACCGCCATGTAGCGGCACTCCCAGCAGTTGGGGCCTTTAGGCAGGTGAGAGGATGACGGCACAGCGCCTGGCTCAGATTTCATGCATCAACTCAAGGGGGCGATTAACCGCCCAAGAGTTTGAGCACCGACTGCTGGCTGGTGTTGGCTTGCGCCAGCACAGCCGTTGCGGCTTGTTGCATGATTTGGGTCTTGGCCAACTCGGTCGAAGCAGCCGCGTAGTCGGCGTCTTCAATGTGGCTGCGAGACTCTGACAAGTTCATCGACACGTTGGTCAAGTTAGAGATCACGTGGTCCAGTCGGTTCATCACCGCACCCATGGTGGCGCGTGTGGCGTTGACACGGTCCATGACCAAGTCCAACTTCGCCAAGACAGCGGTCGCACCCTCGCCTGTGTTGATGCGTGCAGTGCGTGACTCCACGTTCAAGTCCACGTCGCCTGTGATTTCACTGGTGATGGGACCGTTTTTACCGAAGTCAGCCAAATCGATGGTCACCACTTGGTTGGCGCTGGCACCCACTTGGAATGACATGCGACCCACGCGTGGAGGATCCATCGCTTCACTCGATTGGCCACCAAAGCTTCCGACTTGAAAGCCCAGCGCTTCAAAGTTGCTGTTGACCCCCAAACCATCAACACCTGTAGACACCGTGAACGGTTTGCCAGTCGCATGCAATTTCAGCAGTTGATCAGAGGGCGGTGCGCCCTCTGGCGCTGGCACGCCAATCGGCAGCAATGCAGGGTCTGAGACCATGCGAACAGTGCCGTATTCTGTTTTAGCGGTGGTTGACGACGCATCGGCTTTGTAGATGGCCGTGACATCGTTTTTACCCATGCTGTTAGGGGTTGTGGTCGCAATATCAAGCGTCGCAGTTGACCCATCAGACACAGCAGCACCCGTCACGGTGAACCCTGAACCAGCCACCTGCGATGTCAGAGTGATCTTGTTGTTCGTTAAATCAACCTTCAAATTCGTGAGGTCACCTGATGCCACTTTTGCATCAATCGCGGCTTTCAGCAAAGTCGCTGTAGATGAGCTGCCATCGCCTGTCACAGAAATGGTTTGGTCGTTGATTTTGAAGCTTGCAGTTTCGGTTGAAGTCAGTGCCGTTGCACTTGTCTCCACAGTAGAAACTTGAGCGACAGCACCACCCTTATCTAAGCCAAAGCTGGCAGCAGAAAGTCCGTCTTGACTTGAATCAAACCAAACAGACAAGTTACGCCCGTCAGTGGTCAGCGTCAAACCGCCTTTGCCATTGTCAGACGCAGTCACACCGTGTTGACCCGTGCGCTGATTGATCGCATTCATCACGTTCGTCAAACGGCTAGCGGGTGTGTCTTTCACAGGGTCAAGGTACACCGATACCTCGGTGCCATTGACAAACAAGGAGTATTGCCCTGCTTTGGCAGGTGAATTTTTGTCTGTATAGATGCCTTCACTGGCGGCTGGATTTGCAAGTGCGCGCACGCCCGTTTGAGGTGATTGTGAATTGATCGCGCTGGCCAAAGCAATCGCACTGGCAGTGCGGCTGCTACTGGTCGACACGGTGCTGGACAACATGTCGTCATCGGGCGTTGTGGCGCGAATTTTCACACCATTGATCACCAAATCATTGGTGCTCAGCGGTTTCACAGGCGCTGGCGTATTGGGCACCACGTTCTTTGCCAGTGAGCTCACACCTGTTGGAGCTGAACCCGTCATGGTGAAAGGAATGCCAGGAACGTTGGCTGTGAATTTCAACGTATCGACAGAATCACCGGCAGTTGCCGTTACGCCCAACAAATCCTTTTTCAAATTGACTTGCGTCATCAACTGCTCGCGAATTTGATTTGCAGTTTTACCTGTGGCATCAAATGAGAACTGTGTGCCGTTGACGGTCACAGAATACGTGCCGTCTGAATTGCCTCCAATTTTGAAAGTATCCACCTGTGACACAGAGGCCATGACAGCCGCGCGAGGCGCCGTATTCATGACTGATTCGTTTTTAGTGAAATTGCCTTCAATAAAACCAGAATTGCTGATATTGCCGCGCGAAGAAATGATGATCGGCGCTTGAATTTTTGACTCTAAAGAAATCGTGCCGGCTTGCACCCCCTCTTTCAAACCTGTGCGAGCGCCAAAGTCAGCATCGTTTGATTCAAAACGAACTTCAATGTTGCGGCCATCAGAGGCAACCAAAGTCACGCCTTGCACATCAGATCCTGTGTCTACAGCTTTGACACCCGTCTTATCGGAAATCATGTTGATCGCACGAACCACATTGGCGCGCGTATCGCGAGGATTGTTAAAAACAGAAGTGATATCAGCGCTGGTAAAGCCGTTGATATAAACAGCCCCCTTCACCACGGCTGTCCCTGTCATGGCTTGGCCCGTCATGACGTTTTCATTCACTTTCGCATACACACCTGTGCCTGGGACACTTGTATAGGCTTGCGTTGTGGTTGCCACAATGCCAGACAACCCAGATTGACGGGCGTCAAAAGCAGTCGCGGCCACATCGCCTTCTTTGGCTGCGTAATTGATCGAAATGACCGAACTGCCAGGTTGGTAAGAAATGCGTCGACCTGTGCTTTGGTCATACAAAGGGCTGGCTTGCAATGCAGCAGCAATCGCTGTCGCAGCCAAGACCGAGGTGTTGTCAGATGTTTTCAAGCTGACAGTCACACCCCCTACAGAAATATCGGTTGGCAAATGATTCAAGTCAGGGGCACCACTCAAAGTCAAAGTTTGCACTTCACCCGTTGTGATGCCTGAATCAGCAGCCTTGCGGTTAATCGCAGCGGCTTTTGCAATGGCGCTGCCCGCTGCGTTATCCGCAGGTGACAAGGTATCGTCGATGGCATAGGACGCACCAATCGGCACACCATTGATGACCATGTCGCCATCATTCATTGCAGGAACACCACCTTTAACTGACACTGCGACAGAAAGGTCGCGTTTGGTCAAATCAACAGGCATGCCATCCGTGCCGTTGAGTGAGTATGTCAAATTCGCAGACATCACTTCTGAATTGCGGCTGCCATCACGTGCAGAGAACTTCACCACACCATTTGTAGCATCCAAAGTGCCATTCAATGGAATGGTTTCATTTTTGTTATTGACAAAACTTGCTGTCACCACAGTTTTAGTAGAGTCCGTGGGATCCACGCTGATGTGCATATTCAAAGCACCGCTTTGCAAAAACTTGCCGTTGTCAGGGCTCCAAGTTTCAGTGGTGGATTGCACAGATGCGCCATTGGGTGGCGTCACCGAAGCGCCAATGTTGGTACCATCTGCTGCTGCCATTGAAATATCAGCCAAATCACCCTGCGATGCGTTGAAAGTAATTGCAACGCTAGGAGGATTACTTGTTGTTGTCAGATCGCTGCTAAGCGAATTGAATGCAGAGTTTCCTTGTAAGCTGGATTTCACCTGCGCAAGTACATCAGGCCATGTGGCAGTACCGTTTGTATTGGTAATCGTGACAGGGAACTGTTGATCCTTGATGTTGATCAAATAATCGCCAGTTGCAGGAGGGTTGCTTCCAGAAAAACTCAAGGTTTGTGTTTGACCTGCATTTTTACCTGTGACATCACGCTGCGTCGTCGGGCTAATGAACACATTACCAAATTGATTATTTGATGTCGTCTTGTAAACAGGCATTTCACCCACACGCTGACCCGCTTGACCTGTCAAAACGGGGAAGCCGTTCCACTCAGTTTGGTCAGAGATTTGAACAATCTGTTGCTTCAGCTGTTGAAATTCCAAATCCAAATAGCTGCGCTGTGCGTTGTCGTTGGTGTCGTTGACGGCTTGAACGGCCAATTCACGCATGCGTTGCAGCATGTCGGTAATTTGGTTCGTGGCGCCTTCAGCGGTTTGAATCAAGTTGATGGCATCCCCCGCATTACGTACAGCTTGGTTCAAGCTGCGAATTTGGTGGGTCATACGCGTCGCGATGGCCATGCCTGCGGCGTCGTCTCGGGCCGAGTTAATTCGTTTGCCTGTCGACAACTGCTGCATCGCCACGGTTTGTGCACGCCCAGATTGGCTGAGTGCCATCTGAGAGAACAATGCTTTGACGTTGGTATTGATAACTGCCATTTTTTTCTCCTGCCCGATACGGGTCAATCAAATTTCCAACAGGTTAAGCAGATACCGTGCCAACTCGTTTTCCGACAACTTGAGGGGATGTGAAAGAAATATTTACCCTAAATCACATCGGCATCAGCGGCAAAGCGGCAAAGAAATGGCAACAAAACGGCAACAGATTGCCGTTTTTTAGATACAAATGCCGTTTTTTCAAAAAACCACTACCTACGTCTAAAGTCGGCTCGAAAATTGCATGAGTGGTGTCGAGTACTCAACACAACACTTTTATAAGTCACGTTCTTATGGCAAACGGTATCAATTCATCACTCAGCAACACGCTAGGCAGTTATGCCTATTCCAGCGTGCAAATGAGCTCGCCTACCCCATCATTTGGAACAACGACTGATATATCAGGGTATGACTCGACGCAAATTGCTGCCTTAACTGCGACTCAAGTGAACACACTCACCACGGCGCAAAGCAGCTCCATCAATACAGGCGCCTTGGCAGGGTTAAGTGCACGACAAATTCAAGCACTCCAAACCATCAATATTGCAACACTGGGAACGGCTCAAATTGCAGCACTCAGTACAGATCAACTCAACTCTATGCGCGCCACCCAAATTGGCGTGATGACCTCCGCACAAATCAACGCGCTGACAGCCAATCAGCTCGCTGGCATGCGTGACACGCAAGTGTCAGCCATCAGCAGCCAGCGCATGGGCTATGTCAGTAACAATGTGTTGCAACACATGACAGCTGGGCAAATTCAATCGCTCACGACTTCGCAAATCATCAGTTTGATTGATACACAGTTGGCCGCTTTGGGAACTTCTCAAATCGCCAGCATGAAAGCAACACAGATCAAAGCCATTGAAACACGTGATTTGGTTGGTCTCACTACCAGTCAAATGAGTGCGTTGACCTCGACGCAAGTTGCTGCATTCACCAGTGATCAAATCGCGGCACTCAGTACAACGCAAGTCGCTGCAATTGATACTCAAGATTTAGCAGCGTTATCCGCTAAACAAATTGCAACGCTGAGTGCATCTCAAGTCTCTAACTTAGGGACAAGTCAGATCAACAATTTGCACCCTTACCAAATTGCAGCTTTTACAACGGATGCAGTCGCAGCGCTCACGAGCGAACAGCTGCAAGCCATGACGAGCGAACAAATTGGGGCCTTAAAAACAGCACAGATCCAAGCGATGACAAGCGCACAAATATCCGCCTTGGGATCCGATCAGTTAACAGGTCTAACCAGTCAACAAATCGCCGCCATTGAAACGCGTGATTTACAAGGATTTACCACTGCACAAGTTGCGATACTTGGTGTACGGCAAGTTTCTGGTTTCACTTCTTCACAGATTTCCAACCTATCGACTGCGCAAGTTCTAGCCTTAGGCGTACAAGATATTTCTGCATTGACAGCCAACCAATTTGGTTCCTTAAGAAGCAATCAAGTACAAGCACTAAGTTCAGATCAAATTGCTAGTTTGAAAAATACGCAATTGATGAACCTAGACAGCACCAATGTCGCGGTGATGAGCACATCTCAAGTTGCAGCTCTGACAACCTCTCAATTACAAGTGTTCAACGCAGCGCAAATTGCTGCACTATCGAGTTCACAGCTGGGGAGCATGAGCTCCGAACAAATCAAGAGCATCAAACCTAGCTTGATCAGCGCCATTCGCACAGATGCCGTTGCTGGATTCACGCCAGCTCAACTCGGTGTCATGAGCACAAGCCAAATCGTCCAAATCAGCTCACAACAAATCGGCGCATTTTCTACCGATCAAATTGCAGCGATTTCCGCTGACGATGTGGGGGCTCTGACGGGACGACAAATCAGCGCCATGAGTACCTCGCAAATGCGCGCCATGACGACAGATCAAATTGTTGCGCTACGCCCTTCGCAAATCGTCACAATTCCAACGCAAAGCATGGCAGCCCTCAGTGGCTCACAAGTCAGTGCATTTACATCGACACAAATTCCATACTTGACCAGCAGTCAAATGGGCGCTTTGACCAGCACCCAGGTCGGCGCATTGAGAGCCGCACAAGTCTCTGAATTCAAGGCCTCCCAAGTGGCTGCGATTAGCACCAGAGGTTTGGCAGGATTTGACAGCGATCAAATCGCTGCATTTAGCGCAGCGCAAATTGGTGGTTTGAAGACCGAACAAGTGGCGGCTTTTAGCACAGCACAAATTGCAGCAATTGAGTCACAAGATATCCGTGGATTAACTCACCAACAAGTCACAGCACTGAACTCGGATCAAGTGGGTGCACTCACAACCGATCAGATCAGCGCATTTAATCTGACTCAACTTGCTTCGATAGAAACACAAGATTTGGTTGCACTTTCGACAGACAACATTGCGGCATTAACAACCGGCCAAATGGCCGGTCTTACCAACGATCAAATTAGCAACCTCACAACGGATCAAATTGTTGCCTTAGAGTCACAAGACTTGCAAGCGCTCAAAGGCACACAGATCGTGGCAATGCAGAGTTCTCAATTTGCTGCAATGACGTCCGATCAGATTCAAAGTCTCAAACCAAGTCAAATCGCCGTCATCGAAACCCAAGACTTGAATGCATGGGATTCCACTCAAATTCGTGCACTCACAAGCGATCAATTACCAGCACTCACGACCAATCAATTCAAGAATTTGTCTACTGCTGCCGTGGTAGCACTCACAACAGATCAAATCAAGGTACTGACCTCCAGAGAAATCAGTGTCATGACGAATCGTCAGCTGAGCAAGCTGACCACAGATCAAATCGTGGCATTGAGCAGCTCGCAAATACAGGCTATTCCAACCAGTGGTCTGGCCGCAATGGACACGGATCAAATCGTGGCCTTCACCAGCGATCAATTGGCTGCATTCACTGGCAATCAAATGCGGGCTTTGACAACCGATCAAATGCATGCATTCACAACTGATCAAATACCTGGTTTTGAAACTCGTGACCTCATGGTGCTCACAGCCAGCCAGTTGAATGCAACAACGAGCGATCAAATCGATGCCTTCACAACTGGACAGATTGCTTCGTTAACCAATACACAAATCGCATCTTTAGGCCAAGATCAAATTGGCGCACTCAATACCAACCAAATCGTTGCATTGGGTCAACGTCAAGTGCAAAGCCTGACGGCTAATCAAATCAATGTCCTGTCAGCCGCTCAGGTTGCTGCAATTGAAACCAACGATTTGGCCAGCATGTCCACCAGTCAGATCGTGGCTTTTGGTCCAGATCAAATTTCTGCAATGACCACCGACCAGATCGCGGGTATGCGGCGCGCTCAAATTGGTAGCCTGACTAACGAGCAGTTAGGCGCTATGGACACAACGCAGATCACGGCTATCACGGCGTTTGATATTGTTGGGCTGACTTCTCGACAAATTAATGCACTGAAATCAGACCAAATTCAAGCCCTAAAAACCAATCAAATTGCAGCATTGACTTCTAATCAAATGGCAAGCATGAGCGTGGAAAACATTGGTTTATTGACAACGCAACAGATACGCGCTTTGCCTGTCAGCAATATCAGTGCTATCACCAGCGCCCAACTGCAAGCGATTTCAAGTGATCAATTGGATGCTTTCAGCACTGCACAGATACAAGCTTTGCGCCCAGATATTTTGTCTGCGATGAGTTCTGATCAACTGACGAGCTTGTCAACAAATCAAATCGTTGCATTGACACAAAATCAATTCCAAGGCTTGACCAATGACCAAGTCACTTGGTTCACCACAGAGCAGTTCGCAGCTATTGAGACCAATGACATTGCGTCATTCACCGCACAGCAAATGGCCACAATCAGCAGCGATGAAATTGGCGCAATGAGCAGCTCGCAAATTCAAGCGATTGAAACGCGTGATTTGATCTCTATGACAACAGAGCAAATCAATTCATTCAGCACCACACAGGTAGCCACGTTGACGGGCACACAAATCAGCTCTCTACTCACAAGTCAAGTAGCCGCCATGGGTACAGAGCAGATCGCAGCCATTGAAACAGCTGATTTGGCTGGCATGACAAGCAATCAGTTGCAGGTTTTGACCACAGATCAAGTGGAAGCCTTTGGAACGCAACAATTGCGTGCACTGACCAATCCACAAATGGGTAGTTTTGGTTCAGCACAAATTCGTTCGTTGTTGGCAGATCAACTCAATGCATTCACATCGACTCAGTTGAATGTGTTGTCGCCAACACAAGTGGCCTCATTCACAACAGATCAAATCGTCAGCTTGTCAACAGCGATGGTCCCGAATTTGAGCACAAGCTTCGTCGCGTCACTCAACAACGAACAAATCACAGCGATCACGACAGATCAAATTGAAAAACTCAGTACGGCGCACATCACCGCCATGAACAGCAGTCAATTGGCTGCACTTGCGACATCGCAAGTGGCAGTTTTCACAACCGATCAAATCGTGGCAATCGATACACAAGATATCCCAGCGCTGCGAGAAGAACAGTTGGCCAATTTGAGCAGCACCCAAACTGCGGCCTTGACGACATCACAAATCAATGCTCTGACCAGTGCGCAAATCTTGACTTTGCCCACCGATCAAGTTCAAGCGTTGACGCCAAGTCAATTGACCAATTTGCCGACAGACAAAGTGCAATTGCTGAGCGAAGCTCAGTTGACTGCATTGACTAGCACACAGCTCAACAGCTTCAGCACCGCGCAATTGGCGGCCTTGAGCAGCGATCAAATTCAAAACCTGACCACCACACAGGTCAATGCATTGACCACATCCAAGGTCGCTGCGCTCAGCGGCACGCAACTCGATGCAATGCTGCCAGAGCAACTCACCGCATTGACTAGCCGACAAATTGGTGCACTCACGACAGCTGCGTTGGCAGCCTTGAGTCCAACCTATATCGACACATTCAGTACGACACAAGTTGCTGCGCTGACGACAACGCAGCTACCGAACATGACGACAGCTCAGTTGAGTAATTTCAGCACAACACAGGTTGCTGCTTTGGGTACCGATCAATTGGCTTCGCTGACGACAACGCAAATGAATGCATTGACAGGTGACCAACTGGCATCCCTGACCGACACGCAAGTCTCAAACTTGAGCACCACAACACTCTCGAGTTTGAGCACAAACAAGTTGAGCAACTTCACATCGACACAAGTTGCGGCACTGACGACTGTCCAAATTCCAACAATGTTGACATCGCAAATTGCGTCACTCAGTGCCAACCAACTGGGTGGCTTGGACAGTTCGCAGCTACGTGCATTGACAACCGCACAGCTGACTGCATTGACGACCGATCAGATACCGACTCTGAGCGATACACAAGTTCAAGCACTCAGCGTTGCACAAGTCGACTTGTTGACGACCGATCAAATTGGCAGTTTGACCGCTGACGAAATTGCGGCAATGAGCAGCACACAAATCGACAGTCTGAGCACAGCGCAATTGGTTGCATTGCAAAGCCAACAGATTCAAGCGTTGGAAACAGCAGACATCTGGGGCATGAGCACAGCGCAAGTCAGCGCGCTCACCACCGATCAATTGAGCTACTTGCCGTCCAACTTGGTGGCAGCGATCCGCCCAGCGTCCATCTCTGTACTCAGTACGCCTCAGCTCAACAACTTGACCACAGGTCAATTCGAAAGTTTGGTGTCCGCACAGGTGGCGGCCATCTCGACGGCACAACTCAGCAGCATTTCAGGCTCCCTCTTGTCAGCACTCACGACAGAAAATATCGTGGCAATGTCGAGCGCACAAATCGGTGCACTCACTGCGACACAAACGCCATCGCTGACAACGCAACAAATTGCAGCCATCGACGACACCGACATACCAGCGATCACCACAACAGCATTGGCTGCATTCACATCTGATCAAATCGTGGCTTTGACGCCTTCTCAAGTCAGCAACATGACGACTGACCAGATCAGAGCAATGACCACTACACAGATTCCAGGTCTCAGCACAGATGATGTCAACGGTTTGAGTAGTCGACAAATTGGTGTTTTGACCACCGATCAACTGCAAACCATGACAGCGGCACAGGTGCAAGCCATTGCCAGCGGCTCGCTAAAAACGTTGCTGTCTGATCAAATTCAGAGTTTGTCAACGGAACAGCTGTCGGGCATGTCCACATCTCAGATCCGCGGCTTCCAATACACACAAATTCCATCGTTCACAACAGATCAGATTTCGAATTTGACAACCACAGAATTGAATGCATTCACAACGCGTCAATATCAAGCATTCACCACAACACAGGTAGCTGCATTTACATCGTGGCAAGTGCCAGCAATTACTATTGATGGTTTGCAAAATATGAGCACTACACAAACCGTTGCCTTCAGCACTGCGCAACTGTCTGCGTTTATTCCTTCGCAAATTGCTGCACTGACACCCGAGCAAGTGACCGCTTTCAGCAACGCGCAACGCCGCGCATTAGGCTTATAAAAGAAATCGCCACATCCGTGGCGATTTCTTTATTAAGCCATTAAATCTAGACGCGTATGCGTCCCACTGAGAGACTCAGTTTTGTAATACTTGATCGCCTCAATATTGAGCGCCGTCACACTGCGTGATAACTTGGCGTTGAAATAGGTACTCGTATCACTTTGAAATTGCCAGTCCGCTTGGGTGCCTGCCAGATAAAGTGTGTCATTGCCATTGCCACCATCAATGGTCACATTGTTGTCAGTTCCTGCATAAAACACATCGTTTGCTGAGCCACCAATCGCCGAAGTCACCTGGCTACCATAGGCCAAAGCCACATTGTTTAAGCCCATGTAGGTGGCCGCAGTTTTAAGCGATGCAGGAAAACTGTCTGTGATGCTTTGAGGAATGACATTGATCGAACTAAAAGCACCAGCTCGTAAATCAATGATGTTGGAATTCTTGACTGCAGAAGCATCCAAAGTTCCACTGTCTGGCATCCACAATGTTTCCATGCCAGACCAATTTGCCGTAAAGGTGCTAACTTGATAAGCATCTAAGTTTTGCCCTGTTCCCTTGCCATACAGAAACTGCAGTGCTGCAATGTCATACATCATGTAGGTGGTGTCATTGAGCGTGCTGGCCGAGTAGCTGTACGAACCGTTGTTTGTTGTCGTTGTGACCTTCAATGTCCCCGGTGCATTGTTGTATGACATCAGTGTGTAAGACCGCGTGTCTAATGCTTTCGGCAAATAGGGGCCAGGTGCGCCACCGCCACTCGCGTTGTAGTTACCTGGATGCTTTAAGCCCAAGGTGTGGCCTATTTCATGAATTAATGTTTGCCACCCATAGCCTCCCTGAGCCAATGTGGTGTTCTGATTTCCCAAACTATTGTCTAGAAATAGAAAGGCAGAATGATCACCACTGCCATTCGGAACGTTTGCATAACCTGAACTGTTTTTATTGGCTTGGTTGTTGGTACCGAAATTGATATCAGCCGTACCCGAAGTTACAGACTCAACAAATGTCACCCCAATGAGTGATGACAGATAGTCAAATGCGCGACGAACAGCAGCTTTTTGGATGCTGCTCATTTCCCTGAAACCAGGGCTATCCGCTGTGTCGCCAGTAGGAAGCGCATTTAAAAAACTGTAACTAAGGGTTTGTTTGCTGCTCCCCTCACCCATGGCATAAACATTGGCCTTGATTTTTGAATCTGAGGTATTGATGGTGTTGCTGGGGTTATTCCACCAATAGTTGGTACCACCCAACAACAGGGCATTGATGTTGCTATCCCCTGTATCAGCAAATGTGGTGGTGTCATTGAAGGCTAAGAAATTAACCTTCTTGTAGCTTGTGTTACCCACGTTATAGCTGCCATCGTTGTTAGTGCTAATTTTGAATTGATTCAGATTACCGCTGAACTTCACGGATACAGCAGCACCCGTGATTTTGCTCAACAGAGCATTCCCTTTTTTGTATTGAGCATCCGTCACTTGAAGCAAAGGGCGTGCAGTATCCGTGAGCTGTATGGCATTGATTTTTTTGACAGCCAGCAAAGCGTCGAAGCTATTCTGAATGTTAGCGGCTGTATCTGTGAGCTTGATGGCTGTGCCAGATAAATTACCTATTTTCAAAGCTTGACTGACAGTCATGCTCAGTGTGGCTTTGCTCGCATCTGAGACTTTGAGCAACGTCAACGCACCAGCATCTGCAAAGCTTTCAAGTGCATCTATATGGGTCTGAATGTTTGCTGCAGTATCTGTGACAGCCACCTTCAAGCCACTGAAATCATTGACATGATCCGCAATGGCTTGCGCCGTATCTTTGATGGTGTAGACCACGCCCGATAATTTATCGCGTAAATCTGCACTGCCAATAAATTGAGCCGTACTCATCGCCATGGTAGGTGCATGATCGGTCAGCTGCACTGACATGTCTTGGCTCGATGCGACCAAGGCGCGCATTTGATCCAGATTGTGTAAAACATTAGCAGCAGAATCTTTCACCACCAACGCCGTTGCAGCTGCGACGTTGTATTTGGCAATATTGGCAGCTGTATCCGTCACCGTGATCGCCACATCTGGCATCTTGGCACGCAATGCAGTGATAGACGCAAACTGACTGGCTTTGATGTTCAACGCGGGGGCATTGTCTGTGAAGACTAGGTTATCCAATTTATTGCCAGCAGCCAAATTCTGTAACCCAGTGAGATTTTTCAGAACATTGGCAGCACTGTCAGTCACTGTGACTGCAAAATTCGTCGTGATACGCGAGGCAAATTGAACAATATTGGCTGCACTGTCTGCCACGTTCACCGCTGTGTTAAACGTTGTCAGTTTGCTCGCCAAGGCAGTATTGGTGGCCAATTGACTGGCCGTGAATTGCAAACTGCTTTCGCCAGCTGAGAACAACAAGCCACTCAATTTCCCTGCAAGTGCGAGTTTTTGCAACCCTGCTAAGTTGGCCTGCAAGTTGTCTTGCGTATCTTGCACCACCACAGTTTGACTGAGTCGCTTCGCTGATAAATCTGCAAGGGCTTGAGTAATTGATTCAACTGGCGCAGGCGTAGACGCAGCCATGCTTCGCAAAGCAAGCGTGTTGACGACTGAGTTAATAGAAAGTGACACTTGTGCTGCATCGGCAGCACAAGAGATAACTTTAGAGTTTTTCGACCATGTGCTTCAGTTGTTGCTCAAGGCTGCGCACAAGCTTGGCAGGGGCCTCTTCACGGGCTTTATGTCCTTGTATCAACGAATGGCGAAAAGAAGCCAATCGTGCCCTATCCAGCGCCAAATCGACGACTAAATTCTCATAGTCGGCATGGTTGTAGGTGATGAGTTCGTCAAGACCAATTGAATGCAACAAACTACCAGCCATGCGTGATACGCTGGTACGACCGCTGAGGGTCACCATCGGCAAACCACAATCCAGCACATCGCGTGCGGTCGACCCCGAGTTGTAAGGCGTGGTGTCCAAAAATACATCCGCCATCTGCATTCGAGCGCGGTATTCCGCATGCGAGGTACGTTTGGCAAACACCACACGCTCTAGCGGCACACCGTGCTGAACGATTTGTTTCTTCAGCTCATGCGTTGCACTGGTGTTGTCGTCAAGCAGCCAAAGCACGGCATCATCCACACGCTTCAAAATGTTCATCCACGTAGCGAACATCTGGCTGTTGAATTTGTAGACGTTGTTAAAGCACGCCATGACAAATGCATCTTCTGGCAGCCCCAGCTCCGAGCGACTAAGTGTGCAAGGCTGCGTGGGCGTGTGGTTGAGTGGAAGGAAGCTTCCCTCCACATACAGCGGTTTTTCAGAGAAATAAGGCGTTAACTCCTCAGGCAACGCAAAGCGATCTGTGACGACAAATTGCACCCATGGCAGCGCTGTTGTGCCAATGAAACCTAAGTAAGTGCCTTGCAAGGGCGCGGCTTGCATCGCCAATATGCCGGGACGAGCCCCCGAGCTCAAGCCGTGCAAATCTAGCAGCACATCTATTTCTGCGCCGGCGATTTCTGCAGCGGCTGCGCTGTCATCTAAAGCACGAATGTCCACGACGTGGTCAAACGCATTTTTTAAGCGTTGGCGGTATTCGCTGCCATCTTCAATGCTGTAATCGAATGCATAAATTTTAAATTGGCTGCGATCATGCGCTTCAAGCAAATCTGCCATCAGCAAACCGACGGCATGCGTACACAAGTCGCCAGAGAGATAACCAATACGAATACGCGTGTGGTGGTACGGCGCATTCACACAAAGGCGCTGCGTGGGTAAGTTAAATTTACGTTGCACAAATGACTGCGATGCCATCAATTGCAGCGCAGGATCATCATGCAAGGCCAACATAGCCAAAGGCGATGTACCAGTTAGCAAAGCATTGACAGAAACGCCCGGCATGGCCTGCATCGCTGGCCATTTACATTGTTTGCTGCGCAAGTGCACCCAATGTTGAAGTGCATCTGACTGACGTGGGTTAAGCTGCAAGCTCTGAGTGAGTGCATGCTCAGCCAAATCGTAGTGTTTGAGTTGCTCCTGCAGCCGTCCAATGTGATTGAGAGCCAAGGTTTGCAACTCAATATGAATTGCACCTTGCAAATAGCCAGAAGACGCCACTTGGCTCCACTGCAGCATGGCATCGTCGAATTGACCTTTGCGCTCTAGCAAAAGTCCAAGATTGATGCGCGCTTGCGCAAAACCCGGATACAAGTCCAGACTTGCACGATAGGCATGCTCGGCACCGTCGACATCGCCGATATTAAGCTGCATCACACCTTGGTTAAATAAACCAATATGACGGTCGTTTGACAGGCTGTTTTGGGTCCAAACGGTATAGAGCGCAATGGCATCGCCAGTGCGCCCTACGGCGTGTAGCTGCTCAGCCAGCTGAATGATTTGGTCTAAACCGAGTTGGCTTATTTCTTCCACTTGCATGGTCAATTCTGACTGCGATAAAGGCAAAGTATTGCCGCTTTGAGCGGCAATCTTGCCGCTTAATGCGTATGTGTAGAAGGCATGATCGAGCCAGCGTACTCTTCAAGAGCCAAGCGCTCAGCTTCTAATTCCAACTGACCTGGATAAAAACTCAGACCTTGATTTGCAATCTTCAATGCACCCGCTGGATCGAGGTTGCAGCGCAAGGCGCGCACCAACATCACGTAGGTGAAGGGTTGAATATTGGCACCTTGCGCCTCGACTAGCTCTTGAAGCAGCTCCACAGCGGTGGGCCAATCTTGGCGCATCACAGCCAACAAGCCACAAATAGCCAACATGTCTTCACTGTTGGGATAAATAGCCAAACCAGCTTCGCCCAAGGCATAAGCCGTGTCAATTTGTTCTGTTGCTACCAATGTTTGGATAGTTTCGCGAATTTCCAAAGGGCTAAAACGCTTGATCACGCCCCCTTGCAGCATGCTGCCGGTCGCGCTTTGATTCATCAATTCTTGAATAAGTGTCATCTGAAAACTCCTGGTTGTGCAATGAGGTTGCAGCTGATCAAGCGATTTTTATGCCAACTAATATTTGCCGCTTTGTTTGACACCTTGAGCTTCATTTATCAAGTTGGCTTACTTTTTGCATTAGGCAGTGCAATAACTTTTTTTGTGTCAAAAAACCATCATGTCTTCTGCCTTGAACGCTGCGACGACGCACTCCCAGTCCCGGGATGCGTGGCTGCGCCATGGCTCAAGCCTCATGGCTGAAACCCTCTATCGCGACGCAGCATGCTGCTACCAAGATGCTTTGGAAGAATTTCCAAATGACGCGCATCTTTGGTACTGCAAAGGTGTCGCTCTTCATCAAGAGAAAAAACTCTGGGAAGCCATCGATTGCTACAGCACAGCCTTGCAAATCAAGATTGATTTTGCTGAAGCTTTTGAAAACTTGGCGCAAGCGCAAGTTGACTTGCTGATGTTTGACGATGCACTGCTCAGTATTCAAGCAGCACTAGCTTTGCAACCGCAAAAAGCTTTGGCTCATGCACGACAGGCGTCTATTCTTGTCAAACTTTGCCATTACGACGAAGCCATAGCGGCTGCGACAACAGCGATACATCTCAATCCCAACTCTGCGGATGGTTATTTCATTCGAAGCAATGCATACCGCGGTCTGAATTTGTTGCCCAACAGCATTCAAGATTTAAAGACTGCGATGTCACTTCGACCACAAGAACCTAACTACTCTTACAACCTGTCATTTGATTTACTGCTATCGGGCCAATTAGAGGAAGGCTGGCGGCAGTATGAGACCAGATTTCAAACCGAAGACTTCATTAAAAACAAGGCAGCGATGGACTCACCTCGATGGACAGGGGAAGAATCGTTGCAAGGCAAAACACTATTCATTTGTCCTGAGCAAGGGCTGGGCGATCAAATTCAATTTTCACGCTACGCGCTGAATGCGATTGAAAAAGGGGCACATGTCGTGATGGCAGCATCCCCTGTCTTGTTGCCATTTTTAAAGTCGCTCCATCCAAAAATTCAATGGGTCAGCTCAGAAAAAACAGTCGACGAGCTGCCGGATCATGATTTTCACTGTCCCTTGATGAGCCTGCCTTTGGCCTTCAAAACCAACCTCAACTCGATTCCCACTCTTACCAGCTGGTTGACACCTAGTCAGAAAAGTGTTGACTGCTGGCAGTCACGCATTGACTCATCCCGTCAACGTTTAAGCGTAGGCATCTCTTGGTCTGGCAATAAAAAACACATCAACAATCACAACCGAAGTATGGCGTTACAAATGCTTTCGCCTCTGCTAGAAATTGATGTGGATTGGCACATCGTTCAAACTGACATCGAGCCAACAGATGAAGCGCAGCTCGGCGAATGGCCAAATCTTTTCAATTGGAAATCACAACTGCGTGATTTCGACGATACGGCGGGGCTGATCAACCAACTTGACCTGGTGATCACAGTGGACACATCCGTCGCACATTTGGCGGCATCTATGGGGAAACCAACTTGGATCATGTTGCCGTTTGCGCCGGACTTCCGTTGGTTACTCAATCAAACCGATTCCCCTTGGTACTCAAGCGTGAAGTTGTTTAGGCAACCAGCTCCACGCGCGTGGGCGCCCGTGATTGCAACCATTCGAGAATCATTGCTAATGCGGTCTTAGGACTGACAGAAAGCCAACGTAGAAACACGCCATGAACTCAAAAGTTAAGACACAACCCTTGCAAACCTTACTGGATCAAGCACTTGCGCATCAGCATGCAGGTGATAACGCACAAGCGCGCTCTCTCTTTGAGCAAGCGTTGCGTCTCGATGGAATGAATGCTGTTGCACTTTATTCTTTGAGTGCGATCGACTCTGCAGAGGGAAAATTTGCAAGCGCGTTGAAACTGATTGATAAAGTCACTCAGATTTCCCCGAAATTTGCACAAGCCCACCTTGCAAAATCCGTCATTCTTTTTCATCTCGGTCAACTTGATGATGCGCTGAAAGCAGCACAAAAGGCACTTAAATTAGAGTCACAACTGCCTGGCGCTCAATCACATCTCGAGATGGTTCGCGTCGCGCTTACCAATGGCAGCCATTCACACGAAATCTCAGTCAACCCAGAGGTTGCAACTTTCAATTCCCAAGCCATTTCGTTACAAGCAGCCGGTCAACACGCGCAGGCGGAAACACTCTTGCGACAAGCATTGTCGATTGACGCACGTAACTTCTTAGCGCTGTATTCATTGGGCGTGTCACGTTCGGCCTTAGGTGATTTGCACGAAGCATTGGCGTTGTTTGACCAAGCATCCCAATGCGCACCGCATTTACCTCTTGGCCATTTTGCAAAAGCTAAAACCTTGCATGACATGGGCTTGGCTGAAGCGGCCATCCATGCATACGACGATGCCATCCAAGCTGACCCCAACTACATGGAGTCATACACCAACAAAGCCGCGCTCCTCCAGGCCATCAACCGACATCATGACGCGTTATTGACGTTGACCGCGGCCACCGACATTAATCCCAACCACGTTCGCGCATTAGAGGGGCAAGGCCAGTTGTTGGGACAGTACAAACAATACACATTGGCTACGCGTGCTTTTGAACATGCTCTAAAAGTTGACCCCAATTACGCCTATGGCGAAGGCCATTTGATGGGGGCACGTCTGAGCAATTGCGATTGGACAGATTTTGAAGCCAGCAAAGCTCGCATATTCGCAGGCATTGAAAATGGAAAGCTCGCTTGTGGCCCGCTCAACATCATGGCCATCACAGATGATGCAGCCATCATTCGTCGATGCGCTGAACTCTACGCGCAAGACAAATACAAGCTTGCTACCAACCCATTGTGGACAGGCGAAAAATACAGTCATCGCAAAAAGAGAGTTGGCTTCATTTCTGCAGATTTCCGCGTACATCCCGTCGGCTATTTGCTCATTGGACTGATTGAACAGTTTGACAAATCCAAATTTGAATTGACTGGATTTTTTACAGGTGTCAGCGATGACAGTGACTTGTGGCGTCGTTATCGATGCGCGTTTGATCACTACATTCATTGTCAAAGCATGACCAGTTTAGAAACTGCAAAGCTCATGCGCGCCATGGAAATGGACATCTTGATTGATTTATCGGGCCATACGGAAGGTACGCGTTTAGAAATCTTGGCAAACCGCCCGGCTCCAGTGCAAATTACTTATCTTGGCTTCCCTGGCACCCTTGGATTGCCTTACATCGACTATCTAATTTCTGATCCACGCATCATTCCGACAGATCTAGAGCCGCACTATTGCGAAAAAATATTAAAGCTACCGCATTGCTATTTGCCTCGTGACACCTCCATCGTGCCTTCAAGTGAAACACCCAAACGCTCAGACTTCGACTTACCTGAAGACGGTGTCGTTTTTTGTAGCTTTAACCACGATTACAAAATTAACCCACCCCTCTTTCGCGTTTGGATGGACCTACTCAAAGAAGTGCCAGGTAGCGTGCTGTGGTTAATGAAGCTCAATGAAGGCGCGCACGAAAACTTACGCAAAAACGCTATCGAACACGGGGTTGATGCGAGTCGCATCATTTTTGCATCGCGTCTTGAACGCATTGAAGATCATCTGGCTCGTTATCGTTTGGCAGATGTTTTCATCGATACCTTCCCCTATAACGGTCATACCACTGCAGGCGACGCATTAAGGGCCGGCCTGCCCGTTATCAGCCTGTGCGGTCAAAGTTTTGCATCGCGCGTTGCAAGTAGCTTGTTGCATGATGTGGGGATGCCTGAGCTCGTTTGCTACGATTTCGAATCGTATTTTCATACGGCATTACAGCTTGCCATTGATCGTAAAAAGAATAATTTTTATCGACAAAAATTAACTCAATTAGTAGAAAAAAATATTTGGCCAATCTGTGAAAAAGAACAATCATCAGCCTTAGAGAAAATTTTGGACGTGCTATGAAATTTATTATCGAATCATCCAAAGTCCCTATTTACAATCGTATTGCTACTGCTTTTGCCAATACGCTTCTTGAATTCGGGCATATTGTTTTCTTTATTGATGCAAGCGAGTTCAAGAACAATGATTTTATTCAAACAATTAATGACATAGACTTTGATTACTATGTATCAACGAATGAATTAAATTATATTCAAAAGAAATCCGATTGCAATTCATATTATATTTTTGAAAAAATTCATAAAAAAATAATATTTATTCATCACGACAACGTCTTTAGTGGCATACATAACATTAATGAAATAAACCAAAAGTTAGAAGCGTTTTTAAAATGTAACAATAAAACAAATCATTTTTTGCTAGAAAGATCTAATGTAGATTTTTTCAAACAAATGGGCATTAGCAATGCCTATATCACAAGCCATGCGAGTGAATTTAAACCACCAAAGGCAAAATTCACAGAGGAATTGGAGGTTAGTTTTGTTGGCCATCTAATGTCCAGTCTTAATTTATACCCATCAAACTCTATTCCTGGAGGTTTGCATTTACAAGCTTTCGCATGGAATCGATTGTCTTCGAGCAGCTATCCAATCCAACCAAATATTTTTAAACTTTTAAGGAACGAGTTTTTTTTCGAATCAATTGGTGGAAGCCAATTCGACAATGAGTATTGTTTGTTGCAATATATGATTGGCAATTTAAACAAGCTCTCATCAGCATATCGTGGAGAGCTAATTTCAAGCATAAAGCAGCATCGCGTTGATATTTTCGGAGGTGATCTTTCTTATGGGAAAATTAAAGATCCTTTAATGAAAATTGAGCAAGACAACATTCACTACCAACCACCTACAGCCAATTATCTTGATGCTAGCAATATATATAAATCATCAAAAATTAACATTAACATTAGCTCGCTTCAATTTGATTCTGCAATTAACAATCGCATCATTGATGTAATTGCATCAGGAGGTTTTATTGTTAGTGATAAACGATCTGATTTGGTGGAGCAGATAAATTCAGCCAAAGAAATTGTTTTTGAAACCCCTGAGGAGCTTAATTTTTTAATTAGCTACTACAAAGACAAAAAAAATATATCCAAATACAAAGAAATTAAAACTGCACTCTTTGAAGAAGCATCAAAAATTTTCACTTATCAAAATTCTGTAACTAAAATTTTGAATCTGGTATGACTACTAAAACACCTTTCATAATCGTGGCACCGCCTTACAATCCTACATCTGCAGGTTGCGTCGTACTTCATCGCTTATGTGATGCATTAAACCGCATGGGACATCCTAGTTATCTATTAATAAATATTGGAGATCAATTTATTGTAAATAATGATTCAGCATATTTTGACTCTAATTTAATACGAACAAATTTCACAGGTGATTTAACTGAGAACTGCACGCAACTCATTAAGGACGGCATCGTAATCTACCCCGAAGTAGTTATAGGAAATCCACTCAATGCGAAAAAAGTAGTTAGATACCTTTTATATTTTGATGGCTTACACATGGGCCAAAAGATGAACCATTCTGATAATGACTTCATTATAAGTTATTCAACGATATTTTCTAATATCCATCGTGAAGTTTTATACTATCCGATCTTAAATGATCTTTTTAACGCCGAACATACACAAATGAGTGAGCAACGCTCAATTGATTTAACGTACACTGACAACCGTAAAGAAAAAGAAAACGTGCACATTATTGAAAATACGATTCATATTAATAAGTCATGGCCTGAAAACAAACAACAGTTAGCAAATATTTTACGCAAAACAAGGTATTTTTACAGCTGGACAGACCTAAGCAGCACAAATGTTGATGCGATTTTTTGTGGCGCAATTCCCGTTCTCATTGATCCTGATCCTGCTAAATTAGAATTAATGAAGACATCTGAGACAGGGTCACTTCCTTGCTATATAGCAAAGGTTATTGATGGAAATCTTTTCACATGGTCAGATGTGAAATTTCACGAAAAAAGAATCTCGTATATTAAGAGAATAAAAGATTACGAGGCCAACTGGAATAATAACGTATCAAACGTTTTTAATAAAGTCTTGAAACATTTCGAGCTAAGTTAATAAGGTGAATCAATTATGTGGACAATTCAACGTCAAGAATCTCTTAATGATCTTATTAAAATTAATACAAATACTTCGAAGAAGTATTTTTGCTTCCTTAAACCCGATGTTATTTCTTCTTCAGAACACCTTGAATCAATTTATCACCCAACAGATTTTGATGATACGAATAACATTGTAGCTTCAGATTGGACCCAGCTTAAACTGCATGAATCGTACACTGTCCCGTGCTTTTACATCATAACTGCACACGGGTCAGATATTTCTGATTCAATCTGGAATTTGCGTAGCAAGGCGCATCCCTTGTCAGTTTTTTCTCTCTGGCATTTTGATAATCACGTGGGCTATATGGCTAATTATATATCTGCAATAACCGTAGATTTGAATTTTATTAGTCATAATCTAGGCATAACTGGCTATTTAACCAACCCAATAGCAGCTATCGCTGCACATATTCCGTCATGCAGTATGCAATTCGGAGCGGATGAAATACGTCAAGAGCAATCAAAATATAAACATCTAGATAGAATATCTAAAGGTTTATTTAATTATGTTTCATATGAAAATGCACCACGTGCTATTACATTAAACACACTGAGTCAAGAAATAAATGATATTGCAGACTTTAAGTTAATGCCTAGTAATGACAGATCACGTTATTGGGGGCTCACCAGAACGGAACGCTATTTGGATTGGGCCGCTTACAAATGTAGCGTCATCGTACCGTTGGTACAAGATTTATCAACTCGAGTATTTGACGCCCTAGCAACGGGTCAGATTCCAGTCATACCAGAAGAAATTCGCGATTTAGATCTTGTTATGACGAGAGACATTCAACATTCACTCGGAATAGTAAGAATTGACAATCTTTCAAGCGAGTGTGTACGGCATGGAATAATACAAGCCATTCAAAACTTTGACGATACAGGCTATCTAGGTATTGTTAAGCGAACTGAATTTGTAATTAACCATGCACTTATTGGACACAGAATTTCATCTATGCTTGAAGTGATAGATGAAATTGGGAGTGGGAAAAGGGACCTTGTTTTTGGCAATGGCATCAACGGCATCGGTGCATACCTCAACAGTTGAATTAACATAAAAGCCAACACCTAAACAGTAGGTGTTGGCTTAATTAATTACCTATCGGGCTTAATATGGCAGCACACCTTTTTGCTCTGCTGTCATTGCATCAAGCTGTGATTTGCTCAAAGCCTTGACATCAACCAAGTCGATTGCTGCAATTTGCGTTGTGGTCAGTGCTTTCACTTGATCAGTAGTCAACACTGCAAAGTCTGCACTTTCTAATGCCTTAATCTGAGCAGTATTCAGAATGGCTACTTGTGCCGTACTCAAGGCTTTGACTTGAGTCGTTGTCAATGCGACCACAGCGGAAGAAGACAAGGCCGGCAGTTGTGCACCAGTACTCAAGGTCCTTACTTGAGCAGTAGTCATAGCCGACACCACATTAGCCGTCAGATTATTCACTTGTGTCGTCGTGAGCGACGCAACTTGCGATGTAGTCAAGGCTGACACACCTGCTGGAAGCAATGCCCCTACTTGCGTGCTGCTAAGCTTTTGCACAGACGTGGTATTTAAGCTCGCCAATGCAGTTGTATTAATTGCACTCACTTGTGAATCAGTCAACGCTACAACCTGAGATGTGGTCAATGCATTCAACTGAGCCGTACTCAACACTGCAATGTCAGTGGAATTCAACACCTTCACTTGGCTCGTTCCTAACGCAGCCACACTAGCTGTAGAAAGTACGCGTGCTTGCTCAACTTTCAATCCAGACACGGCTGAAGTCGTCAGCGCTTTCACTGCATCCGTCGTGAGGCCTGCTACCTGGGTCGTCGTCAAAGCAGACACCATGTCTTTCGTCAACGCATTCACTTGAGCTGTACCCAATGAATTGAGTTGAGGCGAGCTTAGCGCAGTAATGACTGTCTTCGATAAATCATGCACTTGCGCTGTCGTCAGCGCATTCACTTGTGATGTGCTCAATGCAGCCAATTGCGAGGTGTTCAATGAGCCAATGTTGTTGACCGTCAAGCCTTGGACTTGAGTGGTAGTCAGTGCATTGATCTGCGCTGTGGTCAAAGTAGCGAGCTGCGATGCAGTCAATCCAGAGAGCTGCGTCGTATTCAGTTGCTGCACTTGCCCGGTACCGATTGCCATCAAATTGGCTGGCGACAAGATGGAGAGTTGCGTCTTGGTCAAGCCCTTGACTTGGTCAGTTCCTAAGTTTGACACCCCTGTGGTTGTCATTCCATTCAACTGCCCCGCAGTCAGCGCAGCCACTTGCACTGTGGTCAGTGCTTTAAGCTGAGTTGTTCCAAGATTTTTGACATCATCAACTGAAATAGCTTGAATCTGAGATGTTGTGATGGCAGCAACTTGCGTTGTTGTCAATGCATTCATCTGCGTCGAAGTCATGGCTTTAATTTCCACATTGCTCAGACTCTGTAAGTTTGCCGTAGAAAGGCCTGCTACTTGCGTTGTGGTCAGCGATGTGAGCTGCGAGTTTTTCAGCGCTTGTAATCCCGTGGTCGAGAGTGCATTCACTTGCGAAGTGCTCAGTTTTGCCAGCTGATCATTGCCAAATGCTGTGACTTGATTTGTCGTCAAGGCATTCAAACTAGTCGTACTCAAAGACGCTACTTGTGCGGTACTCAAAGCCGTCACAGTTGCAGGAGTTAAGGCCTTGGCTTGATCGCCGGTTAAGCCATTCACTTGCGCAGTGGACAAGGCTGCAGCTTGAGCCGTCGTAATCACGGCAAGCTGGCTTGTTGTCAACTTAGCCGACAAAGTCGTTCCCAAAGCAGTCACTGCGGCTGAAGATAAGCCCTTAAACTGATTGGCAGTCAGCGCATTAACTTGCGATGTGGTTAGATTTGCAGCCACAGAAGTTGTCAAGGCACCAACTTGTGTGGCAGTCAGTGCACTGAGCTGACCCGTGCTTAATTTAGATACTTCTGCCGTAGTCAAGGCAGACACTTGGTCCACAGACAATGCTGCCAACTGGCTCGTGGTGAGTGCACCTATATTGGTCGTTCCCAATGCCGCCACTTGCGTGGTGGATAGAGCCTTAGCCTGAGCTACCGTCAAGGCGGCAACTTGAGACGTGCTCAATACAGCCATTTGTGCGGTGCTGAGGTTACTCAATCCGGTCAAATTAAGTGATTTGATTTCAGCTGTACCGATCACTTTCAGTTGATCTGTAGACAAGGCTGCAACTTCAGCACTGCTGAGGGTTGCCAGCTGAGTGCTAGACAAAGCTGCCACAGCTGTGGTGGTCAAAGCCTTGACTTGATCAATCCCCAATGCAGCGACGGCATCTTTCGTCAACGCTTTGACTTGCGCTTCAGAAAGCGTATTAACAGCGTTCGTGCTGAGTGCACCAGAAGTCAAGACACTAAAAGAAGCGACTTGAGTCGTACTCAAAGCACTCACCTGCGAAGTCGTTAAAGCGGCGATGTTTGAAGACGAAAGCGATGCAATTTGAGCATTAGACAAGGCTTTGACTTGCGCTGTACCTAATGAGCTGACAGCCGCAGTCGTTAGCGCCTTCACTTGCGCCACATTCAACATTTTTACTTGTCCGGTTGTCAATGCTGCCATGTCCGTAGTTGACATGGCGCGAACTTGTGCAGTGCTAAGGGCACCGATTTGCGTCGTTGTCAAAGCATTCAAAGTGGCGGTAGACATGCCAGTAATGGCCGAGGTCGACAACAGCTTTAATTGATCTGCTTTTAGTGCTTGGATTTGCTCTGTACCCATGGCATTCAACTGAGTCGAGGTCAACACTCCAACCTCAGTCGCACTCAATGCTTGTACCTGTGCAGTCGATAGCGCTTTGACTTGTGTGGTACCTAATGCAGAAACTTGTGATGTTGTCAGGGCCTTAAGCTGACCATCTGTCAGTGCTCGAACCTGGCTGGTTGTCATCGCATTCAACTGTGTTGTGCTGATCGTGATGAGCTGACCAACATTCAATGCACTCGCTTGGGAAGTCGTCAATTTACTAACTTGCGTTGTATCCAGTGATGCCAACTGAGCAGTGCTCAAGGACTGGACAGCAGTGGAAGTCAGTGCTTGAAGCTGATCGCTATTGAGGGTACGTACTTGACCCGTTGTCAATCCAGAGACTTCGTTCTTTCCCATAGCCGCAACCTGACTTGTTGTCAAATTACTGACTTGCGCCGTGCTGAGCGCTTTGACTTGATCAGAGGTCATTACACCAATATCTGCAGCATCAATGGCTTTGACTTGAGTCGTAGACAACTGAGTCAATTGGGCGGTTGTCAACACCTTGATTTGACTAGACGTCAAAGCAGACATCTGATTTGTAGTCAACAAAGACAAGTCCGACGCTTCAATGACAGCCACTTGTCCTGGCGTAAATCCGGAGACTTTGGTGCCCATAGCCTTCAATTGATCTGCAATCAAACTCACGATCTGATCGGTGGTCAACGACGCAATTTGCGTTGTTGACAGGGTCGCAACAGTCGATGTAGCCAATGTGTTGACTTGTTGTGTACTCAGCTTCGAGATCTGAGCAGCATTTACATCCGCCAGTGTGGTGGTTGAAATTTTGCTGACCTGTGCAGTGCTGAGGGCAACCACTTGGTTTTGTAACATTGCATTGATCTGTGTCGCACCCAAGGCAGCAACGTTGCTGGTTGACAAACTGCTCACCTGCGAAGTAGTTAACGCCTTCACCTGATCAGCTGACAAAGCATGAAACACATCGGTTGTCAAATAATTGACTTGCGTGGTACTCATCTGCTTAATTTGACTCGCAGTGAGAGAACTTAAATCACTGACCTGAATGCCTTGAATGGCAGTCGTACTCCACGTCGAGACAGCTCCTGTTGCGATCGATGCCATCGTTTGCGGACTGGCGAAAGACAAGCTAGGCGTTTGATAACCGTTGGATACGTTAGAAATGGTTGTCATGATGAACTCTTTTCCAAAAATTTTTAATTTGTTTGCTTGTCAATCGATCAGTGCTTTGCAGCGCTCACCAAACCATAAATTTGTGCTTGTGTCAGTGCACCAATTTGCGTTGTCGTCAGCGCATTGACCTGAGTGTTACTCAAGGCAACCAACTCTGTAGAAGTCAACGCTTGGACCTGCACTGTGGTGAGTGCTTGTACTTGCGCCGTACTCAAGGCTCCCACATCAGCAATGGTGAAACCTTGGATTTGTGTCGTTGTCAAAGCCTGTACTTGTGCAGTAGTCAAGGCATTGAATGCGGCAGTGCTGATCGCTTGCAGCTGAGGCAATGTCAAGTTGCTCACAGCACTTGTACTCAGCGCTTGCACATCAGCCGTAGAAATTGCCTGCATTTGAGTGGCTGACAAGCCCGCAACTTGAGCAGTGCTCAAGATTGCGACTTGGGCTGTACTCAGAGCAACGATATTGGCTGGCGTCAACACGTTCAATTGGCTTGTACTCAAGACAGAAACTTGCGCTGTACTCAAGGCACCGACACTACCAGCCGTCAAGGACGCGACTTGAGCCGTTGTCAAGACAGCAACTTGGTTCGTACTCAATGAGTTGACCGCAGCAGTGGTCAAGGCACGAACTTGAGTTGCAGTCAACGCTTTGATGTTGGTCGTACCCAATGCTGACACCTGATCCGTATTCAGTGCAGCGACAGAGCCAGCTGACAATGCAGACACTTGCGATGTGTTCAGCGCACTCACTTGACTTGTCGTCACGCCACCAATATCAGCGACACTGAGTACATTGATTTGACTTGTATTCAAACCAGTCACTTGCGTTGTAGTCAGTGCATTCACCTCAGCGGTCGTTAATGCACGAACTTGACTTTCAGTCAATACATTAACTTGCGTTGTGGTCAGCGATGTCAACTGATTTGTACTCAAACCAGCGATCACCGTATCGGTCAGAACCGTTACTTGCGGCGTTGTCAGCGAACCCATTTGTGTCGTTGTGAAGTTCGCCACGGTACTGCTGACCAAGCCCTTGACTTGATCGGTCGTCAAGGCCTGTACTTGTGTTGTTGTCAAATTCGAGACTGCCGCCGTACTCAAAGCACGAATCTGATCAGCACCCAACACCTTCACTTGCGTAGTGGTCAGCGCCACGGCTTCAGCTGTACTCAAGACACTGACTTGATCAGGGCTCAAGGCGCTGATTTGTGTCGTGGTCATTGCAGCCAACTTATCTGTAGCCAAGTTCGTAATCGCTGTTGCGCTCAAAGATTTCACCTGAACAGCAGACAACTGCGTCAATTGCAAAGTGCTAAGTGCATTAACTTGCGCCGTACTCAGCGCCGCAACATCTGCATTGGTAAGCACTGACACTTGCGAAGTGGTCAGTGCACCCATTTGTGAAGTAGTCAATGCAACCACTTGATCTGACTTGATCACAGCAATTTGTGAAGTCGTCATGGCTTTGACTTGATCCGTTGTCAAGGCTTTGACTTGATCTGATGTCAGTGCCATCACATCTGTCGCAGTCAGCGCGGTGATTTGCGCAGTCGTCAACGCAGTCAACTCTGTTGTTGTCAAAGCAGTCACATTCGCTGCTGTCAGCGCTTGCAACTGAGCCGTCGTGATACCGCCGACTTGCGTGGTCGTTAAGCTCACAATTTGATCCGAAGACATGGCAGCCACTGCGGATGTGCTGATGGCTTGCAATCTTGGATTGGTCAAGCTACTCACTTGCGTCGTCGTCAAGCCAGAGACTTGCGCGATAGACAATGCATTGACTTGCGATGTCGTCAAGACGTTGACTTGTGATGTGCTGAGCGCTGCGACATCACCCACATCGAGGGCTTGCACCTGAGTGGCTGAAAGATTCGACAGCTGCGCAGTCGTCAAACCAGTGACTTGGTCTGAACTCAATGCAGTCACTTGTCCTGCGGTTAACGATCCAATTTGTGCGGTCGTCATGGCAGCGACTTGCGCTGTGCTCAAAGCACCAATTTGCACATCATTCAAGCTAGCCACGACAGATGTCGTCAGGTTGATAACTTGAGAGGTAGTGAGTGCTTGAACTTGTGCTGTTGACAATGCTGCAGCTTGGTCGGCACTCAGCACCTTCACATCACTTGTGGTGAGCACTTGCACTTGCGTTGTTGTCAGTGCCTTGACTTGGTCATAGCTTAAGTTGCTGGCTTCAGTCGTATTCAAAGCAACCACTTGAGCTGTAGACAACGCTGCAATTTGATCGGCTGAGAATGCGGCCAACTGGGTAGCACCTAAGTGATCAATGTCCGCAGTTTCCAAAGCCTGAACTTGTACTGTAGACAGTGCCTTAATTTGTGTCACGGTCAGACTTGCAACATCTGCTGTTGTCATTGCAACCACTTGAGCTGTCGACAAGGCTCTTACTTGCGGCGTAGTGAGCGCAGCCACATTCGATGCGTTCAGTACAGCCACTTGATTGGTGGTCAAACTCGCTACTTGTGCGGTAGTCAAGCCAACGGCCTGTGATGTGCTCAATACTTTCACACCATCTGTCGTCAGTGCTTGAACTTGCGTTGTCGTCAACGCAGAGACTTGGCCTGCACTCATGGCAGTCACATCAGTCGTACTCAAAGCATTAACCTGCGCTGTGGTCAGCGCCTGAACTTGACTAACCGTCAAGGCCGCTACATCTGACGTATTCGCTGTCAGCGTTGCAAATTGATCCGTCTTCAAGTTTTGCACTTGGTCTGTGGTCAATGCAACCACTTGCGCAGTAGACAATGCGGCCACATTCGTGGTTGTCAGCGACTGAACTTGTGTTGTCGACAAGGCCTGCAATTGAGCCGTGCTCATTGCCGACACCACAGCAGTGTTCAGACCGCTCACTTGAGTGGTCGTCAAGGATGACACTTGTGCCGTACTCAGAGCACCAATATTGGCACTACTCAACGCTTTAATTTGCGTGGCATCGAGTGCCTGCACTTGCACTGTAGTCAGTGCGGTCACCTCATTCGCCTTCAGCGCAGCCATTTGAACTGTGGAGATGGCAGCGACTTGAGCCGTATTCAAGGCAGCAACTTGAGTTGTGCGCATGTTCGACACGGCAGTTGTTGTCATAGCCACAACCTGTGAGGTTGCTAGCGCACCCACTTGAGCGGTCGTCATGCCCACAATTTGATCAGAGGTCAAGGCCGTGATGGCAGTATCACTCAGCGCGCGCACTTGAGCGGTGCTGAGTTTGGTCACTTGATCGTTGCTAAGTGCTGCTACAGCCGTGGTGCTCAAACTATGGACTTGATCGGTTGTCAACGAAGCGAGTTGAGCGTCCGACAAACCATTGATGTCTTCCGTTTGCAGCGCATTGATCTGCGTCGTGCTCATGGATTGAACTTGGTCCGTACTCAAAACACGCACATTCGCATTTGTCAACGCGGTTACATCACCTGCAGACAGTGCTTGGACTTGAGTCGTGCTCAAAGCTTTGGCCTGAGCAACAGACAGTGCAGCCACATCGCTGGTGGTCAATGCTTGAATTTGCGTCGCGGTCAAAGCAGCCATTTGGTCGGTTGACAATGCCGCAACTTGCGACGTCGTCATACTAGCTACAGCTGCAGTTGTGACTGCTTGAATTTGTGATGTGCTCAAGGCTTTGATGCTGTCGTTACTCAACGCAGCGACATTGGTGGCTGACAACACGTTTACTTGACTTGTGCTCAGCACAGCCACCTGAGCCGTGCTCAAAGCCTGCGCTTGTGCACTCGTCATTGCTTGCACTTGTGTCGGGCTGATACTTTGAACCTGTGCGGTCGTCAACGCAGAGACTTGTGCTGGACTCAAAGCCACAACTTGCGCGGTTGACAAGATGGCCAATTGCGCCGTCGACATGACCGCCAAATCTGCACCTTCAATGGCTTGAACTTGCGAAGTACTCAAAGACTTCACTTGGGTCGTAGTCAACGCATTCACTTCTGATGTCGTCAAGGCGGTGACTTGGCTTGCGCTCAAGCCAGCCACTTGCGCTGTGGACAATGCGCTCACAGAGGCATTCGTCAAAGACTGCAACTGACCATTGCTCAGAGCACGCAATCCGTCTGTGGTCAAACCTGTTGCTGCTGCGGTAGAGATCGCTTGAACTTGCGAAGTGCTCAACACAGCCACTTGTGCTGTTGTCAACGCCTGAACTTGTGAGGCACTGAGTGCAGCCACATCTGCAGTCTCTATCGACTGAACTTGTGTGTTATTTAGGGCTTGCACTTGTGCAGTAGTCAGTCCAGCCACTTGCGCTGTGCTCAAGCCTGCCACCTCAGCCGTTGTCAAAGATTTCACTTGATCCACGGTCAAGGCCGCCACTTGGGCAGTCGTCATCCCTGAGAGCTCTGTCGCACTCAACGATTTGACTTGCGTGGTTGTGAGAGCTACCACACGGTCTGTTTGGATCGATTGAATTTGACCTGTGGTCATCGCTTGCAATTGATCCGTGCTCAAAGCGACTATTTGGTCAGATGTCATCGCTTTGACCTGGGCTGCACCCAAGGTGGCCACGTTTGTCGTCGAGATCGCTTTGATTTGATCGGTAGTCAATGAAGCCAGACGGTCTGTGCTCAATGTCGACACTTGCGTTGTGGTCATTGCTGCAACGCCTGCAGTTGCCACAGCCTGCAACTGTGGCGTAGGCAATGCCGCTAACTGAGCGGTGGACAAACTTGCCACCACTGCAGTGGACAACACGCTAATTTGATCTGTACTCAACACCGCCACTTGTGAGGTGCTCAAACCTTTGATGCCCGTCGAACTGATCGATGAAATTTGGTCTGTGGTCAACGCCTTCAATTGCGTTGTGGTCAAGGAAGAGACCTGTGCAGTACTCAAAGACGCGAGAGCCGAGCCCGTCAATTGCTTGACTTGTGCGACTGACAATTTGTTCACCTGAGCCGTGGTCAGCGCTTGCGCTTGTGTGCTGCTGAGTGCAGCAACACTGACATTGTTCATCGCTTGCACTTGTGTCGTTGTGATCGATGCCACTTGTCCCGTGCTCAGTGCGCCGACATTGCTCGAAGTCATGGCATTGACTTGGCTTGTAGTCAATGCAGCGACTTGATCTGTACTCAATACTGAAACATCAGCGGCCGAGAGTGCCTTGAACTGATTCACGCCAATCGCTTGAATCTGCGTGGTTGTCAAATTCGCTACATCCGCAGTCTCCAACGCCTTCACTTGATTGAAATTCAGTGACTGAATTTGCGAGGTTGTTAACGCGCTCACTTGAGCGGTGCTGAGTGCCACAATGTCTTCTGATGACAGCGCACCCAGCTGATCAGAGGACAGTGATTGAACTTGCGCTGTCGTCAGACTTGCAACCTCTGTCGTTGTCAATGCTTTGACTTGCGATGCACTTAATGCAGACAGTTGTGTGGTACTCAGTGCATTCAAGGTGGCGGTTGACAATCCCGTCACTTGCGTATTCGACAAGGCTGCTACTTGGTCTGTCGACAATTTGGCCAACTGTGTTGTGGTCAAAGCATTGAGCTCGGCACCTGTCAAGCCCTTGATTTGTCCAGTCGTCAAGGCTTTCACTTGATCTGTGCTCAAGGCTGCCACATTCGTCGTGGTCATCGCCGCGATTTGACTACTTGCCAATGCGCTGACTTGTGTGGTGGTGAGTTTTGCGACGATGGCTGTGCTCAACGCCCCCATTTGTGCGGCACTCAGAGCTCTCAAATTTGCTGTTGAAATAGTTGCGACAGATGACGTGCTGATTGCTTGAACTTGGCTTGTCGTGAGTGCGTTCACTTGCGCAGTGCTCATGGCATTGATCAAGCCTGAACCCAATGCATTGATCGCATCGTTAGTGATGGACTTCAACTGCGTGGCAGAAAGGCTTATCACTTGCGAAGTTCCCAAACCTGCAACTGCTGCGGTGGAAAGTGACTGAACTTGTCCAGCCGACAAAGCCTGCAACTGTGTGGCATTGAACGCTCTGACCTGTGCCGTGGTCAAGCTAGACACAGCCGCCGTGCTTAACGATTTAATTTGTGTCGCTGTGAGGCTTTGAACTTGCGTAGTTGTCAAGGCCGCCACCTCGGCAGTGCTCAAACCTTGCAGCTGACCGGCAGTCAACGAACGAATCTGTGCATCCCCCAAAACTGCCACTTGCGTCGTGGTGAATGAACCCACCTTGTCGGCCGACAAAGTCGTCAACTGGGCCACAGACAGGTTTTGAACCTGGGTGGTCGTCATCGCCGCTAATTGCGATGTGGTCATCGATGCAACAGCACCGCCAGACATGCTTTGCAGCTGCGTCACTGTTAAGGCTTTGACCTGACTGGTTGTTAATGAGCCAACTTCAGTGTTTGTCAAACCTTTCACCTGCGTGGCAGACAAAGAGGCCACTTGTGATGTCGTCAACGCGTTCAGTTGCGTAGTGCTCATCGCAACGATGCTAGAGACGCTGATTGTTTTAAGTTGATCCGTGGTCAGATTCGCAACTTGTGCCGTGCTGAGCGCAGCGATTTGGGTTGCTTTGAATTTTGAGAAGTTCGCAGCACTGATGGCATTCATTTGAACCGTAGAAAGTGCTTGTACATGGCTAGCACTCAATGAGGTCAATTCAGCAACCGTCAACGCATTGACTTGCGTAGTACTTAAAGCATTAATTTGTGCCGTGCTGAATGAATCTAGCTGGCTTGTTGTCAAACCAGCTACATCAGCGCTGCTGATAGATTTCACTTGATCTGTGGTCAGCGCCTGCAATTGACCAGCTTTCAAACCTTGAATCTGCGTAACACTCAACGCCCCAATTTGTGCCGTCGACAAATGAGAAATATCACGCGTCTCAATCGCAGCCAATTGCGTGGCTTTCAAGCTTGTCACCTGTGACGTGCTGAATGCACTTAGCTGGTCTGTGATCAGGTTAATGATTTGATCCGTCGTCAAAGCTTGGATTTGTTTAGAGGTCAAAGCACTCAGGTGTGCGTTATCCACCAAACCGAATCGTGCCGAACTCAATGCCGAGATTTGCGTCACACTCAGCGCCGCCATTCGAGCCGTTGACAGCGCATTGATTTGAGACGAAGTGAATGCAGAAATTTGCGCTGGTTTGAAACCAGCGAGCTGCGTATCAGACAAGGCTGCAACCTGCCCATCCGTCAACGCCGCTACATTGGTGGCCGACAACACACCTAACTGCGCCGACGTAAAGCCAGCCATGGACGCATTTTTGACCGAGGAAATTTGATCTGTGGTCAGCCCCGCCACTTGCGCTGCAGTGAGCGCTTTGATTTGGTCTGAAGTGAAATCTGAAATGAGAGACAGATCAACTGCGCTAGATGCATTGTTTGCACCCATGGTCACCACTGCACGTGAAGCCAGGCTACTACTTAAGTTGTTGATCGTTGTCATATGCGCTCTTTTCCGTCTTTATATGAGGGCTTGTAAAGGTAGAAGCTGCACAGCAACTATCGACCCTTACAGGGATTCGTCTCATGTAGATCGGCACGAAGTTTGAAAACTTGAGCGTCTTGATCAAAAAAAGCAAAGAAATTTTGAAGATCAACAAAAAAGCGAGCGCTCGGCTCGCTTTTTTGTTAACCCCAATTACTTGGGGTCTCGGGCCTGTGATTACTTCAACAGTGACAGAACCGATTGGGCAGACTGGTTCGCTTGCGCCAACATCGCGGTGGCAGCTTGCGAAATGATCTGTGACTTGGCCAGGTTGCTGGTTTCAGTCGCGTAGTCTGTGTCCAAGATACGGCTGCGAGAAGCAGACATATTTTGGTTGGACTCAGTCAAGTTAGCTACCACAGCATCCAGACGGTTTTGGAAGGCACCTGCACGAGCTTGGTTAGCAGCAACGCTATCCAGCGCCGAATCCAATGCCTTGATGGCATCAGTGGCACCCGATTGTGTAGACACATCAATGTCAGCCACTTTCAAGCCGTTGTCCACACCACCGAAGGAACCCTTTTGGAAGCCCAAGGCTGCCAAGTTAGCGTCATTGCCTTCGGAACCGCTGTCAACGCTGATTGCCTTGTCTGAGCTCAACTTCACAGTCGCATAGAAAGTGACTGGGTTGTTGGTAGACACGTCAATTTTGCTGTTGCCGCCCAAACCAATGTTGGCTGCGTCTGTAGCAGAGGTATCAACAGTAACGTTGCGGCCATCTTGCGCCACCAAACGCAAACCGTCGCCATACGCTTCAGCTACCACACCTGTTTGACCTTTGACTTGGTTGATCGCGTTGATCACATCATCACGTGAGTTGAAAGCCGTACCATTGACAGTTTCAACGCCGTTAATCTTCAAAGAAGCCACAGCACCTGCGGTGAACGAGGTACCAGCAATGATGTTGGCTTCTGCAGTCGCAGTCACACCCGTCATGTCGGTTTTCTTGTTGATAGCAGCCGCGATAGCAATCGCGCTTGCAGCTTTGGACGAACCAGGAGCGTCTGTGGCATCCACATAGGAAGCTGTGTCGTCATTTGCATTAGCAGAATCGATGCCAATACCGTTCAACACCAAGGTGTTGCCTTTGAGCTCACCAGGAACAGCTGTTGTCGCTGCCACATCACGGGGAATGGTCACTGTTTGTGCAGTATTGGCAGCGTAGGTGCCTTCGTTCAAGCCGGCATTGGCCACAGCACCTTTGACACTGCTAGACACTTTGATAGCACTGCCATCCAATGTGTTGAGCTCGTAGGTACCTGTGTATGTTTTGTCAGCCGCCAAACCAGTGGTGGTTTTGTCGAATGTGCCACTTGCATTGGCAGTTGTTGCAATAGATACGTTACGGCCATCTGCGGCCACCAACACAACGCCTTTGCTGTCGTCATGGGTGTTCACAGCGGTCACGCCTGTTTGCTTAGAGATGTTGTTAATGGCAGTCACCACAGCATCACGAGACAAGTCAGCGTTATCAGTCACAGTCACAGTGGCAGTATCGACACCGTTGATTTTCAGAGTACCTGAACCAGACGCAGCAGTCATCAATGTACCGTTAACGGTGGTCTTGTTGACAGTGGCGTGCACACCGCTTTGGTCAGCCACGCGGTTGATCGCAGCAGCTTTAGCAATCGCAGATTGTGCGTTGCCATTGGAAGAAAGTGTGTCGTCTGTTGCCAAAGATGCGCCCACAGCAACACCATTCAGGAGCAAATCGCCTTCAGCAATCGCACCTACTGTAGAACCAGCGGCGAAGCTTGTACCTGTTGAGCTAGTTCCCACAGAAGCCAATGAAGCACGTGCGCCCAAACCAATGTCTTTTGTCTTCACAGAGCCAAAAGAGATGTTCATGGTGTCACCCGCATTCACGCCCGTTTGCAAAGTGATCTTGCCAGCACTGCCATCCAACAAGTTGATGTTGTTGTGATTGGTCTTAGTCGCAACGTTGTCAATTTCTTGCTTCAACTGAGTCACTTCTTGTTGAATCGAAGTGCGGTCAGAAGCGTTCAATGCACCGTTAGAAGCTTGAACAGACAATTCACGCATGCGTTGCAGCATGTTGGTGACTTGACCCATTGCGCCTTCAGCAGTTTGAGCCATCGAAATGCCGTCGTTGCTGTTGCGGATGGCAACTGCGTAACCACGAATTTGCGATGTCATGCGGTTGGTGATGGCGAGGCCAGCAGCGTCATCCTTGGCGCTGTTGATGCGCAGACCTGTGGAGAGACGCTCCATGGTCGTAGCAGTCAATTTCTCCACATTGCTCAAAGAAGCTTGAGCAGTGAGAGCTTTTACGTTGGTGTTGATTACGGTCATGGTGT
>Ga0228700_1000489_pt1 | contig 36428 bp, 57 predicted proteins | sample McNCre317_Aug_MG_FD_178019 | JGI IMG/M metagenome (GOLD analysis project Ga0228700, IMG submission 178019) | Freshwater microbial communities from McNutts Creek, Athens, Georgia, United States - 3-17_Aug_MG | ecosystem: Environmental > Aquatic > Freshwater > Creek | place: USA: Georgia...
TCTGCGCCTGCTGCTGACCTGCGCCATAGAGGTTCTGCGCCTGCTGCTGACCTGCGGCGTATTGCTGGGACTGGATCTGCGCACCGCCGAGGTACAGGTTCTGGGCTTGCTGCGCCCCGGCGTTGTAGAGGTTTGACTGGTTCTGGGCGCCGGCCGAGAACTGGTTTTGGGCTTGCTGCTGACCTGCGGCGTAGACGTTTTGCGCGAGCTGCGAGCCCGAGTTGAACTGGTTTTGGGCTTGCTGCTGACCTGCGCCGTACTGCTGTGATTGCAGCGACTGTCCGCCCTGGTACAGCCGGTTCGTCGCGTTCTCCTGCAGGCCTTGCCGCGTGGTGTAGTCCTGCATCCGCATCCCGGACGCGATGTTGCCAAGCTGCTTGCCGAGGTCGGTCTGCTGGTTCGCCTGCACCTGCTGCAACCCGCTGTTGCCGAAGCTTCCCGACTGCGCCATGGCTGCATCCATTTGCGGCCGGACCACCTGGGAGTAGTTGCGCATCGTGTCCAAGCTGGCGGCGTCGATCTGCTGCTGCAGGTACGGGCTTTCGGCCTGGGCGAGCGGGTTCTGGGCGGTCAGGTACGGGTTCGACGCCCCGGCGTTGCGGTTGTAGACGTCGGCGCTCGCGTTTTGCGTCCATGCATCCGCGTTCCGCACGTTCGCAGCCGCATTGAGCGTGCCTGCGTTGGCGTTGTAGGCGTCAAGGTGCTGGTTCTGCGCGCCGGCTGCCGCATTGGTCGCGTTCGCATACTGGTTCCAGGCGTTCGCGTTCGCGTTCGTCGCGCTCAGGTACGGGTTCGACGCCCCGGCCGCACTGTTCTGGATGTTGCCGTAGGGGTTGAACGTGTTCGCGCTGGCGTTTTGCTGTCCGAGGTAGGGATTCTGTGCCGCCTGTGCGCCCAGCCCTTGCCCGCCAGCGATGCCCTGCAGTGCACCCTGGGCGGCGTTCATCACCGGATTGCCGTTTATGGCCCGGTTCTGGACGGCATCCATCGCCGTCTGCTGCGTGTCGTTGAGGTCGGCGACGCGCTGGCCCTGGTACTGCTGGTACGGCTGGTCCCCCACCTGGAACGCCCGGTCCACGTAGGTCTTGAGGTACGGCTGGAGCCACTCGGGGGCTTGGCTGCTGGTGGTGGTGATCGTGTCGGCCATGCTGGCTCCCGTCATTTGGCTTGAAAACAGATTCCGTCCAGGCTGAACCAGACTGCGGAGCCGGCGCCGATTGTCACCCGGCCGTCAGTGCTCACGTAAGCAAAGCCAAACGCGCCGGCCGAAACTGCAGGGAAATAGCACTCCGCCGCGGGTCTGCAGCCTTCGGGGAGCACGAACGCGACGGCACCCACTGCACCCGCCGAAATCATGCCGCGCAGATGCACGAAGCCCAGCCCGTCCAGCAGGTACCCCGCCGCCGGGAAACCACCGCCGCCATAGTTGCCCCAGCCGTTCACCAGCACTGGAGCGGCGGGCGGGTCTTCTCGCGTGTCGATGGCGTTGACCTTGCGCAGCAACGGGCGCAGGGTGTCGGTCAACGCGCGTTGCAGGGCGCGGTCGTAGACCGATTCGGGTGCGATCGGCAGGGCGGGCGTTTCGTTGAGCCTCACCGGGTGCCCCCGGTGACGCCGTTGATCGTGATGGCCCTGATCTCGGGTGTCGCGCTGCCGTAGGCGTAGGGCAGGTTGACCGTGAACTTGTGCCAGCGGTCGTGCTGGCGGATCGGGAGCTTTCCGTCCATCTCCGCACCGGTGCCGGCTGCAGTCGTGACCGCGCCAGACGTGCGCCCGGTGTAGCCCTGCACGGTCGCGCCGGTGGCCGCGCTGCTGGCGCAGATCAGACGCAAGTCGAGCACGCGGGTGTTGGTCGAGTCGTCACCAAGCACGCCGGTGGTGAAGGACGGCAGGGGGGCGGGTGCCTTGCTTTCGTCGTCAATCCACTGGTATCCGACGGCTGACCCGTCATTCGCAGCGACGCACATCGTCGTCACGCCGCCAGAGGGAATCGGGCCGTACTCCCCCACCGCCGTGACCTGCCGGACGTGGCGGCGGTACCCCCACGTCCCTGTGGCCACGTTGTAGACGAGGCAGGAGTCACGACCGGCGCCAGTGGAGCGGCTGAACCAGACGTGGACGCTTGTTGTGCGCTTGTTGTAGTAACAGAGGCAGTCCCGGGCGCTGCCGAGGTACATCATGCCCCCGAAAAAAGACTGGGCGATCGCGTCTACGCCGATCGGCTGCGGGCGGGTGCCGTCGAAGAGCCAAAAACCGTCCGGGCCAACAATAAAATGCGCGCCGCCGATGTCGCACACGCAGCCGGGGCCGGCCGCGCCCGCGTACCCGGGTACGCGGTCCCATTGCCAAACGACCGGGCTGCCTACGTAGGCGCCGACGAACATTGCGCGGTCTTTGTACGCCACCACGTTTTGGCCGAGCGGTAGCGCAGAAGTGAAACCGCCGCCGTCTTGGACGATTCGGCCGGTCGTGGCCTGCGTGCTCAAGCTCGGCGTCCAGGAGGTGTGATCGTTGATCGCGGAGCACCACCACCGGTCGCCCTGCTCGCCGTAAGTCGCGTCGTTGGTGCCGAACGCCAAGACGAAGTTCGCCGCGCTGACGATGAGCTTGGCCTTGGGCGCATCGGCGATTTCAGCGAAAACCCATCCGCTCGCCGCGCTCGCCTGTTGAATGCGGCTGAAGTAGCCGCTGACAACTGCAGCGTTACCGAACACCCCCATCGCCCACGGCTGCACTGCAGCCGGGACCACGGTGTCAATGTGGGAGGTGGGATTGGTGTAGTCCAGGTAGACCCCGAGCCGTGCTGCGCTCGCCAGCACGAACACCGGGGTGCCGTCGGTGGCCTGCGCGCGCAGCATCCCGGTGATTGAAGCTGCAAGCGCGGGGGTGGTCTTGAGCCAGCCGTTTGCCACCTTCATCCCGTTCGTGGTCGGGACCACGTTCAGGCAGTCGGTGAGGATCCCTGCCTTGGTCGGCTCGTCGTCCGGGGCAAGCCCCGTGAGGGGGATGGCCTTGGCGAGCGGGATCACACCTGACCCCAAGCGTCGGAGCGGATCGCCAGCGCAGACAGACCGCCGGCTTCTGCGCGCTTGTCCGCCGCTTGGGCCCCCGCCATCGCCGACACGTAGGCGCGCATCGCGCGGGCCTGCATCTCGTCGTCTGCCAGGAACCCCGCCACCTCGATCAGCATCGCGTGCAGGTAGACCGAGGGGTACCTCGACATGATGGCGTTTTCGTCGCCGTCCGCCGCCGCCGTGGCGAGCTTGCCGTAGTAGACGACCTCCAGGGGACCGACGCTGGCTGCACCAGGCGCGACGATGACTTTTCCGCCGCGCACCGCGAACCTGAAGGGGGCCCCTGCAGTGAAGCCCTCGATGTCGCCGATCTTATCTTCGCTGACCGGCGTCATGACCACGCGGGACGCTGCGTCCCGCAGGCGCAGCAGCTCCAGGTAGCCGGACGGCATGGTGATCACGCCGGACACCGGGGTCAGGCTGGCCGTGGCGACCATCTCGGCGCAGCGCAGGGGCTCGATGTTGTTGACTGGGTCGCCGCTGTAGATGCGCTCCTCGGCCAGCAGCAGGAACGTGCCCATCTGCGCCGACAGGTCGTTGCGGTTGGCCCACGAGGCCACGGCGGTCTTCAGCGCGCCCCACTGCATCAGATGCGCCCCGGCCAGACCCGAAACGCAGCCAGCGCCGGATCGTTGCAGACGCGCCGGATGTGCGCGGGGTTGCCCACAAACTCGCCGAACGTGATGCCGTTGTCATTGCAGTACCGCTCGACCACCACCTCGGGCAGCCGGGCGGCTAGGCGCACATCGCCTCGCTGCTCGGTCTCGTTGTGCAGGGCCTTGCAGTGGTCGGCGAGCACGGTGCAGTCCTGCCCCCGCTCCACAACCATCAGGCCGTCGATGAAGTGGAACTTGGTGGTGGTCGGGCTGGTCACATGTCCTCCACCGGACTGACTTGCAGTTGGCCCGAGCCGCCGATCTGGATGGCGGCGAAGTGGGTGAGCGAGTGCGTGCGCAGCACGATGGCGTCCGCCGGCTGCACCAGCACATCGCCAGGCACAGCGGTGACGCCCGCCACGCCGACGCGCACGTAGCACGCTGCCGTGGCGGCGAAGCGGCAGTATTTCGGGACGGAACCCGAGACGGTCGGCAGCGCCGCGGTAGCCGAAGTGCCGCTGGTCGTCATCGTGACGCCGGTATTGACGATGGTCAGTAAGTCCATGCGGATCCTCATGTGAGCGGGGCCGAAGCCCCGCGGGTGGTCAGGTCAGGCTCACAGTACGTCGCGCACGGCGGCCGAGGATTTTTCCTGCCGCGCAACCAGGCTGTACTCGACCAGCAGCTGTCGGCGGTCGCTGTCACCCGTCTTGGCGAGCGGCACGGTCTGCATCGGGCGCAGCGTGGCCAGGCTCCACATGTCGGTTTGCAGCGCAAACACGGTGCGGGCGCGCTGGAATCGGTTCGGCTTGGCGGTGATCGTGCCGAAGTCGCTGATGTAGACATCGACCGATGCCGTGACCTTCTTGTCTTCGCTCACGTCGTAGCGGGTCGAGCCGCCGGTGAAGGTCGAGAAGGTCTGCTTCTGGGTGCCGCCCATCATCAGCATGTCCACCTTGCCGCCCTGCGCCCACGCGAGCTGCAGCACGTTCTTGAGCTGCGTTTCGGTGAAGGCGCGGGCGGTGCCGTCCGTGGCGGCGGTGTTGGTCGTGATGTTCGGCGCCGCGCCGCCAACACCCAGATCGTTGTTCGTGGCGATCCAGCCTTCGAGGCCGCGCAGCTGGCGGGCAGTACCGGCCGCGCCCACGGCGTAGACCGTGTTCTGCGTCAGCGCCACTTCCATGTCGCGCTTCAGCTCCAGGCCCTTGAGGCTGACCTGGTAGGCCAGTTCATCGTCACGGCCTGCGGTGTTGACGGCCTGCGCAGTGCCGGACACCACCACGGTCTTGGAACTGATCTGCGTGTAGTTGCCGATGCGCGCGGTCGGCGTCGCGGCTGCGGCCGTGGCGTCGTCGCCTTCGATCTGGGCGTTGTTGGCCGCGGTGGCGAGGTCTTGGGTCTGCCACTCGTGGAACGTCGATGCCGCCTTGCTCTTGGCGATCGCCGACAGGAACGGGGTTTCCGTGGGCGCGATGCGGTAGATCACGTCCTCCAGGTCTTCGCGGATGCCCTTGGCTTGGTAGGTCTGGAGGGTGTTGGTCGGGGCTGCCATGGCAGTTTCCTTTCAGCGATTGGTCACAGGAGGCCGCGCAGTGCTGCGGCGGCGTCGTTGATGGAGCCGGTGCGGCGCAGCGACTGCATCGCGCGCGTCCGGCCATCGGTGGATCCGGTTTCCGCGCTGCCCGGGCGCTCGGTGCGCACAGGTGGCAGGCCACGAAGCCGGCTGTTGAGGTCGTTCTGGGCTTTGGCGTTTGCCTCTTTCAGCGCCGCCAGTTCAGCGCGCACGCTGTCGAGCTGCGCCGCCTTGTGGGCCAGTGCCACGACTCGGGAATCAGCGATCGACCCGATTTCCTCGTCGCGGAAGCCAAAGCTTGAAAGCGCCTTCTTGACGCCTTCCTTGCCGGCCTTGGCTTTCTCGGCGTCGGCCCATTCGGGGATCGCCTTCACCAGCGCGGCGGATTCCGCCTCCAGGTGCGACCGATACCACTGCTCTTGCGCGGCCTGTTCCTGCCGCATCAGGTGGGCTTGCGCCGCCGTCGCTTGCTGGGCTTGCTGGAAGTGCTGCTGGTACTGGTGCTGCTGGCGCAGGTATTCAACCGGATCGCTGTTGAGCAACGACGGGTCAGGCTCGGGCGGCGCACTGGCCTGCAGTTGCCGGGCGAAGTGCTGCAGGGCCTGGGCGAGCTGGGCGCGCTCCTGGGCGGCTGCGCGGCCCTCGGACTCGGCCGCCTTGCGCACGGCGGCTGCTTCCTCGAATCGCTTCTGTACCGCTTCGTCCTTCTGCAGGCGCCGCGTCAGCTCGGAGTGCGTGAAAGTGCGCTCCTCTTCCTTGCCGTCAACCTTGAGCTTGAGCTTGTACTCGGGCTCGCCGTCTTCGGCCTTCGCGTCCGCTGGGGCGTCGTCGGCCGGCTTGGCACTGTCAGGGTGCGCGGTGTCGCGGTCCTGTGGCGTGCGGTCGGCTGGGGCGTCGTCTTCGCGGTCGCGGTCGCCCGTCATCTCGGCAAGCCGGGATGCCAGGGCATTGTCAAAGCTGGGCTCGGTCGCGGCCGGCAGTGGCGCCGGTCCGGACTCTGCTGCTGGTGCTGCGGCTTGATCGCTCACAGGGAAAACTCCTGTCCATCGTGAGTCACGTAGCGCGCCGCGCCGTCGGTGACAAGCGGGTGCGAACTGGCAAGCGGCATGGACTGCGCCACGGCGCCGGGGTAGCTGACGCGGTAGACGCGCAGATGCGGATCAGCCGTCTCCAGGGCCAGCAGGCGGGCGCGGATGCTGTCGTGCGTCACTCCCACCGCCCCCGCATCCAGTCCGCCGCCTTCGCCAGCGTCGAGCGGTGCGTCTGCAGTTGCATCGAGGCCATCTGCCCGGTCTGCATCACCTGCGTCAGGTGCGTCTCGATCCGCTGCAGCAGGTTTTGCGCGAGCCATAGTTGTTCACGTCCTTGCGTGTCTCGGCCGGTGGTATCTCGCCACTCGGACATGAGTTGTTCGCGCAGGCCGTCAATGGCCTCGCGGTAGATCGGCGAATCGATGACGATCCGGGCTTGTTGCCCTCGGTCGATCTCTCGAATCAGCTTGTGCTCGTCATCCATGCGCGGATACTGCGACATTCCGCAGCGCGGAGCGGCAACAGCGGCAACAGCGGTCAATACTCACCGGCAGGGGATCAGGTGAGCAGCACGCCCACTCCGTTGATCGTTCCTCCGAGCTGCCCGCCGAACGTGCTATTTTCGGTCCCCGTTGCAATGGTCCTAATCGTGTTCAGGCTCTGCATTGTGGCGCCCGCGAACTGCGCGTTCAGGGCGTTCAACTCGGCCTTCGTGCAGTAATTCTTGATGCGCATGTCGCCCTTGCCTGGATTATCCCACGCGTACATCACACACCGCTTGATGCCCTTAGCGAGACATACAGCCAGCGATTCGGTGACGGTGCGAATGTTGGGCCGGGACCAACCCACTTCGGTGCACCAGATGTCCAGAGTGCGAAGCGGGGCGGGGCCGGCTGCAATTGCGGTTTTCACAGAATCGATACACCCGCGGCTAAACCGGAGGAAATTCGATTCCGCGTAGAAGTGATATCCCCAAATGTCAAAGTAGCCGCCAACACTGCCCGAATCGGCATAGGCTGCCGTCGCGTAGTTGCTCAGGCCAAGAGTGGCAGACACTCCACTGACAAATGTCCACGATGGGCTGATGACCTGCAGTGACGGGTTCAGTGCCTTGATTGTTTGGTAAATCGTTTTTTGGTGGCTGACAAGCTGAGTCATTGTCCCGGCGAACGAGTTGACGACGTTGGGCTCGTTCCAGCCCTCGTAGTACATGATCTTCGTTCCGTAGCGGTTGTATAGAAATGTCAGCCAGTTTGCCAGATTAGTCATATTGGCCGGCGGCTCTTTCGTGTTGTTGCCTGCTGTGGCCCACGCCGGCGTCTCATATACGGTGTAGATGATGTCCCGGCCTGCAGCATAAGCTGCGTTAACCCATGCATCGAGCTTCGCCAGCCTCGTTGCGTTGTAGACGCCCTGCGATGTTTCGATTTCGTCCCACCGCACACCGGAATCGTGCAGCCGCATGATGCCGTAGTTGAGCCCTTCCGGCAGCTCGTCGGTAAAGCAATACCCCAGCGCCTTTGCGTGGATGCCAAGCGAGCCGCTGAAAATCGACTGGATTTTGCCAATAGGGTCAGCGGTGATAGCCGCAGGCAAAGTGGCAAGCGTCAGGTCCGACAATTCGATGCCGGTCCAGGTTGTGCCGTTGTAGTACATCGAGATGAAGGCGTTGGCCGGGAACGGCGGCTCGCTGCGCGAATTGAAAGGATTGGTATAGGTGCCCTGTTGCATTTTATGCCCCGTTGATAACTTCGACCGATGCGCCCAGAAGGGTCACGCTGTTGCTGATGTTCAGCAGCTCGCCAGTGAACGACAGCTCCAAGTCGTTGTTGGCAAAATCAAACGTACTCAGCAGCGGAGTTGCGCCGCCAGTAAGGCCGATGCCGCTGCTCGAATAAGCCTGGCCGGAAACTTGGGCGTACAAGGAGCTCTGGAACTGAATCTCGGAAATTGCCGTGTACTGCTGGCTACTGGTCGATGCGTCAATTCTGTAGAAACGCACATCCCCGGGGTTTGCGTCGTGTTCGTTGAGCTGGATGCACAGTCGATTGGCGGTGCCGTTAGCGACAGACAGCCATGTGTGATGCACCAACAGCCGACAGTTTTTCGTCAGCCGGGCTCGCGGGATGCGGATTTTCGCCAGCACGCGTTCGTACAGCACCCCCGTCACGCTGCATGGGGTTCCGATGCTGGTCTGATACCCTGACACCGATGCTTGGAAAGCGACCTTTCCCTCGGCGCTCCCGGCGTCGTATGCCGCCTGCATGTTAGGCAACGTCACCGCGCTGCCAGACTCGCTGATGAACTTGAAAATTGTCACGTACCCGAGCAACTCGTCAGCAACATCGTTTTTCAGTTCGGCTTGCATCCCGGTGGTCCACGTCAGATCAGACCCGCCGAGGGTGTCATACCAAGGCGACCGCACGCCCGTGTACTCGATTGTCTTCATACCGATACTCCTTGCGGGCCGCCTTGGTCGGGGCCGCCAACCATCTGCTCGGATTGCGCGTAGAGCGCGCGGTAGGCGGCCAGTTCCTGGTCGGCGCCCATCTGTATCGCGGCCAGTTCACGCTTCAGTGCGATCTCCGCTTCCAGGCGTTCACGGGCCAGTGCAGCCTCCGCTTGCCACTTCTCGCGCTCCATCTGCAGGCGGGCTATGGCTTCCTGCTGGTCGGCCTGCATCTGCATCTGCTTGAGCTGCATCTCCGCCTGCGCGCGCTGCTGGTCGCCCTGGGCCTTGAGCATCTCGGGCGGAGGCGGTGCGGGAGGCTTGGGCGGCTGGCTGGCGGGGTCGGCGAAGAACATCTCGGGCTGTTTGAACCCGAGCGCCTCGGCAAGCTTGCTGGCGAGCTTGTAGAGGTTGTCTGGCTGCACCAGGCCCATTGGTAGCATCTGCATCTGCGTCTGTAGCAGCGCCATCAGGTGCTGCACTTGCTGGTCCTTGTTGCCAGTGCCGAGCCCGACATTGACCGAGAAATCGAACTGGTTGCGCCACTCGCGCGGGTCGAAGTTGACCCACTTGCCGTGCACATGAGCAACCGTGGCCTGGTCCTGGTGCTGGCTGACGAGGCGCAGGATGGCCTTGAACAGGTCTTGGAATCCTGTCTCAGCGAACACGCGCGCAATCAGCTCCACGCGGCTGTCTGCCCGGTTGGTGATGATGTTCATCCCCGTGGCCGTGTCGTTCAGGCTGTCGGCGCTGGTTCCTTGGCTATACCGCGTAAAGCCGGTGCGATTCTCCTTCACGACCTCGGCGTACTCAAGCATTGCCTGGGCTGCGCCGAGGTCGGGCTTGCCCTCCATCAGCGGCCCGACCATTCCGGGAGCACGCACGCGGACAACGCCACCCGGGCGAGAGGTCATCAGGTCGTCAAGGTTGACCTGGCCGTCCACTGCGAACGTGCGCCCGTTGATCGACGTGTAGAGCCCGTCCAGACTGGCGCGCAACAGGCTTGTCTTGAGCCTCTGCGGCTCCACGGCCTGGTCTGCCGGGCACAGGCCGAAGAAGCGGTGTGGCAGCGGGATCGGGGTGATCGTGACGAACGGCACCGCGTCGCACTCGCGCTCTTCCAGGATCACGCCGCCGGCCCGGACGACCTTGATCAGTTCGGCGATCCCGTCCCCGTTGCGATCGCAGCGGATGTAGCACTCTGTTACCCAGACGCGGCGCTGACTGTCATCGGCCGAGGTGTCGCCGGCACCGAAGCTGTACGCTTGCTCATCGTCAAAGCTACGGCGCTCGATCCGCTCGGCGTTGAGCGCGCCCGCGGCGTCGCCGTCGCTGCCGATGTCGTCGACGTTCTTGTAGCCGGCCGAGCGCAGGTCGCTGATGCTGCGCTCCACCCGGTGGCCGACGAAAGCGGCATCATGAACGGTCTTGGCTTCGCGCGATATCAGGAATTCCTCGGGCGGCACAGCATCGATGCGCACCCGGTTCTTTGGCTGCGAGCGCGTCACCGTCACATCGTGCAGCATGGGCGGCTCAGGCGGCGGCATGGGTGCCTGTGGCGGCTGGCCGGGCATGGGCGGCTGCATCTGCTGCTGCGCGTGCGCCTGGGCCATTGCGGCGGCGGCCTGCTCGTCGATGCGCTCGGTGTGCTCGATGATCTCGACACCCTTGTCCTGCGCCAGGATCTGCATTTGCTCGGCGGTCAGGTCGCGGTATGACTCGCGCACGTCCTCGTCGTCAGCGTCCCAGGCGACCTTCAGGACGCCAACCTTCTCGATCAAGGCATCTTTGAACCATGTGTAGATGAGCTGGAAGCCGGGGTTCTGCCGGTAGAACACATAGTTCGCGTAGTCGGTCGCCTGCCGCGCTGCTTGCTCATCCTCCTGCCGGCGCGGGACGAACTCCACCACCTGATCCCCGGCTGTGAAAATCTTGAGCAGGCCCGGAAGCATCCACTCGACCGTGTCGGCCACGTCCGTGCTGACCACCTGAGAGCGCCCCTCGATCTGCGGCGGCGCAAGTTCGCCCTCAGCCTTGGCGAGGTAGAACGAGACGTTGCGCCGTCGAGCCTCCGACAGCTTGCCGCCCATATAGCCCATGGCGGCGCGGATGTGCTGGTCGGTGATCGCGATCAGCGCGTCATCGGTGATCGTTGGTGGTTTTGCGCGAGACATCGCCGCACCATGCGCGCGCGCGCGTCACGGGGCGGAAACAGCGGAAACGATCAGGCATAGCCGAGCGACTTATAGGCGAGAGGCTTGCCCCATGTGGTCGATGGAGGCTGGTATGCAACGCACATCAGCCCGAACGCGTCCGCGCTGTGGCTGCTCCAGTCGTGCTCCGGCCCCAGCCCAATGTCGCGCTTCTCGTCTTTGCGCTCGTGGTACCAGCCCAACGCCTCAAGGCCCGCCTCGGTGGTCGCCTCGTTGAACCAGATACAGGGGAACAGCCGGCGGCCCTCCTCGATCCGCGCCTTTGCTGCGCCCTTGCCTTGGTTCGGGATCACATCGACCGTGTAACCGGCAGCCTTCAGCGCCGAAGCATAGGACACGTCGTGAACCTTGTCGTTCGTTTCCCCGTCGTGCGGGAGGATCCATTGCGCCCTGTCAGTCGTGTAGCCCTTCTCACGCGCCCATGCCAGGTGAGCAGCGAGCGGTTGCCCTTGGGCCTCGTAGTGGTCGATGATGCGGATCTCATGGCCGATGAACTGCGCCGCCCAGATTGCGAAGTTGTCGGCCTTGGCGCCGGTCCCGCCGATGTCGCAGAACAAGCGGATGGTCATGAGAGGGTCAGCGCCCACCCTGCCAATCCGGCCCTCTTCGCGCGCTTTGGTGATCGAGGCCGCGTAGTAGGCGCCGGCCACCACGCCGACGAAATCACCCTCCCAGACGTGCCGGTACGTGTCGGGCCTGTTCGCCTTGGCGTCAACCCGCTGACGCTCAAGGACTGCCGGGAATTTTGGATTGTCCCGCCAGTTCAGCTCAACCACCTTCACCCGCGGGTCAGTGCTGCGGCGCCAGCGCGTTTCGACCGCTGCAGCCTTGCGCTTGGGGTTCCACGTGACCCATAGCTCGGCGTTCCACTCGTCGCCCTCCTCCCGCAGCGTCGGCACCACGATGTCCCATGCCGCGTCACTCACCGGCTCGGCCTCGTCCGCCCACAGCAGCAAGATCCGCCCCTTGGACTTGATGGACTCGATGTTGCGATCCAGGCCGCAGAACACGAAGTCGATGCGCCGGTCCTTGCTTCGGATGTACGTGTCACCGATCTCGTAGTAGTCCGACAGCGCGGGGTTGTCCTGAATGGCTCGCTTGCACTCTTCCAGGGACGAATCGGCCAGCGAGTTCATGAACTGCCGGCCGCAGACGATCAGCCCCCGCACGCCCGATTGCCCGTAACGCAGGCCCACCACGGCGGCCATCGTGGCGAAGCTGCGCGTCTTGGCGCTACCCCGCCCGCCGTAGGCCCCGCGCACATCCGCAGGACCGTCGAACACCGGGAGCAGCTTCGGCGGTAGCTCGATCTGTAGTTCAAGCATCGCGAGTCCTCATCGGCACCAGTGTGATGCCGGTCACTGCCCGGGCCTTCGCCGCCTCTTCATCGTCGGCAGCCTTGACGCGATCCTTGTTCGACGCCAGCAGGTTCAGCGCGATGTGGCTCGAATCGTTCGCCAGCTTTGTCAGCACGCCGACATTGCGCAGGCTCTCAAGGCTCGCCATCGGCTCGGCGTCGTCCACCTTCGCCACCTCACTGTTCGCCAGGGCGTGCAGGCGGTGCGCAGTGGCCGCGCCAAGCTCTGCGGCACTTGCCAGACTTCCGCTGATGTTGCGCAGCTTCTCCGCCAGGCTGACTGCGGCGTACTGCTGGCGCACTGGCAGCGATGAAAGCTCCGCTTGGGCATCTGCCAGTTTCCTTGCCACATTTCTGACCTGCGTGGTTTGCGTAGATACGCGCAGCCGGATTGTCCCCTCGCTGATGCCGAACTCACGCGCCAACGCCCGAATGCCCTCACCCTCTGCGGCCCTGCGCTCAATCTCCGCCCACTGCGCAGGCGTCAGCTTCGATGGTCTTGCCATTACCGAACCCCTCCAAGAGCGACCTGAAGCCGCGTGATTTCCATCCTGAGCCGCTCGCGCTCGGCCAGCAGATCGGCGTACGCCGGGCCAGTGCGCGCCACGACGTACCGGCGATCGTGAAAGCGGATCTCACCCTTTTGCTTGAGCGACAGGATCCGCGACCTCACGGTCCTGTCGCTGCACCCGAGCATCTCCGCCACATCCGCAGAGCTGGCCGGCGCCAGTCGCAGCAGCGCCTCGAATACCTGTTCCTCTGTGATGACCATTGCGCTCATCCGAACACCTCCACATTCCAGCCGCCACCATCCTTCTTGGCCTTGACCGTCACGGCCACAAAGCGGAACGGGAACATCGCGGCGGCGATCTTGATCTTTGCCCTAGCGTCGTCCTGCCAGAACCCCTTCACCTCATGCATCTCCATCTGCCCGTTGGTCAGCATCACGGCGTAGTCCGGGGTGTAGAACGTGTTGTCAGCGAGACGCAGCTTGACGCCCTCGAACTTGAACCAGGCCACCTGTCCGGCCTGCACCAACCGCTTCAGGAATTCCTCGTAAGCCAGTTCGGTTTTGTTCTGCGCACCAGCCTTCAGTCGGCCAAGGGCTAGCATCCCCTTGGGCTTGTTGATCATGGTCATGCAGCCCCCAGATGAGAGAGCCCCAGATGCCCAGCAGCAATCCGCTGATGCAGATGCTTGCCCTGGTTGATCTTGCTGGCCGTGGCCAGGCTGATGCCATGCCTAGCGCAGATGTCGCGCTGCAGAACCCCTGCAGCCATCTCCTCGGCGATGGTGCTGACCTTCGTTGGTGGCAGGGCCTGGGTGCGGGCCACGTTGCGGATGCACGCGATGCGCCGCGCGACACTCCCCTTCAAGGCGCCGGTCCGCGTAATCCATGCGCCCTCCTGCGCCTTCGTGCCGGACATCAGGTGGGCAGGGTTGACGCACTCGCGGCAGCCGCAGGCCCGCCACACCACCCGCTTGTACAGCAGGCGCCGGCCCGACAGCAGCCATGCCGCCTTTCCACCGGCCATCGATGACACACGGTGTTCGCACAGCACGCCGGCCGGGATCGACACGCGAGGGACGATGGCCCCGTTCCCGGCTTTGTTCATCGACAGGCCCCACTGCCAGCAGCCGGAATCTTTGTCGATCACGCAGCGCTGGCGCAGATCCTCCAGGCAGTAGATGCCGGGCCCGATGCGCTGCGCATTCGGGTTGAACGTGAATTTCTGATGAGAGCCCATTTAAGCGACCTTTTCGTTCTCAAGCACCATGGGGTGCTTGATGGTTGAGTTCTCGCGCTGGCGGACCGATCTGGCCGCCTCCCGGCCCATCGGCGACGGCAGGAGGCGCCACGCCGTGCAACCGGTGTGCCGATCGCCGTTGCGATCGACCCGGTCGACCGTGATCGTCTCGATCTCGATGCCCGTCGCCCGCAGGCCGGCAATCAGCGCCATGGGGGCGGGAACTCCACCCATGGCAAGCCCGGCCTCGGTGACGGTGTGGCCGCAGGTCAGGTGATGCGTCACCCACTCCAGCCGCTCGACGGCACTGGCGCAATCGGTCAGGTGGCGGTTCATGCAGGGCTCCATGCCGCGGCGAACGCGGCTCGCAGTTGCTGGGCCGTACGCTCACCCTCTCGGCTGCGCACCGTGTCGATGTACTCGCGCCAGCCGGCTCGGTCGCCGCGGCGGGCGATGGCGGTCAGCGTGATGACGTGCAGTGGGACCGATCGGGCCTGGTGGTTGTCGCACTCGGCGATCGTCGAACACCACACCGTTTCGCCGGTCTCGGCCAGCAGGTAGCCGCAGGATCTGGCGCCGGTCTGGTGGCTGCAGGTGTTGCAGTTGGGGTGGGTCATGCCATCACCTCAAGCCTGAGCACCGGGTCGGCGACACAGGCCCGGTAGCAGTCCAGCACCAGCCGGCGCGGCAGCGCAGTGAGGGTCGCCTCAGCGATGTCCGCGAGGTCGGCCAGTGCGGCGCGCTCATCAGGCAGGCACTCGATGAGGCCCGTCGACGCGAGGCGTTCGCCGATCGCGTGGATGGCGGGGGCAATGGCCGACTCCAGCCGGCCCAGCGCCGCCGAAAGCTCGCCCGCATCAGCCCGGTGCGCCGCCGGCCGAGCCAGCGCATCGCGGACCATGCGGATTTGCGCGATGGCGATCATCTCGACGCCGTGGAGGTCGTCGCGCACGCCGGCTCCCGTCAGCACGCGGTCGATGGTGACCCGATCCTTCACCGCAAGGTTTCGCGCAGCATCCGGCGACAGCGAGAACGTCGCCGGCTCGCACAGCACTTGGCGCGGCCGGTACTGCTTGCGTGGCTTGCTGTTGCGGGTCACGCCGTCACCTCGACCCCTCGGACGATGCCGCGCGCCGACAGCGGCGCCACGAACAGATGGAGACCATCGCGCCCGCCGAACATCCGCGCTACCCAGCGCAGGCGGCTGGCCATGTTGCGCACCTCCCGGCCCAGATGATCGGACTGGCGCCCTCTTCGGGCAGGTACTGCTGGCTGCCCGGGTCGAACCACAGGTTCACCGCCCCTTCCCACTCGCCGTTGCGCTGCTTGCAGCAGATGACGCGGGCATCGGGGTCGCCGGGCTTCTTGTTCTCGGCCTTGTTCCGCCACACCATCATCACGTTGGCCACCTGGTCGGCAATGGCCCCCGAGCCCTTGATGTCCATCTTGTCGGGCTGCTTCGACTCGTTCTCCAGCTTGCGGATGTGGTGGACGAGGTGGACGTGGATCTCGTGATCGTTGGCGATGCTGCACAGCTCGTTGACGAAGTCCTTCTGGCCGTTGTAGTCGTCCTCCCCCTTGACGCACTTCATCAGGCTGTCGATGAACAGGTGCTTCACGTTCAGCACCTTGGCGCAGTACCGGGCGACGCTGATCATCTGGTCGGCGTCGATCGTCCCCTGGTGGTCGTACAGCCACAGCCGGTCGGCGGACTGCTCCTTGAGCTGGCGGTAGTTCTCGGCCAGCTCGCCCATCCAGTTGTTCGAGCCCTGCATGAGCACCGGGTTGAAGCCCATCCACTGCCGCGCCATCCGCTCCAGCGTCTTGCGGGGGCGCATCTCGAACGAGGCGAGGCACACCCGGTGCAGGTTGCAGACCAGATCGAGCGCGACCATGCCGGTGACGAGGCTCTTCCCGTGGCCGTTCGGACCAGCCCACAGGGTCACATCCCCCGGGCGAAACTTGAACAGGCCCGCGGTCTTGCCCCATGGCAGGTCTTCGCCGGGGTCGGCCTTTCCCTTGCCGATATCGTCGATCATGTCGTCGAGGTAGTCAGCGGCAGCGCGCACCTTGCGGGTGGCTTCCGTCTCGTGGCGGTACGCCGCGAAGTCGATGTCGTCTTTCGTGACAAGCAGAGCCATTACGCGGCCTCCTTGAATTCGGTGTCCATGAGGAGCCAGGGGGCGTCATCGCATGTGGCAACCACACGCTCAGCACCCGCGGCCTTGATGCGCTCGAACGCGGCCATGACGCGCACCGGGTCGGTCCCGTCGATCTGGACGCGCAGACCGACGCACCATGACCAGTCGGCAGTCCGGGCTGATTCGTTCGGCGCCAGGCAGACGTGCGGGTTCATCGGCTCGGTGTCGTTCAGCATCCGGGCGTTCTGCTCCAGCAGGAACGACTGCCACCCGGTGTGCTGGCCAACATCGACGAACACCATGGTGGACGGCTTCATGCCGCGGTGGCGGGCTTCGAGGATCTGCTCTTGGCCCTTCATACCGCCCCCTTGGACCAGTCTTGAGAGCCAGCGACCTCGCCGGCCAGTTCGTCTTTCCACCGGCCCTGGTTCAGCCAGGTGGCGGGGTTCGGGATGTACTGCCCGCCGTCTCGCGCCCATGCCTCGTTCTTGGTGTGGGCCTTGAGGGCAGTCATCACTTCTTCAGCCGTGGCCTTGGTCTTGACCTTGCGGTTCCACGACTTCTCTGCTGCGTCCTTGCCAACCTTCTTGGGGTAGATGGTCCAGAACTCGGCGAAGCCATCGGCGCCGGCCCCCTTGGGGGCTTGGGGGGTCTCTTGTGTAGTCTCTGTATAGAGAGACGGTAAATTCGTCCGGCCTGAGGCGGTAAATTTCTCCGCATGGTCCGGAACTGCAGTGACTGACGATGCGGTAAATTTCTCCGCATCAAGCAGCCCCAGCCGCTCGTAGTCGATCGTGTATTCGTTCACGCGGTCGAAGGCATGAAGACCACGAGGGCGAGACAGGACCAGACCCTTCTCACGCAGGTTCTTGAAGATTTTCCGGATCGCCTCCGAACTCCAGAACGGGAACTGGATCGCCCACTGCTCATAGGTGTTGTAGACCCAGCATTCGCCGCTCTTGGGCTTCGCCATCTGCACCCAGTAGTGGATCTGCTGCAGCACGATGGCCTCTTGCAGGCCCACCTTGACTGCCAGCGACGGCAGCACTTGAAGGGGCGGCTCGTTGATCATGAGGCGGCTCACGGCTTCAACTCCCAGATGCCGGCGCGCACCAGTTCGTCGATCAGCCGATCCGCCAGAGACAGGCTCATTCCGAAGGTGTCAGACAGACACACGGCGGTCAGGGGGATGTGGGGGGATGCCTCGGTGCGCACCCAGAGACCAAGAGCGCCGACCGACAGGCCAGCCCTCAGGATGTCAACGGGTACGACCACGTCGCCGCGCGGGCGGCGGATGATGGTGATGTTGCTCATGCGTCCTCTGCCAAGGTTGAGCGTTGATGAGTTTGTTCCCGGCCAGACGGCAAAAAGCCGCTTGGGTGACTGGATCCCTCTTGCTGGTGGCAGCCAGCCCGTGTTTCCACGGCACGAAGGATCCAGTCGCCGAAGCGGCCGGGAGCTGCGATTCTACCTACTGCCATAGGTTCACCGCGTTGAAGATGGTAGCAGAAACCCGCGCTCGACGGGCTCAAGTTCGGGGCGGTCATGCCGACACCTCGACTTCGACTGGCGCGGCGTTGAGGTCGACCAGCCATGACTCGGGCACCTTGCCAGCCAGGCGCAGGCCGCCCTTGTTGATGTCGCCAAGGACGCGGATGCGCCCGAGGATCAGGGGCCGGTCGGCGTCGCGGTAGACACCAGCGATGTGCCAGGGGATGACCAGCGCGAAGCCGGCCGGGTGCTTGGCGAGGACGCCTTTCGGGCTAGGCTTGCTCACGACTTGCCCTCTCGCACCGTAGCGCACAGTTCGAAGTCCGCGCACCGCCGCTGATTCCTGATCCGCGCGTCGGCCACCAGCGCCGACAGCGGGCGGATCGACCCGCAACGGATGCAGGACATCGTGTTGCACAGGCCGGTGGACGCCGGGCGCGGGATGTAGGTCGCGCCGGTGGTGACCGTGGCCGACGAGCGGCCCGTGCCGGACGTGTGGGCGTGGTTGAGGTAGGTCATGCCTGCCTCCTGATTGCGTTGAGGATGTCGCGGGCAACGACCGGCACCACGGCGTTGCCGAGCATGTGGACAGCGGCCTTGTGGTTGGTGGGCAGCACGTAGTCGGACGGGAATCCCATCGCGGCGCGGCACTCCTGAGCCGACAACATGCGCATCCGGTCGCCGTCGATCACTCCCCATCGGTCAACTGTCGTGATCGTGCCAAGCGGTCGAGACAGCGCCCGCCCTCCCCGCTCGCTGCCGTAGTACGCAGTCACGAAGCGCGCGCCATGGGCGGCCCGGCCAGCACGGACCCGGGCCAGCGTCGCTGGTGCCCGGCCCGGCTTGTCGATCTGCGACCACTTGCCGGCCTCGAAGTCGATCAGGCTCTCGCTGCCGACGTGCGCCAGGCTCGGCAGGTCCAGCATGAGCGGGCGAGCAGAGCGCGTGCAGACGATGAACAGGCGGGTCCGGTGCTGCGCCACGCCATGATCGGCAGCGTCGACGATGTGCGGCGCCAGCGTGTAGCCCAGCGCCTGCATTGCCATGCGCCATGCCGGGTAGAGCGACCACTCGGCGAACTCGGGGACGTTCTCGACGACGACCACCTCGGGCCGGTGGTACTCGGCGGCCGAGACAACGGCCCACGCTGTCGACCGGCTGGCGTCGTGCTGCGGGTTGCCGCTGGCCTTGCCGCGGGCCTTGCTGTGGCCCTGACAGCAGGGAGACGCCAGCAGCACGTCATGGGCCGGAACCTTCGACCAGTCGGCCTGGTGCAGGTCCTGGCAGGCGTGCACGGCGCCAGGGTGGTTGCGGGCATGGATCTCGACGGCGGCAGGCCAGTGGTTCGCGGCATAGACAGGGGTCATCCCAGCCATGCGCGCGCCGGTGGAAAATCCGCCGGCACCGGCGAAGAGGTCAGCGCAGGTGGTCATCATGCGCAAGTCCTCCACGGCAGCGGACGGACGCCGCGTTTCCCATGCTCGCGTTCGCCGATGCGAACCGGCGTGATGAGCCCGCGGGACTGCAGCGCGGGCACCTGGTTGTGCACCATTCGGATGTGCACAGGCTGGTCATCGCCATGGATCGCCAGCGCGACAGCCCGAACGGTGACGGGCTGCAGGCGCCGGAATGCGTCCAGCAGGCGCAGCTGCTTGGCCTTGAGCGACTGGATGGGGAGGTCGGCGCGGCTCATGCGACACCTCGATCGGCGAGCGCCAGCCCGGCGCACTGGCGGCGCAGGGCCTTGCAGCCGCGGTCGGCCAGCACCTGGGGCGCCAGCAGGGTGAGAAGCAAGTGCTGAAGCTCACGCACGGCGGCCTCCTTCGATGTTGAGCGGGTAGTCGGCGCGCAGGTAGTCGTCCAGCGCCATGGCGTGGGCGTGCAGCGCGGTCAGGTCGGAGTGTGTCGGCCGGTGGCGCCCGAGGTGCTCGATGACGATTCGGTAGTACGCGAGGCGGACCACGCAGTACGCCCGGACGCAGGTCAGGAACGCTGCACAGGTGACGTGCGCGAAGGCGGTCTTGATGGCGCGAGCGATCACTTGGTCACCTCGACGACCAGGATGTCGCCGCGGCGCGGTAGGTACTCGCGGCCGGTCGTGGTCCTGAACTGGTGGCGCAGGTCGATCAGCGCACGCTGGCAGTCAGGGTTGGCGTTGGTGCGGATGACCAGCGGGGCGCGCAGGAGCCGGGGGCGGGTCAGCGTCACCCGGTGGCCTGCAGGCTCGGCCAGTAGTTGCGAGACGCTCAAGCTCTGGCAGCGGGCGCCGGCCAGGGTCAGCAGCGCCGACGTGCTGCCGGCATGGGCCAGGCCGAGGGCGCGCAGGTGCAGCCTGGCGGCGAAGAGACGGGCGGCGGCGATCATGCGGCGCTCCTGTAGCTGTTGAGGATCGGCGCGCGGTAGCTGGTGCGCACAAGGTGCTCGCGCTGGGCGATGTGGCGGCGTGCAGTAATCTCGTCCCAGCCGAACAGCTCCATGACGGCGCGCACAGCGGTGGGGATGGGCGGGCGGGGCTCTGTCACGCGGCAACCTCGACGGCGAATGCCTGGGCCAGCTTGGCGAGGCCCTTCTGCGTGATGTGGCAGTACGGCTTCACGCACTCCATGCCCGTCTTCTCATCCGTGTACTGAAGGCGGCCGTTCTTGATGTGCTGGTCGTAGGCCACCCAGGACTGGTTCTGGCGGTAGATCCAGCCGTCGGCGTGCATCTTGGCCACCAGCACGGCGCGCTTGATGCCGAGCACCTTTGCTGCCTCGGTGATCGTCACGGTGTCGTGGCCGGCGCTGATCAGGTCGAGGGCGGCAGCCTTCGGGGCGGCAAGGGCCAGGGCGCCCTGCGCCGCGTCACGCTCGACCTCGGCCTTCTCCTTCGCGTCCTCGGCCGCGATGACCATCAGGGCCAGATCGCGGACGCTTGGCAGCGCAGGGGTCGCGCTTGGCGCGCTGCCGTACTGGCCGGTCTTGCGGATCGACGGCAGCACCTCGGCGGTGACCCACTTCTTGAAGCGCTTCGCCTCGGGCTTGCGGCTGGTCAGGACCAGCGAGTAGAGGCCGGATTCGCTGACTGCGCTGGCCTGCTGGGCGCCGCCGAGGGTGTCCACAGTGTGGATGCCCTTCTCGTCATCGTCGAGGCGGCTGACGACCTGGGCCACATTGGGCTGACCAAGGATGGCGCACACGTCGGCAGCCACAAACCACGGCTCGCCGCCGATGGTGATGACGCGCACCGGCGAGTCGCCGAAGCTGAACGGGGTGATCTGGCTGGCGTTGCCGGCGCTGATCCCTTGAACGGGGGGTTGGTGCTGTTGCATACTGGAGTCCTGCTGTTGCAAATGCCGCTCACGCGGCGGAGAGGCCAGATCGGTTGCACCCGGTCTGGCTTTTTTCTTGGGCGCGCCGTTCGTCGGTGACGGCGTGCGGGTGGTGGTCGTCGATGCGGCTCGGGCACGGCTGGGTGCGCAGGTCGGGCGCAGTCATCCAGGTGCAGCGCGTGTCCGGAGTGCGGTCGCGGTCGCCGCGGCTCGGGCGCCCTGCTTCGATCCACGCCGCGGTGTCAGCACGGGCCGCGATCAGGCGATGGCAACCTTCGCAGGGCGGGGCCGTGTAGATCCGCGCGGTTTCGCGGTCGATCAGCGCGTGGCCTGGGCAGCGGCGCACGTCATTCGGGAGGGTAGCGGCCACGGTCAGAACTCCAGCGCCAGGGACGCGGTCTGCACGCCCTTGGGCTCGACCCTCGGTGCGTAGATCAGCCGGACGTGGTCGCCGATTAGCAGCGACGGCACGACAAACGGCAGGACCTTCGCGCGGCTGTAGCCGGTGAGCACGCCGCCGGTCAGGCTGACCTTCAGCCCCGGGGTCGGCTCCCAATCGGCGTGCTGGCCGAGGTAGGCCGCAACCTGGCAGCGCTTCGCGGTCGGAAACCGCTCGCTGCGGCTCTCGCTGTTGCAGTGCGCGCCGGCAGTCAGACCCGACTCGGCGCGGACCATCAGGCCCGGGTTCACGTTGTTGTAGCCCTGGGCGCTGTGCCATGAGCCGACGTGGACGCCGATCGTCTTGGCGCTGGCCACGGTGGCGATGCACAGCGCGGCGGCGGTGATGAGGCGGCGGATCACTGCAACACCTCGGCGACAGCGACGGGCGCCGACAGGTCGAGCGTGAGTTGCAACTGGCACTCCAGCGCCTCGATGCGCTGCGTCATCGCGCGGCGGCGCTTGCCCCACTTGCCGAGGACGCGGCCGCAGAGACTTGCTTCCGACTTGCCGGCCAGGAGGCCGAGGACGAGCTGGGCGAGCTGCTGGTGTTGGACGGCGGCTTCGTGCATGGCCTGCTGCTGGGCGCCGTCGAACGCACGGATCACCTGCAGCATGAAGGCCGGGCTGATCCACATGGCGTAGGCAATGACCAGCTCACGGCAGACGTAGGTGCTGCCGCCACCAATGCCGCCGCGCTCGACCGACACCGGGGCAAGGTGCTTTTCCGCACCTCGCTCGATCTCGGCAACAAGGCCCTTGAACATGTCGTGGCGCATCCACTGGCCGGGCTTGTGGCGCTTGGATCCGCCGCTGGCGCGGTGCAGGTCGTTCAGGCAGAACCGGCCCGCGTCGTCGGCGGCAATCTGCGTGTTCAGGATGGTCAGCGAGTTCATGCAGCTTCCTTTTGTGCGGTCTGCGCGACGGGCGCGGGTTGGGTACTGGCGGGGTCGGCCGATGACGAGGGGATCGGGCGGAACAGCTCGGGGTGGTCGAGCTGGATGCGCGGCGGGATCCCGCGGTCGCGCCAGTTGTGGACGCGGCGCGAGCCGCTGGGGGTCTGGAAGCCGAGCTTCTTTGCCAGCGCCGTATCCCCGCCGTGCGCGTCGATGAGTTGGATGGCTTGTTGGTTCATGCCTCCATTAAACACCATGTGTAATAAAACATCAACACCGTGTTTTCAACGGGCCGTGTAAACGCATGGAAAATTGCACAATGCAAGAATCAGCAAAACGCCTGCTCGACGCCGCTCGTGATGCGCGGTCCGCCGTGGTGTGCCTCGACTTCAGTGCTCTGCAGGCCGCGCTGAACGCATCGCCGGCAGTCATGACGAACTGGAAAGCGCGCGGCGTGTCGAAGGAGGGAGCGCTGAAAGCCCAGGCCATCCTCGGCTGCTCGGCGCACTGGGTGCTCACCGGCTTGGGAGATGCATTCCCCGGGCAACCCGGAAACGTCGCCACTTTTCCAGATCGCGCAGTGCCAGCGCCGCAAGCCCCCGAGGCAAGCGGTACTGTGAATATTTACACACTGGATGGGCCTCCAGTACCGAAGATGGTTGCATGGGAGGAACTTCACATGCATGACCAACTGCCGAACGTGTTCGAGCTGACCCTGCGTGACGGATCGTTGTCACCCAAGCACGAGGCTGGCGACTACATCAAGCTGCGCCGGGATCTGGAGCCGGCAAACCGCGACTGGGTTCTGGTGCGCGCAGCCAGCGGCAAGCACCTGTTGCGCGAGTTCATCAGCCTGGGCGGCGGCGAGTGGGCTGCCGCGCCGGTTGGCCAGGCGGGCGAGACGGTCACATCGCAGTCGGGGGCGGTCGTCGTCGCGGTCTACGTCGGCGGCGGCGTGTCGGGGCGGATGAGCCAGCGCTGACCGCGTGAAAGACTTGGCGAACATTCACCTCAAGTTCGCCGGCCTCTGGTTCAAAGTTCCCGTGTCGGCGCTGTTTGCCGTCACAACAGGGGATTGAGATGAGGTTGATTGCAGTTGCCGCCATGTGCGCGGCGTTGTCCGGTTGCGGAAGTTGGCACAAGCCCAGCGCATCGGATGCGGAGATGAATTCGGACAAGATGCAGTGCCAGTCAATGGCGTACGGCGCATACCCACCGGTGATGATGGCAAGCGGGAGAGCGGTCCAATCCCCATCGCAGACAACGTGCTCCCAGTTCGGCGGGCAGTTGCATTGCACCACCACGCCAGGGGTGTCAACGCCAGCGCCTCAGATCGACATCAACTCAATCGACCGCGGGAACGCCATCAACTCTTGCATGAGGGGCAAGGGCTGGTCCTGGAAATCCCAGTGACGCCGCCCTGATCCTGCGAAGCCCGCCGAGTGCGGGCTTTTTTGCGCCGAAATGGGCCGCCCGCCATCTTTTCCATCGGATCCCCTGATCTACCTCCCTAGGGGATTTCACCCAACAGCCTCCCCTACCCACAACCATTGCAGTTGACTGGGGAGAGAGGAGGTTTCACCCCGCCGTAGCGGATCGACATGCCAACTTTCGTTGGTCCCCGGGCTTGTCGATGCAGCCAGCCCCACGGGTTGTTCGGGATCTGCCCCCTAGCCTTGCGGCGTACCGTGTCGCGGTTTCCTTCCGAGCGGCCCCACTTGCGGCCCCTGCTGTCGTGCGGAGTACGGCCGGCCGCGAATGCAAAAGCCCCTTGCTACTGCGTTCGCGCCGTCGGGGGCCGGCATCGACCCGTTGGGCGGGCCGTGAACGCATGAGCAAGGGGCCTCATGTTTCTTCGTCTTCACCATCCCCCGACAGATCCGACAGGCGCAAGACTACCACAAAATACACACGGTGTTTTACACCTCGCGTTTACACATAGCGTTGACAAGCGGTTAAACGTGGTGTGTAATAGATCCCAACGCAGCACGAGACGCCCGCCGGGTGACGGAGCTGCAAAGGGATCGAGATGAGCAAGCGCAACACCCCTGCCAAGTCCGCAGCATCTAAGCGCGCCGCGTTCGCCGGACAACGACAGCAGTTCGCCGCCAAGGGTCGCGCCAAGAGCTACGGCCCGACGGCGCATGAAAAGCGCGTAGCCCGCGGCGTCCGCGACGAGATGGGGCAAATGGGGTTTTCAGTCTCGCATCTCTGCGGGCACTGGATCGCCATCTGACCCACTGCCCGAGCGCATCTGCGGGTGCGCTTCGCAGTGGGCCAGTGGTGGCCTGAGAAGGGGTGAAAGATGGAGCAGATCAAGAGGTTCGAGTTCGTTCCTGGTGACGAGATCGTCATCGCGCCAGGCCGGACGGTGAAGCGCGTCCGGGCGCTGGTGGCAATTGCGGCGCTCGGCGTGTCGCCTGGTGATCTGGGCGGGTATGTCGAGAAGGAGGGCCAGGTCTACGGCGATGCCTGGGTCTCCGGCAATGCCCGGGTCTACGGCAATGCCCGGGTCTCCGGCGATGCCTGGGTCTCCGGCGATGCCTGGGTCTACGGCAATGCCTGGGTCTCCGGCGATGCCTGGGTCTACGGCAATGCCTGGGTCTCCGGCGATGCCTGGGTCTACGGCAATGCCCGGGTCTCCGGCGATGCCTGGGTCTACGGCAATGCCCGGGTCTCCGGCGATGCCCGGGTCTACGGTTGCGGCCTGATCTTCTGGGCATCCATCGTCGGCACCGAGAACGGCACGCTGACGGTCTACAACGGCAATGACAACACGCTGCTGGTGACGCGCGGCTGCTTCTGCGGGACGGTGGACGAGTTCCTGGCGAGGTCGGCCGACAAGCACGACGAGCGCACGCGCACCGAGTACCGGCTGCTGATCGATGTGGCTCGTTCGCGGATCGAGCATGCGCGCACCGTGACCGCTGTTCCGGCTGACGAGGTGGCGGCATGAGCACCCACGACGAACAGACGATTGACCGAGCAGTGCGAGCCATGGGCCGCGCACTGGCGGCGGGCGCAGACCACAAGGCGGCGATGCGCGCCGCACTGAACGCAGCAGCCTCGACGGGCTGCCTGCGCGAGTACAGCGTGACCGTGGACACCGTCGGCCTGGTGGCTGGCTTTGACGCCGACATCGAGGACGGCTGGGTGATCGTCGCCCCAGCCGGCACCGACCTGGCGCCACTGCTGGCCCGCGGTGAGTTGTTCGAGCGCATCGACAAGGCTGTGATTCACGAGATGGAGCGGATCGAAATGGAGCGGATCGAAACGAAGAAACTGCTGCCGGCGCTGACCGCTGGCTACAAGCGCGTGCTGCTGCAACTGCAGAGCAACTCGATGCGCTGGCCCGTCAACTGCGAGGCCTGGGTCGATTACGAGCTGTTGAGCAAGCGGACGCTGAACATTGAGGGTGACGACATCGCTGCAGTGGCCGTGCGGTCTGTCGATGGGGTTGACCTGCTGAACGGCGAAGGACCGAACTGGCCCGACATGTCGGAGTGCGTCGCCAACACCTACCGGTGCGCCCAGCGTGCGGCGGCCGGCCACGAGTACGCGCTGGAGGCGGAAGACCTCGAAGCATCCCGCGCTCGTCGCGCCGAACGCATGCTGACGGGGGTGCTGTGATGGCCACCATGGGAGCCCAAGGGCGCCACGACGCCGACAACTGGACCGGCTACGAATCGGGCTGGATCGCCGGCAAGACGTGGCAGCAGCCGGCGCCGCGCCGCATGGGCCGCATCGAGGCCGCTGGCCACCGCGTTCTGGCCGTGACGCTCGCGCCGCTGGCGGTGGTGATCGTCGTGGCGCTGGCCGTGGGGTGGCTGTGATGAGCCGCCACGATACCGACCGGATCCAGTTCGACCCCGACAGCGACTGGCAGGACAGCGTGCAGGCCATCGAGCACGAGACAGCGCCGCGCGTGCCACGTGACCGCGAGCCGACGTCGCTCGGCGCCCTGCTGCTGGCCGTCGTGATCGTCTGCCTGTGCGCCGCCACTGTGCTTGTGGCCTGCGATCCGGCGATCAACTGCGCCTCAACCACCTGCAACTGACATCAAGGGGCAACGGGGGCAACTCGGCAAGCGCATCGAGTCCCACGCCCGCCCATGGGGCTATTCCAGCGCCGGCACCGCGCCGGCAAAGAAATGCGCAAGCGGCGAGGCACACGAGACATGCAGACGCAGCGGGTGAGAGCGCTGCGCCAGCCGGTGAGAAGCCGGCACCTACAACCAACTGGAGAACGAGATGCCGATTGAACGCGGTCTGACGCATGCCGAGTACCTGAGCCGGCGCGCGGTCAGCAACAGCCTGATGACGGACCTGAAGCGGTCGCCGGCCTACTGCTGGGCGATGAACATGAACCCAGCGCGGCCGAAGCGCAAGGCAACGGCTGCAATGCTGTCCGGCACGCTGGCACACTGCATGATCCTTGAGCCGAGTGAATGGGGGTTGCGCTACAGCGTGCGCCCCGATGGACTTGACCTACGCACCAAGGCTGGAAAAGAGTGGGCAGAGCGCCAGTGCGCCGAACCCATTTCCATGGCACAGGAGCTTGACGCCGAGTTCCAGCGAGCGGCAGTGACAAACGTCCCAGAGCTTGCCGAGATCCTGAGCAGCGGGGAACCGGAGCTTTCAGTGTGCTGGGTCGATGAAGCAACCGGACTGCAGTGCAAGGCCCGCCCCGACTGGCTGCACAAGCGCAAGGATGGCCGCTATGTGATCCTCGACCTCAAGACTACCAGTGAGAATAGCCCGGATGATTTCGGCCGATCGGTCAACACCTGGGGGTACCACCGCCAGGCCGCGCACTACATCGACGGCGTGGAGGCCTGCGGGCTTGATGTGGCTGAGTTCCGCTTTGCCATCGTCACATCGGCTTACCCGTTTCTCGCCTACACCGCGGTGCTGGACGAAGACACGCTACAGCAGGGGCGCGAAGAGGTGGCGGAACTGCGGGCCCTATACGCCGACTGCCAGCGCGCAAATCACTGGCCGCACCACGTCGGCACGCAAATCGTCGGCCTGCCGAACTGGGCGCGCCGCAGCATTGAAATCGAAGTGGGGTACGCGTGATGGACATCAGCAACCTGCGGCACACGATCGTGCCGACGTCGGACCAGCTCAACAGCGAACAACTGATCGGCGGGCCGATGACGATCACCGTTACCGACGTGCGCCTGGGAAACACCGACGAACAACCGCTCATCGTCCACTATGAGGGAGACGACGGGCGACCATACAAGCCCTGTAAAACAATGCGTAAAGTGCTGATTTTCGCCTGGGGCGAAGACGGCCGCACGTGGCCCGGCAAGTCCATGACGCTGTTCAACGACCCCGGCGTGCGCTTCGGCGGCGCCACTGTCGGCGGTATCCGAATCAGCCACATGTCCGGCATCGAGCGTGACATCAGCCTGAGCCTGACCGCGACCAAGGGAAAGAAAGCCGGCCACACGATCAAGCCTATGCCGACGCTGCAGGAAGTAACGCGGCTGATCGACTCGGCCAGCAACCGCGCTGCACTCGACACCGCCAAGGCTGCCGCCGCAATGCTGCCAGCCGCTGAGCGTGAGCAAGCCCGCACGGTCTACAGCGCCCGCATCACTCAACTCAAGGCCGCGGCACAACAGCCGGCGACCGAGGCCGCCTGAACAACAACGGGCCGCACTGCGCGGCCACAACGAGGAATGACCATGACCACCGAACAACTGCCCGACATCAATAGCCCGTTCAATGCGTGCATGTACCGAGACGGCTGCCGATCCGAGCACGCCCAGCGCCTGACGCTCCAACACCACGCCGCAGACCAGGCGCAGCGCATCGCCGAACTGGAGGTCGAGCGCGACGAGCTGGCGCTCAGGCATCGATCACAGCACGACGCCGACAGTACCGAGCTGCGCCGCGTGTGCGCTGCCCGGGATGCAGCACGGAAAGAGCGCGACGAGCTGCGCGCACAGATTGACGCTCAGGCGGCAGAGATCGAGCGGCTGAATCAGATCATCATCAATGCCGTGCATCGCTGCTGCCGCGCAGCGGCGAACGGCCCACACAAAATGGGCTGCGATGCGCAGCGCACTCGACAAGGGAATGGCAATGACTGAAATCACAAGCGAAACGCTGGAGCTGGCCGCGCTGGCGGCTGGGATGCCAGTTCGCGACATGGTTGACATGTCCGGCGGACTGTCTTGTCTAGATCTGGATGGAGATCTGGACGGAGAGGTATGGCGCCCGCATCTCGACGACGGAGATGCAGCGCGGCTAGCTGTGCGGCTGCGCATTTACCCACACTGGGGGACTGAATGGGTGGCGGTAATTAACCGACAGGATGATTATGTGGTGGCTCATGATGGCACCGAGCCCGACACGCTACGAGCGTGGCGTGAGGCGGTTGTGCTGTGCGCGGCCGAGGTCGGGCGGCGGATTCGGGAGGGCGGGCGATGAGCGCAGATTGAGCGCGATGACCCGGCGGCGTTTTACTGGACGATGTCGCCTGCGGTGCTGCGGGAGCGATGTGTGTATTTCATCGCTGGACGGGTCGAAGACAAGGGGGTTACGCGATGAGCAAGACCACGCGAACTGAGGCCTGCCGCGTCACCGGCCACCCGCCCGGCATGCTGCAAGACGACAGCCGCGAGCTGACCGCGTGGCTCGCCGGCAGGCCCGACGCGATGATGCATGCTCGGGATGCTGCTGCGAAGATCAGGGCTGACCATATGGAGGATGTCCTCGCAATGGTCAGGCCGTGCCGGTGCGGGCCAGAGGGGTGCTCGGACAGCGGGTGTGCGGGGAGGGCTGGGTGATGGACCTGATCGGAACCGGCGACATCGCTGACATCCTAGGCCTGGGCCGCGAGCATGTCACCAGCCGCGTGACAAAACGACCAGACTTCCCGGCCCCAGCGCTGGTCCTGAGCCGCAAGACGGTTCGGTGGGACCGGTCCGCACTATGCTTCCAACCAGTCCGTGGGGAATTCTTGGGGACGTGGCCCCGATCATGGCCCTTTCGGCTCGGTCACCGATCCTCAAGCCTGTGGGTTGGGTGCTGCCCGGTCTTGAGCAAGTACAGCTCCCACAGCCCCGCTGGCATCGCGCGCTCGGTGTACTCCCACTTCTTCCATGCCCCCTGCGTCACGCCGATCACCGCGGCAGCCTGGTGCATCGCGTGCCGCACAGCATCGCGGGCAGATTTGACTTGAGTGGGTGTCGGTGTGTCCATGCCGCTATTGTGCCCCAATGGGCTAAAAATAGTTGCGCGAACCCCTTGCTATGTTGCCCCATTGGGGCATAATTAGGGCATCGGATCAGCAAACGGCAGGTCCGGCAACTCAAGGAGATTGACATGACCAACGCATACAGCCACATCGCCACGTACCGCGCACACCAAGCAGCCGTTGACCTGCAGCGCGCTACTCGTGAGGCCATCCCCAGCGTCGGCGGCCAACAAGATGACCCGCTGTTCGTGCCCGCGATGGCTGCATACGATGCGGCCTGCGTCGCGCTCAAGGCTGCTCAGGCTGCGCTCGATGCCGACCCGGCGTATCAAGCTGAGGTCGCGGCGGCTGGCAACTGGCTGGCCAGCCTCTGTGCCTGACACAGTCCCACATGCGCATCAAGCCCCGGCACCGCCCGGGGCAAGCAGCGCCGCCTCGGCTGCGCGCCGAAGCACGAGACCGGGCAGCACGCGACCGCCGCCGCGAACCCAGCGCCGCATTTCGGCCTGCGCGCCAGGCCAGTCGCCGGCATTGATCCGCCGCCGCAGCGCGGACGCTTGGAGCGCGTAGACGCCGAGGTTGAACGCGAACGACACCAGCGCAGCCACGCGCGGCGCAGTGTCTGCGCCGGGACACAGCCGCAGCACGGCGGGCACATACTCGCGGGCCGCCGAATCGCGCAGCAGCACCAGGGCCGCCTCCCGCGTGATTGGCGGATCAGTGAGTGCAACGCGGTGGCCGTCGAGGTAGCGGGTCGCGCCCGCACCGATCGTGGCAACACCAGCGGGGCATAGGTACGGCCGCAGGCGCAAGCCCTCAAACCGCAGGATCAGGGGTAGCGCCAGCCGGAGTACATCGTCAGCGGCCGGTCGCATGGATTCGGCCCCCGACGTACAGCCCCAGCGCACCGCAGACAACCTCGCCCACCAGTCCGGTCAGCGCCACGTGAGCCGGGAACAGCGCGTTGCCCAGCAGCAGCAGGATGGAGGCAGAGGCGAGCGCCGGACGGATCGATCCGTTCCAGGAATCGACCCACTGCACGCCGGACGGCCTGCCGACCGCCTCCACGCCGGCCAGCATCATCCGGTCCGCTGCATCGCTGGCGCTGGCCTCGCGCTGCGCCTCGACCAGTTTGACGCCTGCCGCCGCAGCATCGGCCACGGCCAGCCGCTGACGCTCTGCGCGCTCGCGCTCCAGATCAGCCTGCAGGCGCAGCATGTCGATCTCGGCCCGGCGATCCTCGCGGGCTTTGACGATGCCGAGCAGTTCGCCAAGCAGCCAGCGAAGGGAAGCCGAGCCGAGGAATGAGATGAGGGCGGTCATGCCAGATCCCCCGGCGAAGTGGTGGCCAGCGCATCCCGGCGCGCACGCCGCTTGCGCACGATCTTGTCCCGGACCAGCACGTAGAGCTGTGCCACCGTGTACACGATGGCCAACCATTTCCCGACCTCGTCCGGCTGCAGGTGCATCAGCCAGGCGATCGAGAGCCTCATCGCGGCCAGGAAGTTCTCTTTCACTTCGATGGGTGTGTGGCTCAGGCTCATATGTCTTCAGTCCAGCAGGCCGCGACGTGGGCCAGTCGTTGAGCGAGCATCGCCGCCTCCTGTGAGTAGCAGCGGCGCACCGCCGCTGGTGCCGCCCCCCCGTCGTGCCGGGGTGCCGATCAGCTGGCGGGCGTATTCGGGGTCAAGCAGAGCGCGCGACAGGCGATCAGTGATCTGTTCGTTCGCGCCGCCGTAGATCAGCCCCAACGGCTTGCGCATAATGCTGCTGACCATCGGGGATTCGCCAAGCTCGCCGAAGACGCGCTGCAGCAGCCACGACTGAGACAGGTTTTGCACGGTGTTGGAGCCGACGGATTTCCCCGCTTCCAGGCCGAGGCGTGCGGCGTTCGCATCGGCTGCGACTTCGCGCAGGCGCTGCAGCTGGTCTGGCGTCAGGACGCGCTTGAGGTCGTCCCCCTCGTTTTTGATGAGGTTGTTCAGCTTCGCCGCGCTGATGACTGGGGTCCCTTGCATGTCGGTCGTGCCAGTCTGCACCCGCTTCAGCGCATCCTGCAGCGCCTCCATCTGATTGACCGGGCCGGACTGGCGCGCAAACGTCGAGAGGTAGTCGCGCCATGGGTCAGCGGCCTTCCCAGCCGGCACTGGCCCGACTGCGCGCGCACTGGCGCCGCCTATCGCGTCGTCGAACATGGATTGCACGCCGTCGAGAACGCCGCGGGCGTGTCGCAGGTTGCCGGCGTCGCCCTGCAACTTGCCCTGCATCGCCAGGCCAATGTCTTTGCGGATCTCGTACAGCGCCCGCGCGTCGATGCCGCCCGCTTCGTCGGTGGACTGGAGCACCTGCTGGCGCACGCGGTCGAGGGCTTGGCGGTTGGTGCTGCCTGCGTTGCTCGGGTTGCGGATCAGGTCGTCAAGCTGACCGAGGATCTCGCGACCATCGATCTGGCCAGCGCGCTGCAACACGCCTTCACGCATCGGGGTGGTTGCGAGCCTGCGCGCATCCTTCGCAAGGTCGATGGCCGCTGGCGTGCCGGCCACCTGCTCAAGCGCTGCGGTGCGCGCCGCGTTCTGCGCAGTGCCGCGCATGGCGATCTCGTTGGCGGTCTGCGGGTTGACTGCTTGCATGGTGCGAGTCAGCCCGGCTAGGCCCACGTCGCCAGCCGCTGCAGATGTGAGGGGGACGGAGCCCTGAACTACCTGCCGGTACCGGGTCAGCGCCTCAGCGGCTGCAGCCGGGTCGTGGGCATAGCGCCGCAGGATGTCGCCGACGATGCGGTCCTGCCCCGCCCCAGTGAATGGCTTGACGATGCCAGTTGCCAGCGCCGCGGCTTTGCCGGCCGCGCCGAAGCCGACAGGGAGCATCCCGCCAAGGAATGCGGCTTGTGCTGCATCTTGATCGTCGCCGCCAGCCATGCCAGCCGCTGCCGCGCCAGCAGCGGCACCGCCGGCCGCACGCAGGCCGAGCCCAGAAATTCCGCCGACACTGCCGGATGACATGCCGCCGGTCTCGACCGACGCCAGCAGTGGCATGACGCGCGCCGCCAGCATCGGGGCGGCGGCGGCCATGCCGCGGGCCAGTCCGCCCCCGACGCCAAGCGTTCCCGCCAGCTCGCCGCCGACTTTCCCGACCGCGAATGAGTTGCTCCCGGTGTCTGCGCCCAGCGTTCCGAGCGCATCCGCCATGCCCTGCCGGCGGTCGCCACCGAACTCGAAGCCGACATCGGTGCCGGGGATCATCAGGTTCACCGGCTTGCGCGCCGCGTAGTCGAGGGGCGACAGCAGCGTGGCGCCGATCGACCCAGCACCGCGGATCGCACCGGCCGCCAGGTCGCCAGCCAGGCCGGCCAGGCTGCGGTCCGGCTTGGCGGCTGTCTGATCGGGCCTGTAGCCGGCAGCCGCGTATTCCTCCCACGGCATTTTCGCGGGCGATGTCTCGGCGGTGCCGCGGTTCGTCGCCCGGCCCTTTTCGGTGCCAACACGCCGCCCAGCTACGGACACCAGCTTGCGCACGTAGTCGGGGTCCGTGGCATATCCGCCGGCCTTGAGGCCCTGGGCAAACTCCTCCACCGTGCGAGCCTGCGCCGCCTGCGGGTACCGGCTGCGGATCAGCGCGGCGTAGTCCTGGGCGGCCCGCTCGGGGTCGGAGTAGCTCCGGAACTTGGACGGCTCACGGTAGGTACCCCCGCTCTTGTCGTACTCCAGGGCGTTGACGCTGGCCGTGTCGCCCTGCCACTTGCTGCCGGCTTTGATGTTGCCGTAGTTGTAGGCGCCGACCGTCTTGGAGGCATCAGCCCCGGTTTCGAGCGCGGTGTGCGCCAGGATGGCTGCTTCCGGAATGCCTGTTGCTGCGCTGGCCGCCGCCGCGAACTGAGCGCGTGCCGCCTTCGGATCCGCCTTTGCCGGCTTGTTGCCGTATCCAGCCGCGGCGTACTCTTCCCACGGCATCATCGCACCGGCTCCCAAGAGTTCGGATCAGCAGGGCTACCCCCGGGCTTGAGTCGGTAGCCATTACGCACCATGCCGGGCATCGGCGTGGGGACGCGAGCGGACGGCGCATCCTGCTGCCCCGCATACCGCTGCTGGATTTCGCGCACGGTCTGCAGCGCGGCGAGGCGGGTCTGAATCGGCTTCGAGGCATCGCCGACAGCGCCGGCCATATCGCGATAGAGCTGCACATCCTTGTCAGACTGCGGGCCGGACATCTTGGGCATCTTGGCGGTGAGCATGCCGCCGATGGCCTGCAACTGCGCTGACGCCTGCGCGCCCTGGGTGGAGCGCCCGAAGAACGCCGCGCCGCTGTCGATCAGGCTGCCCGCACCGGAGCCGGTGGCGCCGCCAGTTTTCAGGATGGCCTCGGCTTGATCCGCCAGCGCGAGCGCCTCCTTTGCGTCCTTCGAACCGCCAGTGCCGGCCGACACGGGGCGCGGTGTGATCTGGCCGCCCGGCCCCATCTGCTTCGGTAGTGCAACAAGCTGACCGGTTGCGGGGTCGGTCTGGTACGTCACTTCGCCGGCACCCTGCAGCATGTTGAAGTCCTGCCCGCGCCGGGTAGTTTCGGCCGCCAGGATGGCGTCGGGGCTGTTGGTCTTGGGTGCGGAGAAGATCGGCCGGCCGGTGGCGGGGTCAAACAACACCTGCCCCTCGCTGACCGCCATTGGCTTCTGACCAGCCGAGAAGATCGGGCGACCGGTGCGCGGGTCAACCAGCGTCTGCCCCTCGCTGACCGTGACCGGCGCGGCCTGCTGCTTGGCGATCAACTGCTGGAACGCCACGCCGGCCTGTGGGTCTACGCCCATCAACGCGCGCCCGTAGCCCTCGGCGTCAAACTGAGGCGTCATGCCTTCCAGGCGCTGCGCGTTGCCGACAGTCGGTCCGCCGCCGCCCGCGAGCGCCTGCTGGGCGGGCGAGCGGTAGAACTGGTCCGGGAGGGCATCAAGGCGCTGTTGTCGCGCCGCGCCGCGCTGGGCTTGCTGGAGCTGCAGTTCCTGCATCTGGCGCAGCGTCTTCTGCGACTGCTCGGCCTTCTGCTTGTCGAGCGCATCCTGGTAGCCACCGAGGCCGGCCAGCCCGCCGCGCCCGAGCTGCTGTGCGAAGCTGCCGCCCCCGGCCAGCATGTTCAAGCCCATAGCGAGCAGCCCCTGCCGCACCGCGCTCTTGCGGTCGTCCGGCATGGTGTCGAATTCGTCGAGTAGTCCCATCAGAGCAGCCCCTTTTTCGTGCCGCGGCCCAGCTTGTTCAGTTGGGCCAGCTTGTCATACCCGATCACGCGCGCGGCCTCGGCCGAAATCACGAACTCCCCCGTCTTCAAGGCGCCATAGCCCTCATCGGGGCCGGCCGGGTCTGGGCCGTGCAGCCGGTCGGCAGTGACAACGCCGCCGCGCGCCCATCCGTCGCCCCCACTTTCTCCGCCGCCGTCGCCAGCCCCGTCGCCAGACCCGCCATCTCCGGACGATTCGCCTTCGATCCCGCCGCCATCGCCAAACCCGCCGAAACCCCCGCCGAAGCCGGAGTCCAGCCCCCCGCCGAAGCCCTCGCCGATGCCGACCCCCAGCCCGCCGAAGCCCTCGACGCCCGACAGCCCTGCCGCAGACAGCCCTCCATCGTCGGCCCCCATGCCGAAGCCGGCGTCCAAGCCGTTGACGGCGTTGACGCTGCTGGGGTTGGTCTGGTCCGACGAGACGGCGAGCCCCAGCAGCCCGCCCAGCGCCGCGCCGATTGGACCGCCGAGGCTGAATCCGGATTGCGCACCATTGCCGATGCCCGTGATACCGAGCGCATTGCCGATCTGAGACCCGATCGACTCGCCTGACCCAACTGCGCCGCCGAACCCGCCGCCGATGGACTCGGAAGGCCCTGCGCCGCCGTCCGCCGAATCGCCGTGCTCCTGGGTCGCGCTGGCAGCCGCCGCCGCGCGGGCCGCCTCTTCGGCTTGCGCGGCCGATGCTGCCTGAGCCTGCGCGCGGTACTGTGCCAGGCTGTCGGCCAGCGACCGCATGGCCGGCGGTGCGTACTGCTGCATGGGGGGCTGCGCCACGCCCATGACCGGCGTCATGGCGGCGCCGGATTGCTGCCCGATCCCTCCGGGCCGCATGCTGGTGTACCGATTGAGGCCGGAGCCAGCCTGCAGCCCGGCCGGCGACCACGGGGCCGCGTCGAGCAAGCCGGGCCGGTTGAGGTAGTTGTTCAGTGCCATGGTTACCCCAAGAGCCCGGCGAGCCCGCCGAGCGCGGCGCCCCACGGGCTGCCCGTTGCGCCGTAGCCGGCCAGCGCGCCGCCCGCGGCATTGCCCCACGTCGAACCGCCGCCTTGGCTCTGCGTGCTGGTGTTCGTCTGCCCGTAGTTCATGCCCAGCGCCTGCCCGAGGATGCCGAGCTGCTGCTGCGGGTACTGCTGCGCCGCCTGCCAGTTGCCGTAGTTGGCGTTCAATCCGGCTTGCTGCTGGTTCTGGAGCGCGTTCCCAACGTTCATGACCTGTGAGGCGTCGGTGTAGTCCTGTGCGGCGTACTGCGGGGCCATCGACAGCGCCTGCATCTGGTTCGCCTGCTGGGACTGGAACATCTGGTTCTGAGCCTGCGCCTGAGCTTGCCCCCCGGTAAAGAGCTGGTTTTGGTACTGCGATCCCGCGTTGTACTGGTTCTGCGCCTGCTGCTGACCTGCGCCATAGAGGTTCTGCGCCTGCTGCTGACCTGCGGCGTATTGCTGGGACTGGATCTGCGCACCGCCGAGGTACAGGTTCTGGGCTTGCTGCGCCCCGGCGTTGTACTGGTTCTGCGCCTGCTGCTGACCTGCGCCATAGAGGTTCTGCGCCTGCTGCTGACCTGCGGCGTATTGCTGGGACTGGATCTGCGCACCGCCGAGGTACAGGTTCTGGGCTTGCTGCGCCCCGGCGTTGTA